>Ga0247730_1000684_pt1 | contig 22686 bp, 19 predicted proteins | sample UWRJL073202C2_FD_180959 | JGI IMG/M metagenome (GOLD analysis project Ga0247730, IMG submission 180959) | Plant litter microbial communities from Arlington Agricultural Research Station in Wisconsin, United States - UWRJ-L073-202C-2 | ecosystem: Environmental > Terrestrial > Plant litter >... | reverse complement strand
TCATCAGATCACACATCTTGCTGGAAGGGGGGACGCTGCGAAAGGATAATCGCAGGAGGCACGGAGCTTTCGGTGAGTGAACGCCGCTTGCAAGATCTCGTTCCGCAAAGCGGCGTATTTCAAATCGCCGTGACCGGTGCAAAACACTGTCCATGAATACCGCGGCAAGCGCTGGCCAGGCGCCGTACGCGCATCGCATATCTTCGGCGCTGCCGCCGCCATGATCCTGATGCAGGCGCCGCCCAAGCTCAATGGACGCAGCGCCCAATGGGGCGCTACGAACTGTGAGCTGTCAGGCAGCTCTCTCAAGCCTATGTCAGACCAAAAGGGCATCCGCGTTGCGGGCGGGCAGGATTTCCTGCCATGCGGCATAGGCCGACAGCACCGTTTCCATCTGCGCAGTATGGCCGGTGATGAAATCGGCGCCATAGATCGTCTCATCGGGATATTCGGTGATCAGGGTCATCGGCACCGAATGGCGCTCGTCGACCGACGAAAGACACGGAAAACCGTTGATGATGCGGAAGCCGGTTTCGCCGGCGTGGATCTCGTAGAGGGCAATCTGCCGGTCGTTGTAGTCCAGCAGTCCGGGAATGGCGCCGAGATGCCGCGTCACTTTATCAAGCAGTGCCTCGGCTTCGTTCTCCCAGCCCGCCTGAAAGCGCATGACGAGAAAAAAGCCCTTCGGCAGCGTCCACATGGCAAAATTGCGCGGAATATAGCCCGACAGTGGTCGCGTCCACTCGTGCGATGGATAGCCGTGCAGGTTCACATGCAGTTTCGCGCCGCTGAGGTCCTGAGCCTTGAAGCGGATGTCTTTCTCGTTCAGATGCAGTCCCGCGTTTTCCCGCGTCCGGTATTCCAGATCGTCGCCGAGCGCGGTGTATCGGGCGGCGTGATGCATGTGGCGCGGATTGTCGGCGCGCAGCCGCTGGTGCAGCGCGTAACCGTCCGGGTTTTCCAGTGGTGAAATCGTGAAGTGCGCGTTCGGCCGCTCAACAAGCCTGCGGGCTGCGCGAAGCGCACCAACGATGCCGGTCGTCTCGTTGGGATGCTGTCCGCCGCTGATCATCACTGCAGCGTCGCTGCCGGCAATGTGGCGCGCCGACAGAACGCGCCCCGAACGCGAGCGTGCATTGAACTCATCGCCCCCGATTTCGGCCAGCAGCCTGTTCACCTGGTTTGCCGCCGGCGGTTCGCTGGCGGTTTCGATATTCTGGTCACCACCATCGGAAAAACCGGTCGAGAGCGGCCGGGTCTCGACAGCAACCGAAATCTCGCCTGTGCTCAAAACGATTTCGGGCACGATCTGGCCGGGTTTCAGACCACGATCGCCGAGCGGCCGACCGGACTTCTTCTGGAAAAATTCAAGCAGCGAAAAGTAGAAATCCTCGTGCAGGGCTTCGCGCAGGCTCACCACTTCGTCACCGACGGTCAGCGGCAGGTCCTCGGCCGGATGTGTGACGCGGATGTTCAGCTCCTCGAAATACGGCTCGTCATTGCCCCAGTCGTGGTTTGCCACCGACTGGATGGCGCTGTCGAACAGCTGCTCGAAATCCGTCTCCAGCCGTTCGCCTTTCCCCTCGCCCGCCGGTCGCAGCCAGCCGGTCGGCGACACGCTGGTTTCGCCGACGATGTCGATGTGAACCCGGTTTGGGGCGAATACCGTGTGGGCCTCGGACTTGCCGGCCCGCGTCAGCAGCACCTCATAGAAGAATTCGCCATCAGGGCGGGCAACGAAGGTGATTTTCGCCTCCCCAGCCAGCGATGCCAGCGGATAAGCCTCGAGACGGAACCGGTTTTCGGGTGCATCCGCATGCACCGGGTAGGAAATCTCGATCGCCTCGACCCCGTCGATGTCGATCTCCTCCAGGAACGCGAACAGAAGCGGCTTGTAGGCACTGCGGATGCGGGCAGTGACGCCAAGCTCCCGCAGCCGCGCTTCCGCGTCACGCCGGCTTTTCGTGTCGTCAAATGTCCAGGCTTCGAACGACTGGCCGGACACGGCGCGGCTGATCAGTTGCTCCAGGCTGCGTTCGAAAGATTGTTCGAAAATCTTGCTCATGACGGTCTACCTCGATGTTCTGCCGGTCGGGTCTAGGCTGTCGCGCAGCCAGTCGCCGAGAAGGTTGAGCCCGAGAACGGTCAGCAGGATGGCAAGCCCCGGGAAGACGCTGACCCACCATGCCGTCTGCAAATAGGTGCGCCCGTCGGCCAGCATGCCGCCCCAGCTGGGTATGGTCGGATCAACACCGAGACCCAGGAAAGTCAGGCTGCTTTCCAGCAGGATGTTGTTGGCGACGTTGAGCGTCGTCAGCACGATCACCGGGCCGATCAGGTTCGGCAGCAGGTGCTGGAGGATGATGCGCCAATCATTCACGCCGATTGCCCGGGCCGAGAGAATGAACTCGCGCTCGCGCAGCGTCAGCACCGAACCGCGCACCAGGCGGGCATACTGCACCCATTGCGAGACGATCAGCAGGATGATGGTGTTGGTGAGGCTGCCACCAACGATGGCGATAAAGGTGATGGCCAGCAGAATGAACGGCATGGCCAACTGCAGGTCGGCAAAACGCATCACCAGCATGTCCCAGAAGCCGCGATAATAGCCGGCAATCAGGCCCATCGCCACGCCGAAGATGACAGCGCCGATGACGGAGGTGAAGCCGACCAGCAGCGAGATCTTGCCACCGGCCACGACCCGGGCCAGGACGTCACGTCCGAGCGGATCGGTACCGAAGGGATGCGCCGAATTGGCAAAAGGCTTGGCCAGACGCGCCATCAGGTCGATCTTGTCGGCGCCGCCCGGGAACAGGACTTCGGAAAAAATCACGGCAAGGCAGATCACGGTCGTCAGGCTGGCACCGAGAATGAACTCGAGGCTTGCGAAACGGGAAACGGGGGAATTCCTGGAAGCCATCGTCGTCTACTCCGTCCGGATGCGCGGATCGACCAGCCCGTAGGCGATATCGACCAGAAGATTGATGCCGACGATCAGCAGCGACAGCACGGTGATGGTGGCCTGCAGCACGGGATAGTCGCGTGCGGCGACCGCATCGAAGGCCAGCGTGCCCATGCCCGGCCAGTTGAAGACGCGCTCGATGACGACAATGCCGCCGAGCAAGCCGCCGAACTGCAGGCCGAAATAGGTGATCAGCGGAATGGCGCAGTTGCGCAGCGCATGCTTATAGAGAACCTTACTTTCGCTAAGGCCCTTGGCGCGCGCCACCATGATATATTGCGACTGCAGCGTTTCCAGCATCGCGGTGCGCACCAGCCGGATATTGGTTGCCGTCAGGATGACGCCCATGGTGACGGCGGGCATCACATAGCTTGCGACCCCGGACATGCCGCTGGGTGGCAGCCAGCCGAGCGTGATGGCAAACAGCAGCACCAGCATGGTCGCCAGCCAGAAATTCGGAAAGGACAGGCCGACCAGCGAAAAGATGCGGATGATCTGGTCCGCCACCTTGCCGCGCGAGGTCGCGGCCTTGATCCCGAGCGGGATCGACAGGGCGATCGAGACCGCCATGGAAATGAACGCGAGCAGCAGCGTGGCGGGCAATGCGTCGCCGATCAGTTGTGACACGGATGCGCCACCGGAAAAGCTGCGGCCGAGATCCAGCGTCACCAGACCCTTGAGGAAGGCCAGGTACTGGACAAGGAACGGCCGGTCGGTACCAAGCGCCTGGCGGATCCGCGCCAGATCCTCTTCCGTCATGCTGCCGCCGCCCTGGAACATCATCATCGCGGGATCGCCGGTCAGACGAATGGCGAAAGAGACGACGAGCGTGATGGCGATGACGACGAATATCGCCTGGAGCAATCGCTTGATGAGGAAGCCGGCCACGGTATTTTCCTTAGAATGAAGTGCAGCCCCGCCCGCGGTATTGCGGGCGGGGTGCTGTTTCGTTTCGAACGCCTTAGTCGACGGTGACGTCGGTCAGCTTCAGGCGGTTGTCCGGGGCGGCAACGAAGCCCTTGACCCGCTTGTTGATGCCGAAGATGGCGTTCGAATTGTAAAGTGGCATTTCGAGAGCCCGATCGGCGGCATAGGCGGCGATCTGCTTCAGAATGCGCTCACGTTCGCTGCGGTCGGTCAGCGGACGCTGGGATTCCAGCAGCTTGTCGAGTTCGGGATCCTTGTCGTACGGGTTCCACTTTTCGCCCGAGTGGTACATGCTGTAGGCGGTGTTGTCGTAATCGAAGGTCCAGCCGCCCCATTTCTGCTGGAACATCGCGCCGGTCTTGCCCTGCGGGATGATGTCGTTCAGCAGCACGTTGGTCTCGTACGGCTTGATCGTGGTGGTGATCCCGACCAGTTGCAGGTAGCTGCCAATCGCCTGGGCGACTTCGTTCATGGTCGCGTCATTGCCGCGGATGTCGATCTGCAGCGTCGCACCCGGCTTGACGCCGGCTTCCGCGAGCAGCGCCTTGGCGGCCTTCGGATCGTAAGGCAGCGGCTTCATGTCGGGATCGTAGCCGAAGGACAGTGCGCCCTGGAAGCTGGCGATTTCCGACGCCTGGCCTGCGAGGATCGACTTGACAATGGTGGCACGGTCGACAGCCATGATCAGCGCCTTGCGAACCTTTGGATCGGCCGTCAGGCCGCTCTTGGTGTTGAACCGCAGTGCATCGACGGTCGGACCGGGAACGCTGACGACTTCAAGCTTGCTGTCACCCTCGATGACCGAGATCATGCCAATCGGAATGGTCGGCGGGATGATCAGGTCGACGCGGCCGGCCTGAAGTTCGGCAACAGCCGTCGAAGGCTCGGCAATGAAGCGGTATTCCAGCTCGGACAGTTTTGGCGCACCTCCCCAGTAATCGGGATTGGCGGCCAGCTTGATGTCAATTTTTGGCGTGTATGAGGTGAACTTGAACGGGCCGGTGCCGACGGGATTGGCGTTGAAGAAATCAGCGCCCTTTTCCTGCACGTATTTCGGCGGCACGATCATGGCGCCATAGCCGGCAAGCTTGGTCAGCAGCACCGGATCCGGGCTCTTCAGCTTCATGTCGACGGTCATGTCATCGATGATATCGACGCCGGCGATCGAGGTGTAGTTCGAGCGCTGCGGGCCTTTGGCACCTTCTTCGCCCAGCAGACGGTCAAACGTGAATTTGACGGCTGCGGCATCGAACGCCTCGCCATTGTGAAACTTGACGCCGCTGCGCAGCTTGAAGCGAATGCGCTTGCCTTCATCCAGAATGTCCCAGGATTCGGCAAGTCCGGGTACGATCTTGAGATCGGGGCCGCGATAGGTCAGTCCATCGAAAATGTTGGTGGCGACGGCTGCCCACTGGACCAGAAAGGTATCGATCGGATCCCAGCTGCCCGGATCCTGTGGCGATGAGATCGTCATCTTGCCGGCCGCCAGCGCTGGCGACGCGGACAATGCCGCGCCCGCCATGGCGATTGCCATGAAAGTGGTTTGAATTCCCCGATTGATTTTCATTGCATCTTTTCCTCTTCAGATGGTGGTGGATCGTATTGGTGATGCTTTATGCGCTGCGGGCGACGAAATGGCCCGGCTTTACCTCTTCGCGCAGAATAATGGCCGGCTCGTTGCCGACGGCCCGGACCGGGCTCGGGATTTCCCCCTCGATCATCGCCATGGTTTTGATGCGGGTCGGATCGGCGACCGGAATGGCCGACAGCAGACGCCGGGTATAGTCGTGCGTCGGTGTTTCAAACACCTGGCGGCGGCTTCCCAGTTCCATGATCTGCCCGAGATAGAGCACGGCAACCCGGTGACTGATCTTTTCGACGACGGCCATGTCGTGGCTGATGAACAGGTAGGCCAGTCCCCGCTCTGCCTGGAGATCCATGAACAGGTTGATGATCTGCGCCTGGATCGACACGTCGAGCGCCGACAGCGCCTCGTCGGCGATGATCAGTTTCGGATCGGAGGCGAGCGCCCGGGCAATGCAGACGCGCTGGCGCTGGCCGCCGGAGAATTCGTGCGGATAGCGGCTGGCATGCGCCGAGGTGAGGCCGACCCGTTCCAAGAGTGCATCGACGCGCTTGGTGATCTCGGCATTGCTGGAAAGCAGCGAATGGGTGCGGATCGGCTCGGCGATCGAGAAGCCGACCGTCTTGCGCGGATCGAGCGAGGCGAAGGGATCCTGGAAAATATACTGCACGTCCTGGCGCAGCCGGTGGCGCTCGGCTGCCGACATCTGCGCCAGCGACTTGCCGCCGAAGGTGATCTGTCCGGAGGTGGCCACCTGCAATTGCTGGATGGTGCGGCCGATGGTCGATTTGCCCGAGCCGGATTCGCCGACAAGCGCCAGTGTCTCGCCTGGAAAAATCTCGAAGCTGACTTTTTCCACCGCATGCACGCGGTGGGTCACGCCGCCGAACATGCCTTTCTTGACATCGAAGCGGACGACAAGGTCGTTCACCGACAGCAACGGTCCGGTGTCGTAATTCTGGGTGTTCTGAATACGCTCGATCCCGACCAGCCTGGGTTCGCCTTCTTCCAGTACGGTCAGCGGCATGCGCTTGGGAAAGTCCTCGCCCTCCATGCTGCCCAGTTTCGGAACGGCAGCCAGAAGCGTGCGTGTGTAGGGATGCTGCGGGTTGGCAAAAATCTCAGCGACAGGGCCTTCCTCGACCTTCTTGCCCTTCCACATTACCACGACATGATCGGCCATTTCGGCCACCACGCCCATGTCGTGGGTGATGAAGATCATGCCCATGCCGAGCGTCTTTTGCAGGTCGCGCATGATGTTGAGGATCTGCGCCTGGATGGTGACGTCGAGTGCGGTGGTCGGCTCGTCGGCGATCAGCAGCTTTGGCCGGCAGGCGAGCGCCATCGCGATCATCACCCGCTGGCGCATGCCGCCCGACAGCTGGTGCGGGTAGCGGGTCAGAAGCTCGGCGGAATCCGGCAGGCGGACCATGTCCAGCAGTCGTCTGGCTTCCTCCAAGGCCGCGGTCTTGCCCATCTTCTCGTGCAGGACCAGCACTTCGCAGATCTGGTCGCCGATGGTGAACACCGGGTTCAGCGATGTCATCGGCTCCTGGAAGACCATGGCGATCTCCTTGCCGCGGATCGACCGCATCTCCTTCTGCGATACCTTCAGCAGATCCTTGCCGCCAAACAGGATGCGGCCGGCTGCATAGGTGGCGCCCATCATGTCGGCAAGCCGCATGGTCGTCAGCGAGGTCACGGATTTTCCCGACCCGGATTCGCCGACGACCGCCACCGTCTTGCCGGCCTCGACGCTGAAGGACAGATCGTCGACAACGCGGGTCGCGCCGAATTCGACGCTCAGGCCTTCGACCGACAGAAGCGGTGTGTGGTCGTTGTTTGGAACTGTCATGCCAGCGTCTCCGGCTTGTCTGCATCGGGGCTTGCGGCGCCAGAATGGCTGGCGATACGGGCAATCACGGCGCCCGCGGACTGCGAAGAACCGGCGTCCGCCAGGATGGTGATTGTGCCGGAGATAGGGGCCGTCACCTTGGTTTCCATCTTCATCACGTCCATCATCGCCAGAACATCGCCTTTTTCGACGCGCGCACCATCGGCAACAGCCCATTGAACGAGGAGACCCGGAACGGGCGCCTCCACCGCGCCGGCATCGCGTTCGCTACCGGCAGCCTGCGGTCGTGCTGTCACCTGCGGCTGGCCGAGCAACTGCAGAAAAGCCTGCGGAAGGCCGATCTGGACGCGCTTGCCGTCGATCTCGACATGGCTGCGCAGCAGGCGGTTCTCGCCGGCCGGGGCAGCACGCGCCGACGCCTCCAGTGTCTCGGCAAAATCCGTTTCGATCCAGCGGGTATGAACGGCAAATTGTTGACCGCCAAAGTCTGCGTGATCGATCACGGCGCGGTGGAACGGCAGAACGGAGGGCACGCCTTCGATCGTAAATTCGCCGAGCGCACGCCGGGCACGGGCGATCGCCTGGTCGCGATCCGCGCCCCATACGATCAGCTTGGCGGCCAGGGAATCGAACATCGGCGGGATGGTCGAGCCGGTCGTGACGCCGGAATCGAGCCGCACGCCCGGGCCGGAGGGCGGCGAAAAATTGGTGATGTCACCGGCGCAGGGCAGAAAACCACGACCCGGATCCTCCATGTTGATGCGGAACTCGATCGCATGCCCGCGCGGTTCCGACATCTCGGTGACGCTGAGCGGCAGGCCCTCGACGATGCGGAACTGCTCGATGACGAGATCGAGACCGGTGGTCTCTTCGGTCACGGTGTGCTCGACCTGGAGGCGGGTATTGACCTCGAGAAAGGAGAGCACGCCTTGTGCGCTGAGCAAAAACTCCACCGTGCCGACGCCGGTATAGCCGGCCTCGGCGCAGATATCGCGCGCTGCGGCATGAATCTTCTGTCGCTGCTCGGGCGAAAGAAACGGTGCCGGGGCTTCTTCCACGAGTTTCTGGTTGCGCCGCTGCAGCGAGCAGTCGCGGGTTCCGACCACGACCACATTGCCCAGGCGGTCCGCCAGGACCTGGGCTTCCACATGGCGCGAACGCTCAAGGAACTGCTCGACATAGCACTCGCCGCGTCCGAAGGCGGCCACGGCTTCGCGGGTCGCCGACTCAAACAGGTCCTCGACCTCATCCAGATGACGGGCGATCTTGAGACCCCTGCCGCCGCCGCCATGGGCCGCCTTGATGGCGATCGGCAGGCCGAACTGTTCGGCAAATGCCAGGGCATCGGCGGGCGAGGAAATCGGTCCGTCGCTGCCGGCCACCAGCGGTGCGCCGACCTTCTGGGCAATCCGCCGGGCCTCGAGTTTGTCTCCGAGCATTTCGATGACCTTCGGCTCGGGCCCGATCCAGGTCAGGCCTGCATCGATCACGGCCTGGGCGAACTCTGCACGCTCGGACAGAAACCCGTAACCGGGATGCACCGCGTCGCAACCGGAGCGCCTGGCGACGCCGATCAGCTTTTCGATGTCGAGATAGGTCTGCGCGGCGCTCGCACCATCCAGTGCGTAGGCTTCGTCCGCCAGGCCGACGAACAGCGCATCGGCGTCGGCGTCGGCATAGACGGCGACCGAGGTCAGCCCATAGTCCCTGCAGGCCCGCACGATCCGCACTGCGATCTCGCCGCGGTTGGCGATCAAAACCTTCTTCATGACTGTTTTCCTGGGAGAATGCGGGGGACGAACCGGCTGATGGCATTGAAGCGGATGCTCGCTCCCACGGGGATCTGCGCGGCAAGATCGAGATGATGTCCGGCCACGTTGGCAATCACCGGATAGCCGCCTGTCAGCGGGTGATCGGCCAGAAACAGCACGGGCTGCCCGCTCGCCGGCACCTGAACCGCGCCGCGGACCGTGGCCTCGCTTGGCAGCTCGCCATGGTTTTCGCGCTCAAGCGGTTGCCCCTGTAACCGGATCCCGACACGGCTCGACTGCGGTGTTACGGACCATTTCTGGGCGAGAAAGCTGTCGACGGCAGTTTTGGCAAACCAGTCGGTACGCGGACCCATCACCACATCCAGCACCACGGTTTCCATCGTGTCCGGCATGGCAAACGGTGGCAGTTCCGGCAGCGATACCAGCGAACCGGCCGGAACGGAACGAATGGCAATCACGTCATCCGGCGCCAGAGCCGCTGGGCCGATCTGCGCCAGGGTATCGGTGGCGGTACTGCCGAGCACCGGCGCGACATCAAAGCCGCCGCGCGCCGCCAGATAGGAACGCGTACCGGCGGCAGGCGTGCCGAGCGACACGACATCGCCGTCGTCAAGCGCAATGGCCGTGTTGTGCGCGCCCGCAATCGCAGCACCGTTCGCATTGACGATGGTAATGGTCGACGCTGCACCGGTCACGGCGATCACGCCACGACCATGCATGCGAAAACGCAGCCCGCCGAGACAGATTTCCAGAGCCGCATGGCCGATGGGGTTTCCGACCAGCCGATTGGCGGCCTTGAAACTGGCGCGGTCCACGGCGCCGGACATGCTGATGCCCTGGCTGGCCTGCCCCGGTCGCCCGAGATCCTGGAACAGCACCGGCAGGCCGACATGCAGAATTTCGAGCGCCGGCTCAACAATCCCGACTGCCGCAGGCTTTTCTGGTCGGAGAGCGGACGGGATTTTAGGCGCGACAATTTCATAGGCCGTCTCGGTCGCCAGATTGCGAAAGCGGACGCGGTTGCCTGGTTGCAGCAGGGAGGCCGGCACGCGCTCGATGTCAAACATCGCAAGCGGCGTGGTGCCGATCAACTGCCAGCCGCCGGGGCTGGTTTTCGGATAGACGCCGGAAAATTCCCCGGCCAGGCCGACCCCACCGGCAGGCACCTTGACCCGCGGCGATTTGCGGCGCGGCACCGCCAGGCGCGGATCACCGCCGGCCAGATATCCAAAACCCGGCGTAAAGCCGGTGAAGGCAACCACATACTCGCCCTCGCTGTGCAGGCGCACGACCTCGTCGGCGCTCATCTGCAACAGGCCGGCGACTTCGGCCAGATCCTCGCCGTCATAGCGCAGCGGTATCTCCACCAGCGCGCCAGCTGCCGCCTTGCGGGTGCTTCCGGCGCGTGCGGCAACGGCCTGCAGCAACGCCTCTTCGCAAATCACGGTTGGGGAAAATGAAACCAACAGCGTACGTGCGCCAGGGACGATTTCGCGGATGCCGGTCACAGGATTGCTGTCAAGCGCTTCGAACATGGCCAGCGCCTGTTCCAGATCGGCAAATTCCAACAGGATCGCATCCGCCCTTACGGGCAGAATGCGGATCGATGTATCGGGGGACGGGACTGCGGCCTGCATCAGCGTTTTGAAGATCCGGTCGTGAACGACGAGATGCCAAGGCCGGACTGCTGCAAAACTGCGCGCAGGCGCTGTGCCATGGCCACGGCACCCGGGCTGTCGCCATGCACGCAGATCGTCTGGGCATCGATCCTTGTCAGCGTGCCGTCGATTGCTTCAACGACCCCTTCCTGGACCAGACGCACCATGCGTTCGGCAATCAGGTCCGGATCATGCAGAACAGCACCCTTTTCCCGGCGCGATACCAGACTGCCGTCGGAGTTGTAGGCACGGTCGGCAAATGCTTCCGAAACCACCTTCAAGCCGGCCGAGCGCGCCTGCTCGACGAGCGGCGAGCCCGCGAGGGCGACCAGCACGAGAGATGGATCAATGGCGCGGATGGCGGTGATGACGTCGGCGGCCTGTCGCGTATCAAGCGCGATGGTGTTGTAGAGGGCGCCGTGCGGCTTGACGTAGGTCACGTTGGTACCCGCAACCCGCGCTAGGCCCTGCAGGGCGCCGATCTGATAGATGACGTCGCCAACCAGTTCGTCGCTGCTCGGATCCATGTTGCGACGCCCGAAGCCAACGAGGTCGCGATACCCGACATGCGCGCCCACACAGACACCACGTTCGGCGGCAAGGCGCAGCGTATCGAGAATTCCAGCCGGATCGCCGGCATGGAAACCGCAGGCAACATTGGCGCTGCTGACCACATCTAGCATGGCCGAATCATCGCCCATTTTCCACGGTCCGAAATTTTCGCCCAGATCGCTGTTGATGTCGATTGTCAGCATTGCAAGTCCACTCGCCCCGTTGATGACCAAACCTAACAAAGGCGAACAATGCTGTCCATAGTGTTGAACAATATTTGTACCTTGCCCTACAATTGCTCAGTTGCACAATATTTGCTCACCTTTGCTTATCTGCACTATGACTTAGTTTTTTTTGAACGCCCGCCTCTTCATTTGGACTTGTCGTGCGCCGCAAACCCCATTACCGGACAAAGGAACGGGTTCGTCAAAAAGGGCAAAGGGCTTGGCTGTACGCAGACCTCTGGAAGACAGCGAAAAGTCCGGCCCCTTGGATGGTGGCGTTGCAGGGATGGCGCGCAGTGCCGAGCCTGTTCTGACGCTGGCGGAAACCGTGGCCGCCCGGATTCGCGAACGCGTCATCTCCGGCCAATTGACACCCGGCAGCCATCTCTCCGAACTGACATTGAGCGAAGAGTTGCAAGTCTCGCGCAACACGCTGCGTGAGGTCTTCCGCATTCTGACCAAGGAAGGCCTGCTACGTTATGAGGCCAATCGCGGCGTGTTCGTGTCCATTCCCAACATGTCAACAATCATCGACATCTATAGAATTCGACGCTTTATCGAGTGCCCGGCGCTGGCGCATGCCCATCCGCGGCATCCGGGTGCAAGGAAGATGCGGATTGCCGTCGACACGGCTCACCAGTGTCGCCAAGCCAAAGACTGGCTCGCAGTGGGCAGCGCCGACATCGCCTTTCACGCAGCCGTCGTCGAACTTGCAGACAGCCCTCGCCTCGCCGGTTTCTACGCGCAGGTTTCCCTGGAACTGAGGCTTGTCTTCGGGTTGCTGCACGATCCGGAATTTTTGCACGGGCCTTTCATCGACCAGAATCTCGACATTCTGGAACTGCTGGAAAGCGGGGACCCTGCCCGCGCGGCTGAGAAGCTGGAAGCCTATCTGCTGCAAGCAGAGCGCTTCATTTTGGGCGCCTACGCCCGGATCGCGCCCGATCGCTAGGAACAGCGTTCGATGCGACCTGGCGGCTGGGACGACCATCTTGCTGATGGACGAGGCATTTTCGGCACTCGACCCGCTGATCCACACCGAGATGCAGGACGAACTTGTCCGGCTACAGGCCGAACACAACAGCTTGACGGCTACAAGCTGCAGGTTTCCAGCGAGGCAGGCATGCTGACCAGCGTTGATTGCGCCATCCGCTCGGAAAAATGGTTCGTGGCAACCTCGTGGAGCCCGCATTGGATGTTCGGAAAATACAAGCTGCGCTATATCGCAGATCCGAAAAATGCGCTCGGCGACGCAGAGAAAGTCAACGTCCTGGCGCGCAGGGGCTTTAAGGAAGAAAATCCTGATGTCGCAGGCTTCCTGTCGCGGATGAAGCTGCCGATCGGCGATCTGGAGGCCGCCATGTTCCAGGCGCAGGAGACTTCTTACGAGGGGGCCGTGGGCAACTACATTACCGCCCATCCCGACCAGGTGAAAACCTGGACCGGAAAGCCTTAATTCCACGTTTGAAAAGGCGGGCGGCAGAAACTGCTACTGCCGCCCGCCCAGTCCGTTGCAACGGACAGAAAGGGCGAGGCGGTTCTTATGGATTATCATGATGCCGACTGGGTTCAGGACGACACCGTCGGCGGACGCATGTCGCTTGCGCGCTATGCCGTCGATGTTTCTGTCGAAGACGTGGCGCGAGCCATCAGCATCGAGACCGAGACATGGTCGAACTGGGAAAATGACCGCGCATTCCCGATTGCCAGTCTGCTGAGCACGATCGCCGGCGTTCCGGAGGTAAGCCTCTCACGGCTGCTGACCGGCCGAGGCCGGGGTCCGCGCGCCGCGCAGGCAACCGCCCTCCCCTTGGATGCTCGTTAGCGAACATCATTCCATTCCGATTATGCTGCGCTCTTCGGAACAGGTGTGTTCAGCAACTGCTGCTCCCATAGAAACGCGATACCGCTACCACCGGCATGCTGCACGATGACGTCGGTCATTTTTGCCGCCGTATCCAGTCGCGCCCAATCGCGCTGCCATTCAGATGCAACTGCCAGCCAGGTCATCATGTTTGCCCCGGCGGCGATCATACGCTGGATGGCAACCGCATGCGCTTCGACCGACGTGCCGCCGGATGCGTCGGTGACGACCGTCACATCCCAGCCTTCGCCGAGCGCCTGGATGGCCGGCATGGCGACGCACACCTCGGTCCAGAGACCGGCAATGATCAGCTGTTTGCGGCCAGTCGCCTTGACGGCATCGACCGTCGTCTTGTCTTCCCAGGTGTTGATGAACGTCCGATCAATGATCTCCTGGCCGGGGAACACGTCCGCTATCTGAGGAAACAGTTTGCCGCCACGGTCGGCGATGACGGTGGTCAGGATCGTCGGCACGCCGAAAGCCTTGGCTGCTTTCGCCAGACCGACAGTGTTGTTGATCACCATTTGCGGCTCGTGGCTGTTCAGGTTGGCGAGCTGGTAAGGTTGGTGATCAATCAGTACGAGTACCGAATCTTCGGGACGAAGGAGCGATGCAAGGCCGTTACGAAAGGTCATCGTTAAATCCTATACTGTCATTTGTCGGTGTTGTGGGCTGGTTGCAGACATGCGCTGACAGCGCGCCGCCGAGCACTTGGAGATTGCCATTCCACTTCACGCCACGATAGTGCTGGTTCTTGCTGAGCTGTGTCGCAAAAAGAGGAACGCTGAGTTGGATATTGAAGCGCTGGAAACATTCGTGGAAGTTGCTGATGCCGGAGGCGTTTCGGCAGCCGCCCTCAGGCTTGGCGTTTCCAAGTCGATGGTCAGCCGGCGGCTTGCCCGGCTTGAAAAGGAACTCGGTGTCCAGCTTCTTGCCAGGACCACGCGTGGTGCCGCTCTCACAGAGGCAGGCAGCACGTTCCGGGATTACGCCGCGCGGGTCTGTGCGGAAATTGACGTGGCCAGGGAGACGATCCTTCCCGCCGGCGAACTTCGGGGGCGCTTGCGCGTTGCTGCCCCGCTATCGTTCGGACCGACCCACTTTGCTGCGGTTTTGGCTGACATGGCCCGCCGCCACCCGCTCCTGCAAATCCAGACGTGTTACAGCGATCAGGTTGTCGATCTGGTCTCGGAGGGTTATGATTGTGCCATACGTTTGGGCTATCTTCCCGATTCAAACCTGATCGCCAGACGCGTCGGGCCGTTCTACGGGAAGCTGGTTGCCAGCCCTGACTATATCAGGACCAATGGTTCCCCCGAAAAGCCAGAGGACCTTTTTGCACATCAAGCCCTTATGCAGGGAACGGAGTCGTGGCAGTTTGTCGATGGAGAGACGATTGTCACGGTCAATCCGCGCGGCCGCTTCAAGGCGGACAATGCCGTGGCGCTCGTCGTCGCCGCCATCGCGGGCCTTGGAATTGCTTATCTTCCCGATGGGCTAACAGACGAGCACGTTGCATCCGGCGCGCTTATACCGGTGATGATGCGCTATCCACCACCCCCGGCCGGCATTTACGTTGTTCGACCGCCCGCTCAGTATCCCGCCAGAAAAGTGCGCGTCCTGACCGAAATGCTGATCGCGTGCTTCGATCATGGCGCGGCTTCGAAGGCGTAGCTTGGCCGATCCCGTCAGGACGGTCTCCGACAATAACTGGCGTGCACATGTCGGGCAGTTATGCCGCAGTTATGAATACACGAGATCAAACGCAGGTACGCGAACTCCCTTTGCGCGGAACATCTGCTGCAGCTCTGATATCTCAGGACAGGCCGGCACCGTCTGCAGCGTATCTGGCGCGATGCTTTCCTTCGGCAACGCGATCACCGCGGCCGCAAGCACCGTCGTTCCGGCAGTGATCGTCCCTCTCAGCTGCGGCAGGATCGTTTTGGCATGAATGAGATTGGTATTGGCGATCGCGCTGATGGCATGGCCGTTGCGCCTAGACGCTGGTGACAGATCAAGGATCGCGCTGACGTCGTTTCGACCGTACCAGATCGCCCGGCCTTCGCTTTGTTCGGCTATGTCGGCGTTGAAATCCGCCCTCTCGATGGCAAAGCCGCCTTCCGTGGTCTGCAGGGCCCGTGGCGTCACGATCCGGTGCACGCGAATATGCCAGGGATTAGCCGGAAGCAGCCATGTTTCGATCGTCACATCGCCCCACGGCTTCCAGCGGGAATATAGCCTGTCTCCCGCGATCAGCGCCTCTTCCAGCGTCTCGCGCATGCGAAAATGCACGCCGTCGTCGGAGAGGCCCAGCATCCCGTCAAAACTGGCGCCGGCAAAGTGGCGGTCATCGGCCTCGATGTTGAAGGCATAGCGGGTGGAATAGACGAATTTCGAATATTTCTCATTGGCGCCGCGCATCTTGTCATGCTGCTGTCCCGAGGACAGCACGACGATATTGCCAGGCGTGTGCATCGCCACCATACCGGCTTGCGTGAGCAGGACCGGATCCGCAAAGGTCAAGGCTGGGCTTTCCCCCGCCTGCCAGAACGGATGCTCTGCCGGCAATGCCAGCGGCAGGAAAAATTTCAGCGCCCAATAGGGCGAGCACGCGGAATTGTAGCTCTCGCTCATCATCAGGTTGGGATAACCGTAGCCGATCGAAAGCACCCCGTCGCGCTCCGCTATCGGCAGGTGCGACCACCAGCGGATGTGACGCATGTAATAGCCCTTGATCTCGCTCCATGGCAGCGCCTCGACCCCGGCAAAGGCGAGCGCTCCCCAGAAGCCGCCAGCAGCAAAGCGATAAGTCTGGCTGCGGCCGAAAGCCAGCGATGCGCCGTCGGGGCCGAACCAGTGGCGAATGTCGCTTGCAAAGCTTTTGGCACGCTTGCGGTAGGCATCTCCCCGCGCGGTGTCGGCCCTGGCCAGAACCGAATAGATCAGCGCGTAAAAATGCATGGCAAACGGGATATAATGATCGACCCGCTTCACGGGTCCGTCGCGATACCAGCCGTCGCCGAGCCGGAACGCCTCGATCTCGTCGAGGTATTGTTCCGTCTTTGCGCCGTCGAACGCGACACCGACCCGTGTCAGGCCCAGATCGATCAGGACGCGAAAAAATTTCCAGTTGTTGTCGACAAAATCCTTGTCACGCGCCGACAGGAGATAGGCGGCGACCGTCTGCTTCTGTGTCTCGCTCAATGGATCCCAGATGTGCTCAGGCACCATGGCGAGCGCAAAACCGATAGCCGCCAGTTCCACCTGCCGCTGGTCGCGGTCAGAAATATCGCCCCAGTATTCCGGGTGCGACGGATCGGTGCCATTGGCCAGACCCCGGCGATAGAGTACCCAGTGCGGGAAATAGAACCCGCCGGCGGCCAGCGGCACGATGCCCCAGAGCGGCCGCGCAAACCCTTCGAGATCGGCGGCGGCGCAGTCGAAATGCGCGCCGGTGGCGCTCAGGCGCACCCGTGCTCCGCCCTCGGAAAAATAGGGCAACAGCGGATTGAAAATATCCATGACGGCCCGGCCGAGATCGTCACGGGTGAGAAGTGGGTTGCCGTGAAGCGGGTTGGCCTGGGCCGGGTCGTAGATCATCGAAAAAATCCAGTCATTAGCAAAAATGAACCGCGGAAGCCCAAAGACCTCCGCGGGGCTGCGATGTTACTTGATGGCTTTGACCCCGTCGGTCATTTCCTTCAGGCCGTCGTCGATCGAGATATTGTCGGTCATGATCGAGTCATGGGCACGGTTGAGCACAACCTCGATCCTGGCCGCATTCGGCGTGACCGCCATTTCCAGGAAGGATTTTCCGGGCTGCAGCGCCTCCTTGCTGGCCGGGTCCTGCGGGAAGCCCGGCAGCGATGCGATCTTGGCCGTGACGTCAGCCGTGCGCAGCGTCGGGATCGTGCCGGTGGAGGCGATGATCGCGGCGCCGTCCGGACCGGTCACGAACTTGATGAAGTCCAGTACCGCTTCCTTGTGGGTGGAATTGGCGTTGACCGAGAGACCAGCGATCTGGGCTGCCGTCGTGCCGGCCGCTACACCGTCCGGATGCGGGAACTTGACGATACCCCAGTTCTTGCTCTTGGATTCACCCGACGCCACCTTGGCGATCTGCGTGCCGATGAACCAGGTGCCCATCGGCAGCATGCCGATCGTGCCGTTAAAGAACGGACCGGAATAGTGGGTATTGGAGGTTTTCAGCGTCGCATAGGATGGAATGACCTTGTCCTTCTGCAGCTTCAGCGCCCGCTCGTACCACGATTTCAGGAAGGCATAATCCGGGCCAGCCAGTGTGTTCTTGCCGTCGAGAATACCGGGCAGTTGCACCGTCGAGCGCCAGGTGTGCAGAAGCGCGCCATAGGTTTTGTTGGCACCCATGCCGCCGGCCAGTTTCGTGGCCGTCTCGTCGAACTGCTTGTAGGTCATGTCATTGGTCGGATAAGGCACCCCGGCCTTGTCGAAAATGTCCTTGTTGTAATAGACGATCCAGAAATCGGACCGGAACGGCAGCGAATAGATCTTGCCGTCGACCGTCAACGCCTCGGCAAGGCCGCCGAAAGAGGCCGGATCGATTTTCTGCTCCTTCATGTAGGCCGACATGTCGAGGATCGAGCCGGCGCGGATCAGGTTGGTATAGTTTGGCACGTCCTTGACGGTGACGATGTCGATGTCCGTCGAGCCGCCCGCCAGTTGCGTGGCGATCATTTGCTGGTAATCGGTCGAGCCGAGATCAACGGTCTCGAACTTCACCTTCGGGTTCTTGGCCTGGTAGGCCTCGATCAGTGGCTTGTAATAGGCCACCTTGTCCCAGTCCCACAGCGCCCAGCGCAGCGTCACCGCCTCGCCCGATTGCGCCAGTGCGGCACCGGCGGTCGATGCCGCCAGGGCCAGGCCCGCCAATGCGAGCTTCATGCCTCTCCCAAATGTCTCCAAATACATGCCGTATCTCCTTCCCTGGATTGTCTTGGATTTAGATATGCTTTGCTTGACCGGCCTCCGGTTTCAGACCGGATAGCGGTGCGGGTGGCAGCGCCAGTACCGTTTCGGCTGCCCGATGGGCGCTGAAGACGATGGCGAACATGCCGAGTGAGAAATTGAAGGCCGCCGGCATGAAGACCGAGACCGGATAGAGCAGGATATGCGCAAGCCACAGCCCGGCCACGAACAGCATCGCCGCGAGCACCGGCAGGGGCCGCATGAAAGAGGCGATGGCGGCGAGGCGCAGCAACGTCAATGGCGGCAAGTCGCGCATCACCATCAGCACGAGCAGATGGCAGGCAACAACGCCGAGAAACACGGTAACGACAAAGGCCGTCGCCAGCGGAAAGACCAGAAAGACATTGTCCCGGGCGATCGCGGCATAGGTGACGACGGCGTAACCGCCGAGTCCGATGGCCGCGCCGAACGCCAGCCCCCAGGCCGTAGCCCGCCAGAAATAGCGGGTGAAGGCCTCACAGAAATCCCGCAGCAGATAGGTGTTGCGGTCCTCGACATGCGCCAGGCAGATGCGCGCGGTGGCCGCGACGGCAGCCGGAATGGTGATGATGAGCAGAGCGGCCAGAATGAACAGGATGTTGAGCTTGACCATCTCCCACCCTTCGCGCGCCAGAGTCTGCCCGAACAGCGCGAGACCGGTCTTGCGCGGCGCATTCTTGGGAATGCCCGGGCCTTCCTTCGTCCACATATCCCGTAGCCACTGCATGGCTTTCCCCCCGGCGTTTCCGTCGTCAGTACAGTATCGAGCGCTGCGTTTCCTTGTCGAACAGCTGCATATTGGTGGTGTCGACCACCAATTTCGCCGTCGACCCGATCGCCGCTTTAAAGCGAGGCGAGACGCGCACCGTCAGCGCCTGCTCCCCTACGGTGATGTTGAGATGGATCTCGGAGCCCATCGGCTCGGCAAGATCGACCACTGCTTCGAACGGCGCCATATTGGCCGAGTCGATGTCGGCGGGCGGCAATTCGTGAAAATTCTCCGGGCGAATACCGACGACGATTTCTTTGCCCACGTAGGGCGCGATGCGGCTCTGGTCGACATGCGTCGGCAGCGGCAAATCGCGACCATTGAACACGGCGACATAGTGCTCGCCACGCCGCTCGATCACCGAGGGCAGCATATTCATCTGCGGTGCGCCGATGAAACCCGCCACGAACATGTTGATCGGACGGTCATAGAGGTTCTGCGGCGTATCGACCTGCTGGATCCGGCCGTCGCTCATCACGACGATGCGGTCGGCCATGGTCATCGCCTCGATCTGGTCATGGGTGACGTAGATGAAGGTGGCGTCGAGGCGCTTGTGCAGTTTTGTGATTTCGGCCCGCATCGTGCCGCGCAGTTTTGCGTCGAGGTTCGACAGCGGCTCGTCGAGCAGGAACACCGCCGGATTGCGGACCATCGCACGGCCGAGCGCGACGCGCTGCCGCTGGCCGCCGGACAGCGCCTTGGGCTTGCGGTTGAGCAGGTGGGTGATGTCGAGGATTCTTGCCGCCTCATGCACCTTCTGTTCGATGACGTCGCGCGGCGCTTTGCGCAGCTGCAAGCCGAAGGCCATGTTCTTGTAGACCGTCATATGCGGATAGAGCGCATAATTCTGGAATACCATGGCGATGTCGCGGTCCTTGGATGGCACGTCATTGACCATGTCGCCGCCGATAACCAGTTCGCCGCCAGAAATTTCCTCCAGCCCTGCGATCATCCGCAGGGTCGTCGATTTGCCGCAGCCGGACGGTCCGACAAGGATGATGAACTCCTTGTCGTCGATCTCCAGATCGATGTCGTGCACGACGGTCAGTGCACCATAGGTCTTGTTCAGTTTGCGCAGGGAAATGCTGGACATGTGTCTCTCACCAATAGGAAGACCACCGGCGCGACAGGCGCGTCAGGGCTTCCATGTAATAATAATCGCCCCAGGAGACGCACTCGTCGACGCCTTCGCCGCGGCAGGTATTGAAAGGCGATTTCTTGGAATAGGTGCCATGCAGGACGAGGCCGTTGGACAACGCCGGATCCTTGACTGCGTAATGATCGGAGAGGCTTTTCATCATGCGACGGGCAAGATCGCGGTAGCGATCGGCCAGGTCCGCCTCCACCAGATCTGCCATCTCCAGCAGGCCGCAGGCGACGATCGAGGCGGCCGACGTGTCGCGCGGCTCGCCGTCCTTTTCGGAAAACACCAGATCCCAATAGGGCACCAGATCGGCCGGCAATTTGTCGAGATAGAAAGCGAGAAGCCGGTCGAAGGTGTTGCGGTATTCGTCGATCGGCTCGTAGCGAAAAGACAGCGCCATGCCGGCAATGCCCCAGGCCTGTCCGCGAGCCCAGAAACTGTCGTCACTAAAACCCTGCTTGGTGGCGCCGCGCACGGGCGCGCCGGTGACCGGGTCCATGTAGAAGGTGTGATAGGTGGAATCGTCCGGGCGCACGGAATTGGCCAGCGTGGTGCGGGCATGAATCAGGGCGATATCACGATATTTCGGATCGCCGGTCTCGCGGCTGGCCCAATAGAGCAGCGGCAGGTTCAGCAGGCAGTCGATGATGTAGCGGTATTCAGCCGCCACGCCCTTGCGGCCCCAGGCCTGGATGAACTGGCCGATCGGCTGGAACCGCTCGATCAGCTGGTCTGCGGCGAGAAGTGCCGCCTTGCGGCCATCTCCGTCTCCCACCAGCTTCCAGGCGGCGATGCAGGACGGGGAGTAGAGGAACCCCATGTCGTGATGGTCGGTTTCGATGCGGTTTTCGATGCGGTGCAAAAAGCTCTGCACCTGGATCTGCGCTGCATATTGAAACGTGCGGTCGCCCGTATGCTCATAGGCCAGCCAGATTTCGCCGGGCCAGAAACCGGCGGTCCACTGGTCGTTGGCAACCGGGGGATAAAAATTATCGACGCTCGAATGGTTTTGCGCCGCATAGGTGAAATCCGGCAGGTTGCGGCGAACCTGGGCGACGGCGAGATCCAGCGCTGCCTGCACTTCGGCATCTGTAATCGGCTGCGGTGCGATCGGCGTAAAGGCGTTCATGCATTACCCCTTGATGCCGGAGGACGCGACGCCCTCGACGAAAAACCGTTGCAGGGACAGAAACACGATCAGCACCGGAATGAGCGCCACCACCGAAGCCGCCATGATCAGCCCATATTCGGCGGAATATTGCGAGATGAACATCCGCAGGCCGATCTGGATTGTCTTTAGCTCCGTCTTGGTGAGGTAGATCATCGGCCCCAAAAAGTCGTTCCAGGTGGTGACGAAGGTGAAGATTGTCAGCGTCGACAAAGCCGGCTTCGACAGCGGCAGCATGATCTTTGCCCAGATCTGGTACTCGCTCATGCCGTCCATCCGCGCCGCCTCGCAGAGCTCGGTCGGGATCGACATGTAGAACTGCCGCATCAGGAAGACGCCGAAGGCGGTAAAGGCCTGCAGGCAGATCAGTGCCAGATGGGTGTTGTTGAGGCCAAGTTCACGCATCAGCAGAAACTGCGGCACCATGTAGACCTGCCAGGGCATGGCAATGGTGGCGATGTAGCCGAGGAACAGCGCGTTCTTGTAGGGGAAATGCAGCTTGGCAAAGGCGTAGGCGGCAAAGCTCGAGGTGAACAGCTGCAGCAGCGTGACGATGATTGTCAGCTTGGAGGTGTTGTAGATGAACAGCGCCAGCGGAATTTTCGTCCAGATGTCGACGTAGTTCTGCCATTGCGGTTTTGACGGGATCCATTCGATCGGGAAGACGAACACCTCGCTGCTGAGTTTCAGCGAGGCCGACAACATCCAGGCAAACGGCATCATCATCACCAGCGTGACGATGATGATCGTGACGTAGATGCCGATCAGCTTTCCGGTGACTTTCTGTCCTGCGATACGCATCCCTCAGTCCTCCTTCTGGCGGCGGAACTGGACGACGGTCACGCCCAGCACGAGGAAGAACAGCACGAGCGCGATCATGCTGGAATAACCGAGATCCCAGGAGATGAACGCCTCGTTGTAGATATGGTAGACCAGGACCAGCGTCGACGTGCCTGGCCCGCCCTGGGTGATCATGTAGATTTGGTCAAAAACCTTGAAGGACTGGATGGTCAGCATCACCGTGACGAAGAAGGTCGTGGCGCCCAGCTGAGGCACTGTCACGTGCCAGAATTTCTGCCAGGCATTGGCTCCGTCGAGATCGGCCGCCTCGTAGAGCTCGGCATTGATGCCCTGCAGGCCGGCCAGATAGATGACCATGTAATAGCCCATGCTCTTCCAGATGCCGAACAGGATGACGGTGACCATCGCCCAATGGCGGTCGG
>Ga0247730_1000682_pt1 | contig 22739 bp, 23 predicted proteins | sample UWRJL073202C2_FD_180959 | JGI IMG/M metagenome (GOLD analysis project Ga0247730, IMG submission 180959) | Plant litter microbial communities from Arlington Agricultural Research Station in Wisconsin, United States - UWRJ-L073-202C-2 | ecosystem: Environmental > Terrestrial > Plant litter >... | reverse complement strand
GACTCAGATGTCGTAGTACAGCTCGAACTCGTGCGGGTGCGGACGCAGCTGCACGGGGAGGATCTCCTCCTGGCGCTTGTAGTCGATCCACGTCTCGATCAGGTCGGGCGTGAACACGTCGCCGGCCGTCAGGAACTCGTGGTCGGCCTCGAGCGAGTCGAGCACGGCGTTGAGCGACGTCGGGACCATGTCGATGGCCTCGTACTCCTCCGGCGGCAGCTCGTAGATGTTCTTGTCGATCGGGGCGGCCGGCTCGATCTTGTTCTTGATGCCGTCCAGACCGGCCATGAGCAGCGCCGAGAACGCCAGGTACGGGTTGGACGACGGATCGGGGCAGCGGAACTCGATGCGCTTGGCCTTGGGGTTCGAGCCCGTGATCGGGATGCGGACGCACGCCGAGCGGTTGCGCGCGGAGTACACCAGCGCGATGGGGGCCTCGAAGCCCGGCACCAGACGACGGTAGGAGTTCGTCGACGGGTTCGTGAACGCCAGCAGCGACGGGGCGTGCTTCAGGATGCCGCCGATGTAGTGACGCGCGACGTCCGACAGTCCGCCGTAGCCCGACTCGTCGTAGAACAGCGGCTTGCCGTCGTTCCAGACCGACTGGTGCACGTGCATGCCCGAGCCGTTGTCGCCGAAGATGGGCTTGGGCATGAACGTGACGGTCTTGTCGTTGGCCCACGCCGTGTTGCGGACGATGTACTTGAACTTCATCAGGTCGTCCGCGGCCTTGAGCAGCGTGTCGAACTTGTAGTTGATCTCGGCCTGGCCGGAGGTGCCGACCTCGTGGTGACCACGCTCGAGGACGAGTCCGGCGTTGGTCAGGTTGGTCATCATGTCGTTGCGCAGGTCGGCGGTCTTGTCGGTCGGCGCGACCGGGAAGTAGCCACCCTTGTAGCGGACCTGGTAGCCGCGGTTGTCGTCGATCGAGTCACCGGTGGACCAGGCGGCCTCGGTGGACTGGATCTCGTAGAACGACTTGTTGGCGCTCGTGCCGTAGTTGACGCGGTCGAAGATGTAGAACTCGGCCTCGGGCGCGAAGAAGGCCGTGTCGCCGATGCCGGTCGTGGCCAGGTAGGCCTCGGCCTTGCGGGCGATGTTGCGCGGGTCGCGCGAGTACGCCTCGCCGGTGATCGGGTCGTGGACGAAGAAGTCCATCGCGATGGTCTTGCGAGCCTTGAACGGATCGACGTAGGCGGTCTTGATGTCGGGGAACAGGACCATGTCGGACTGGTCGATGGTCTGGAAGCCACGGATGGACGAGCCGTCGAAGGCCACGCCGCTCTCGACCATGTCGGCGTCGAAGGTCGAAGCAGGCAGGGTCACCTGCTGCTGGATGCCCGGAAGGTCGGTGAAACGGACGTCGAGGTACTCGACGCCCTCGTCCTTGATGAACTTGAACAGCTCGTCGGCATTGCCGAACATGTGGCCTCCTCGACCGCTCAGTGCGGCCTTCGTTGTCGATACGGCAGGTAGATGCGTCACTGCACCGTATCGTCGACGCTAAAAGCGTGCAGTTACCCGCCCGAGTCCAGATTGTTTCGGGAGTGTTACAAGTGCCCTTCGGCCGTGACCCGGGGACCGTCTCGGTAGGCTCACCGGCGTGGAGACCCCCTCGCTGATCCGTCGTCTGGGCGCGCTGCTGATCGACTGGATCGTGGCGGCTCTCAGTGCCGTGACGCTGGCAGGGGTCAGCTACCCGCCGGCGCCGCTGGACGAGGATCCCAGCCAGACGTTCGTCATCATCGGCTTCTTCGTCGTCGAGGTGGCGCTGCTGAGCGGGCTGCTGGGACGTTCGATCGGCAAGCGGGTGCTCGGCCTCAAGCTCGAGAACCCTGACGGGCAGCCGATCGGCGTGCCGCGGGCGCTCCTGCGGACCGTGCTGCTGTGCCTGGTCCTGCCGGCCATCGTGATGACCGACGACAAGCGCGGCATCCACGACCTCGCCGCCGGCTCCCGCGTGGTGCGCGGCTGAGCCGTGGGTCGAGCGGCCGGAATCAGCCGCGCATCGCCTTGCGGCTGCCCTTCATGCTGGTCGGCACGGGGCCGCGCGGCATGGGAGCAGCGGGACGCATCGCGTCGAGCGCCTTGAGCTTGTAGATGACGTCGGTCATCTGAGCCGGCTTGATCTTCTTGGGCAGCTTCTGCACGTGCTTGACCAGCTTGGTCAGCGGCACCTGGCCCTCGCCCTTGCCGACGATGATGCCCGTGACGGGCACCGAGTCGCCGCCCACCCGGGCATGCTTCTTGACCTCGGCGGCGATCAGGCCGCGGACGGCGTTGGGGTTGCCCTCGCCGACCAGCACGATCCCGGGACGGCCCACGACACGGTGCACGACGTCCTGATTCTTGTTGAACGTCACGGCCGGCTTGACCTCCCACCCACGGCGCAGCATCTGCAGCGCGCCTGCAGCGGCACCGCGCTGGCCGTCGACCTGCGCGTAGGCGGCCTTCTCGGCGCGGCGGCCGAAGACGATCAGCACGCCCAGGACTCCGGTCAGCAGACCGAAGACGATCGTGATGGTCCGGCCGATCCAGCCGTCGCCGAACAGGAACCAGCCGAGGGCTGCGAAGACTCCGCCCACCACGAGGAACGTCAGCAGCAGGATCAGACCGATGAAGCGGTCGCTGCGCTGGGTGATCTGGTACGCCTGGCGCATCTGGCCGAGGCGACCTGTGGCCGGGGTGGGGACGGAGTTGGACATGCGGCCCAGTCTACGGCGCGGTGGTCACCGCGCCCATGCCGCGTCCGGACTCGCGGGCCTGCTGGTACAGGCTGCCGGCCCGGTACGACGACCGCACGAGGGGCCCCGACATGACGCCGGCGAAGCCGATCTCGTCGGCCTCGGTCTTGAGCTCGACGAACTCCTCGGGCTTGACCCAGCGCTCGACCGGGTGGTGACGCACCGACGGACGCAGGTACTGCGTGATCGTGATGAGGTCGCAACCGGCCTCGTGCAGGTCGACGAGAGCCTGCGAGACCTCTTCGCGGGTCTCGCCCATGCCGAGGATCAGGTTGGACTTGGTGACCAGGCCGAAGTCGCGGGCCTGGGTGATGACGTCGAGCGAGCGCTCGTAGCGGAACGCGGGACGGATGCGCTTGAAGATGCGCGGCACGGTCTCGACGTTGTGGGCCAGCACCTCGGGGCGGGACTCAAAGACCTCGGTGAGCAGCTCGGGGATGCCGTTGAAGTCGGGGATCAGGTTCTCGACGCCGGTGCCGGGGTTCAGCTCGTGGATCTTGCGCACCGTCTCGGCGTACAGCCACGCGCCACCGTCGGGCAGGTCGTCGCGGGCGACGCCGGTGATGGTCGCGTAGCGCAGCTCCATCTTCTGGACCGACTCCGCGACGCGACGGGGCTCGTCGCGGTCGAGCGGATCGGGCTTGCCGGTGTCGATCTGGCAGAAGTCGCAACGACGCGTGCACTGCTCGCCGCCGATGAGGAACGTGGCCTCGCGGTCCTCCCAGCACTCGAAGATGTTGGGGCAGCCGGCCTCCTGACACACCGTGTGCAGGCCCTCGCCCTTCACGAGCTTCATGAGCTCGTTGTACTCAGGACCCATCTTCGCGCGCGTCTTGATCCACGCAGGCTTCTTCTCGATGGGAGTCTCGGCATTTCGGACTTCGAGGCGCAACATCTTGCGTCCCTCGGGTGCAATGGTCACGTCGTCCAGAGTACGCCTGTGCTGAAACCTGCCCTAGGCTCGGTCACGTGCTGGATCTGGACCGCCCGTGGGTTCGCCCCGCGGCGACGTCTGTCCAGGCGGGACGCGACCTGCTCCTCAGCGTGTCCGCCGCGATCCTGTCCGTCGCGTCCGTCGAGGTGTGGCACAGCGCGTACGGCGGCTCCCTGGGCTGGAAGGGCGTCGAGGCCTACGTCCTGTTCGCCGTCGCCGGCCTGATGCTCGCGCTGCGCCGACGTCTGCCGCTCGTCACGCTGCTCGTCGAGTCGGCTCTGTTCATCGCGATCGGCACCCGCCTGGGCCTCCTCGGTGCGATCTTCACGATCCAGCTCGTGATGTTCGTGGCGATCTACTCGGCCTGGGCGTGGTCGAGCACGCCCCGGCGCCTGTACGCCACCAGCGTCGTCGTGCTCGTGGCGATGTTCGGATGGCTGGCGTGGGAGTTCGCGACCGACGAGCCGCCGGCCCGCCCTGACGTCGGCCTGCTCCCGCCGTACCCGGCGGTCATCGTCTACTCCGTGGCGATCAACATCATCTACTTCTTCGGTGCGATGGCCTGGGGGCACGGTGCGTGGCGCAGTGCGCGGCAGCGGGCCGAGATCGCCGACCGGGTCGCGGCGGAGCGACGCGCCCAGGACCGCGACCGCGAGAGCGCCGTGCAGGCCGAGCGGGTCCGCATCGCCCGTGACCTGCACGACGTCGTCGCCCACCACGTCAGCGGCATCGGGGTGCAGGCCGCCGGCGCCGGCCGCATCCTGCACGCCCGGCCCGACGAGGCGCGCGAGGCGCTGGGCGTCATCGAGACGTCGTCGCGTCAGGCCGTGCAGCAGATGCACCAGCTCGTGGGCCTGCTGCGAGCCGACGACGACCGGGACGACCGGGGTCCTCAGCCCGGGCTGGGCGACCTGGGCACGCTCGCGTCCCCCGACGGGACGCCCACGGTCACGTATCGCGAGGTCGGAGAGCCGTTCGACGTCCCGCCCACCGTCGGGCTGTCGCTGTTCCGCATCGCGCAGGAGGCGGTCGCCAACCTGCGTCGCCACGCCCGGGCCGCCGCCGGCGAGGTCGTCGTGCGGTTCCTCCCACCGGGCGCGGAGACGTCCGCGGCCGTCGAGATCGAGGTCATCGACGACGGACAGGCGTCGGACGCGTCCGCTCCCGCACCCGGGTCCGGCGGGTTCGGGCTGCCCGGCATCCGCGAGCGCGCGGCGATGCACGGCGGCGTCTGCGAGATCGGCCCGCGTCCCGACGGTGGCTTCCGCGTGCGTGTCCGCATCCCGGTGGCGACATGACCCGGGTGCTCGTCGCGGACGACCAGGGGCTCGTCCGCACCGGCTTCCGGATGATCCTCAGCGCCGAGGACGATCTCGACGTCGTCGGCGAGGCGGACGACGGGGACGTCGCGGTCCGGCTCGCCGTCGAGCTGCGCCCCGACGTCGTGCTGATGGACGTCCAGATGCCACGGATGGACGGCATCGAGGCGACTCGGCAGGTCGTCCAGCAGGTCCCCGGCTGCCGCGTGCTGATCCTCACGACGTTCGACGACGACGACTACCTGTTCGCGGCGCTGCAAGCCGGGGCCAGCGGCTTCATGCTGAAGAACTGCCCGCCCGCCGATCTCGTGGCGGCGATCCGTGTCGTCGCGCAGGGGCACTCGCTGCTGGCGCCCGAGGTCACGCAGCGGGTCATCGAGAGGTCCACCGAGCGGGCCCGCGGTCCGCGACCCGAGGGGCTCGACGAGCTCACCGAGCGGGAGCGCGACGTCCTCGTGGCGATGGGACGGGGCCGCAGCAACAGCGAGATCGCCGGCGACCTGTTCGTCAGCGAGGCGACGGTCAAGTCGCACGTGTCGCGGGTGCTCACCAAGCTCGAGGTGCGCGACCGCGTGCAGGCCGTGATCGTCGCCCATGAGTCCGGTCTGATGGACGCCGCCGACGAGTGACCCCGTCTCGTCCGAAAGGACGAGCCCCGGTCATCCTCGCGGCCGATGCGCGGGGCGCTCCCGGTTCGTAGCGTGGAGCCATGTTGGACATCTCCTCACTCAGCAGGTCGTACGTCGGCAGGCTCGTCGTCGACGACGTCACCTTCCGGGTCGAGCCGGGGCGCCTGACCGGCTTCGTCGGTGCCAACGGCGCCGGCAAGACCACGACGATGCGGATGATCCTGGGCGTGCTCGCGCCGTCGGCCGGCGAGGTGCGCTGGAACGGTCGGCCCATCACGACCGCCCAGCGCCGCCGCTTCGGGTACATGCCGGAGGAGCGCGGGCTGTACCCGCGCATGAAGGTGCGCGACCAGCTCGTGTTCCTGGCCCGCCTGCACGGCATCTCGCGGGACGACGCGTCCCGACGGTCGCTCGAGCTGCTGGAGCACTTCGATCTCGCGGACCGCGCCGACGACGTGCTGGACACCCTCTCCTTGGGCAACCAGCAGCGGGTGCAGATCGCCGCGTCGCTGGTCCATCGCCCTGACGCCCTGGTGCTCGACGAGCCGTTCAGCGGCCTGGACCCCGTGGCGGTCGACGCGATGGCGGCTCTGCTCGCGACGGAGGCCGGGGACAAGCCGCTGCTGTTCTCGAGCCACCAGCTGGACCTCGTCGAGCGGCTTTGCGACGACCTCGTGATCCTGTCGCAGGGCAAGGTCGTCGCCGCCGGTGCCGTCGACGACCTCCGCGGACGCGGTCCCGACCGCTACCGGGTCGTGCTCGACGGGGGCGACGCCGCGTGGATCCGCGACCTGCGCGGCATCGATGTGCGTGACGTCGACGGCGGCACCGCGCTCGTCGACCTCGACGGGCTGTCGGCGTCGGAGCTGCTGGCCGCCGTCGTGGCACGCGAGCCGGTCCGCGAGCTCAGCCCCGTCCGACAACCGCTGTCCGCCATCTTCCGGGAGGTCATCCGATGAGCACCGTCACCCACGAGCCGACCACCGTGACCGACGACGTCCGGGGCGCCTGGCGCGTCGTGGCCGAGCGTGAGATCACGACACGTGTGCGCGAGAAGTCGTACGTCTACAGCGCCCTGGTCATGATCGTCGGCGTCGTCGCGACGGTCGTCCTGACGTCGTTGCTCGGCGGGCGGCCGACCGACTACACGGTCGCCGTGACCGATCCGGCGTCCGCCGCGATCGTCTCCGGCGCCTCCGACGTGGTCGACCGCACGGACGAGGGCTCGTCCGCGAAGCCGCGCGAGGTCGCATCCGCCGCGGCGGCGGAGCAGGCCGTGCGCGACGGCGACGTCGACGCCGCACTGGTCGTGACGGACGACGGGTACGAGGTCGTCGGCGACGACGAGATCGACCCGACCCTCTCGGCCGCACTGTCGACCGTTGCCTCGGCATCGGCCCTGCAGACCAACGCCGAGCAGCAGGACATCGACCTCGAGCAGCTGCGGAGCGGGTCGACCGTCGCCGAGCGCCTGCTCGACCCGGAGTCCGACGACGCCGGCTCCCGCCAGCTCGTCGCGTTCGTGTTCCTGATCCTGTTCTACGTCACGGCCGTCACGTTCGGCATGTCGATCGCACAGAGCGTCGTGCAGGAGAAGGAGAGTCGCATCGTCGAGATCCTCGCGGCCGCGGTGCCGATCCGGGCGATGCTGTGGGGCAAGATCGCCGGCAACACCGTCCTGGCCCTCGCGCAGATCGTGGTGCTGGCCGTGGCAGGCATCGCGGCGATGGTCGCGGTGGGGGAGACCGAGCTGCTGTCGGCCGTCGGCCCGGCCGTGGGCTGGTACGTCGTGTTCTTCGTCCTGGGCTTCGTCGCGCTGGCGGGTCTGTGGGCGGTCGCCGGCTCGCTCGCGTCACGCCAGGAGGACCTCGGCTCGACGACGATGCCCGGCCAGGTGATCCTGTTCGCGCCCTACCTGATCGCCGTCGTCGCGGGTGAGGGCGTCAAGACCGTGGTCTCGATGCTGCCCGTGGTGTCCGCGATGCTCATGCCGTCCCGGATGGCCGAGGGCGGCGTGCCGATGTGGCAGGTCGTCCTGGCGCTGGTCGTCAACGTCCTCGGTGCGGTGCTGATCGTTCGGTTCGCGGCCCGGCTCTACGAGCGCACGCTGATGCGGACCGAGCGCAAGATCGGCTTCGGCGAGGCGCTGCGGCTCAGCGACTGAGCGGAAGGACCGGCACCATCGGCCCGGTCTCGCGCAGCTGCGCGAGATCGGGCGCGGGGGTGTACGGATCCCACGCCAGGAGCTCCCGCAGGTGCGGGGCGATCGCCGTGGCGGCATCGCGCACCGTGACGTCTCGACCCAGCTCGGCGGACAGCGACGTCACACCGGCGTCGGCGATGCCGCAGGGCACGAAGCGGTCGTAGAAGGACAGGTCGACGTCGGCGTTGAACGAGAAGCCGTGCATCGTGACGCCGCGTGCGACGCGGATGCCGACGGCACCGAGCTTGCGCTCGGCCCGGACGCCCGACGCGGCGATCCACACCCCGGAGCGCCCCGGCACCCGGCCCGTCGTGACGCCGAGGTCGGCGGCGGCCCGGATCATGGCCTCCTCGACGCGGCGGACGTAGTCGACGACCAGCACGTGGGACGGCAGCTTCGTGATGGGGTAGCCGACCAGCTGGCCGGGGCCGTGGAACGTGATCTTGCCGCCACGGTCGACGTCGAGGACCGGGGTGCCGTCGAACGGGCGCTCGTGCGGCTCGGTGCGTCGGCCGGCCGTGTAGACCGCAGGATGCTCCAGGAACAGCGCGGTGTCGCCGATCTCGTCCGCGACCCGCTGGGCGTGCAGCGAGCGCTGCAGGTCCCACGCGGCGGTGAAGTCGATGGCGGAGGGGCCGAACCAGTCGTCGAGGATCTCGAGCGTCGTCACCACCTCAGCCTAACCCCGAGGTCCAGTCCTGTGGACGGAGCGGGGCGCGGTCCGGGACGGTCGAGCACAGTGGGCCCATGGACTGGTTGTGGGTGCTGCTCGTCGCGATCCGGGCGGTGTCGCCGGCACCGGACAACCAGTGGGCCACGACGCTCGTGGCGCTCGACCGCACCCGTGCGGAGGCGTTCGCCACCGCCGACCCCGGCCTGCTGGAGCGCGTGTACGTGCCCGGGACCGGGGCCGCCCGCGCCGACGCCGCTGCGATCGGTGCCTATGCGCGGCGTGACGGCCGGGTGCTCGGTGCCGAGCTGCGGATCCTGAGCTGCCACGTGGTCGAGGCCACCGGCGACCGCGTCCGCCTCGACGTCGTCGACCGGCTGGGGCCCGCGCGCGTCGAGTGGGGCGACGGCACCAGCACGACCCTGCCGCGCGATGAGCCGTCACGCCGCGTCCTCACGCTGGTCCGCACGGCCGACGGGTGGCGCATCGCGAGCAGCCGCTCGGCGTGAGGCAGCGACCCGCTCAGGCCAGGGCTGAGTCGATCGTGGCCCGAAGATCCGGGTCGACGAACGTGAACCCGGCGTCCGTCAGGGCGTCGGGGGAGATGCGCAGCGAGCCCAGCAGGTCATCGGAGATGCCGCCGAGCGCCGCCTTGACGGCGATGGCGGGGACGGCCAGGAACGTCGGGCGGTGCACCGCTGCCCCGAGCGCGTCGGTGAACTCGGCGTTGGTCGCGGCCTCGGGCATCACGAAGTTGAACGCACCGCTCGCGGACTCGTGCTCGAGCAGGAACTCGACGCCGCGCACCCAGTCGTGCCGCGAGATCAGCGACATGTGCTGACGTCCGGAGCCCAGACGGGCGCCACCGCCCAGCTTCCAGACCGGCAGCATCAGGGCGAGGACTCCGCCGCCCTTGCCCAGCACGAGGGACGTCCGCACGAAGCACGTGCGGGCCCCGGACTGGACGGCCGGCGCTGCGGACGCCTCCCACTGCTGGGCCACGTCGGCCAGGAAGCCGTCGCCCGGCGTGCTGGCCTCGGTCAGCAGCTCGTCGCCTCGGTCGGTGCCGTACCAGGACATGCCGGACCCGGAGATCAGGATGGTCGGTGTCGAGGACGCCGCGACGGCCTGCGCGAGGGTCGTCGTGGCGGTCAGCCGCGACGACAGGATCTCCTCGCGGCGGGCCTTCGTCCGGGGCCACTGCGAGATGGGCGAGCCGGACAGGTTGACGACCGCGTCCGCCCGATCGATCAGCGCCTGGTCGACGTGACCGGCGGACGGGTCCCACGTCGACGCGTCCGGGGCCGGGTCACCCGACCGGACGAGCCGGGTGACCTCGTGACCCCGCGCGCGCAGGTGGGCGGTCAGGGCCGTTCCGAGGAACCCGGAGGCCCCACCCACCACGACGTGCACGGGTCAGGACCCGAGCTCTGCCTCGAACGAGCCGGCCTGGAGGCGCTGCTTGACCGCGGTCAGGAAGCGGCCCGCGTCGGCGCCGTCCACGATCCGGTGGTCGTAGGTCAGCGCCAGGTAGGCCATGCTGCGCACCGAGATGCTGTCGTTGCCGTGGTCGTCGGTGATGACGACCGGACGCTTGACGACGGCTCCCACGCCCAGGATCGCGACCTGGGGCTGGTTGATGATCGGCGTGTCGAACAGCGCGCCGTTGCTGCCGAGGTTGGTGACGGTGAACGTGCCACCGGACAGCTCGTCGGGCGTGATCTTGTTCGTGCGCGTGCGCTCCGCGACGTCGGCGATCTTGCGGGCCAGGCCCGCGATCGACAGGTCGCCGGCGTCCTTGATGGTCGGCGCGAGCAGACCGCGCTCGGTGTCGACCGCGATGCTCAGGTGCTCGCCCGACGGGTACGTGACCGTGCCGGCCTCGAGATCGAGCGCCGAGTTGAGCTGCGGGTACGACTTCAGGGCCTCGATCGCAGCCTTCGCGAAGAACGGCAGGAACGTCAGCTTGACGCCCTCGCGGTCGAGGAACGCGTCCTTGTGACGGGCCCGCAGGCGGGCCACCTCGGTGACGTCGACCTCGTGCACCTGCGTCAGCTGCGCGGAGATCTGCAGCGACTCGACCATGCGGGAGGCGATGGTCTTGCGCAGGCGCGAGACCTTCTCGGTCTTGCCGCGCAGCGCGGACGGCTCGGGGGCCGGTGCCGCGGAGGCAGCCGGTGCCGGTGCCGCGGCGGCCGGGGCGGGCTCGGCCGCCTTGGCCGCGGCGTCGAGCACGTCCTGCTTGCGGATGCGGCCGCCGACGCCGGTGCCGGAGACGGTCGTCAGGTCGACGCCGTGCTCCTTGGCGAGCTTGCGGACGATCGGCGTCACGTAGGTGTCGCCGCTGTCGCTCGGCGTGGCCGGTGCCGCGGCGGCGGGCGCCGGAGCGCTCGGCGGAGCGGCCTGGGTCTCGGGATCGGCCGGGGTGGGCTCGGAGGCCTGGACCGGCTCGGGGGCCGGCGGCGGGGGAGCGGGGGCGGGCTCGGGCGCCTTCTCCGGCTCCGGCTCAGGCTCGGGGGCGGCTTCGGGCTCGGGTGTCGGGGCCGGTGCGGCCTCCGCGGGCGCGGCACCCTCGGCGCCGATGACGGCCAGGACGGCGCCGACCTCGACGGTCTCGTCCTCCTCGGCGCGGATCTCCAGCAGCTTGCCCGCGACGGGCGACGGGATCTCGGTGTCGACCTTGTCGGTCGAGATCTCCAGCAGCGGCTCGTCGACCGCGACGTCGTCACCGACGGCCTTGAGCCACTGGGTGACGGTGCCCTCGGTGACGCTCTCGCCCAGGGCGGGCAGCGTGACCTCGGTGCCGCCACCGGACGCGGGGGCGGTCTCGGCCTGCGGTGCGGGCGCGGCCTCGGCGGCGGCGTGATCGGCCTCGGCGCTGCCGGCGGGCTCCTGGCTGCGCTCCTCGGCGACGGCGGCGGGCTCGGGCTCCTCGGCCGGGGCGTCCTGCTCGGCGGCGGGCTCCTCGGCAGCGGGTGCCTCGGCAGCGGGTGCGGCGTCGTCGCCTGCGCTCTCGCCCTCGTCACCGATGATGGCCAGCACGGCGCCGACCTCGACGGTGTCGTCCTCCTCGGCCTTGATCTCCAGCAGAACGCCGGCGACCGGTGAGGGGATCTCGGTGTCGACCTTGTCGGTCGAGATCTCGAGCAGCGGCTCGTCGACGGCGACGGTGTCGCCGACGGCCTTGAGCCATTGCGTGACGGTGCCCTCGGTGACGCTTTCACCGAGAGCGGGAAGGGTGACGGACGTGGCCATGATGATCTCCGGGTCAGGCGTGCGAGTGAAGGGGCTTGCCGGCCAGCGCGAGCGCCGCTTCGCCGAGGGCCTCGTTCTGGGTGGGGTGGGCGTGGATGAACTGAGCGACGTCCTCGGGGTAGGCCTCCCAGTTGACCATCAGCGATGCCTCGCCGACCTGCTCGCCGAAGCGGGCACCGATCATGTGGACGCCGACGATGGGTCCGTCCTTCTCGCGGACGAGCTTGACGGTTCCCGCGGTCGCGAGGATCTGCGACTTGCCGTTGCCACCGAGGTTGTACTCGATGGTCTCGACGTTGTCGTCACCGAACTTCTCACGGGCCTGCGGCTCGGTGATGCCGACCGAGGCGATCTCCGGCTCGCAGTACGTCACGCGCGGGATGCCCGAGTCGACGACGACCTGCGGGTTGAGGCCCGCGATCTCCTCGGCGACGAAGATGCCGTGGGCGAAGCCGCGGTGCGCGAGCTGCAGCCCGGGCACGAGGTCACCGACCGCGAACACGCCGTCGACGTTCGTGGCGAGCCGCTCGTTGGTCGGCACCCAGCCACGGTCGACCGTGATGCCGGCCTCCTCGTAGCCCATGCCGGCCGAGTTCGGGCCGCGGCCGACGGCGACGAGGACCAGGTCGGTCTCGATCGTGTCGCCGTTCTCGAGGGTCACGGTGACGCCCGACTCGGTCTGCTTGACGGAGTCGAACTTGACGCCGGTCTTGAAGTTGATCTTGCGCTTGCGGAACGCACGCTCCAGGCCCTTGCTGAGCGTCGGGTCCTCCAGCGGGACGAGCGTCGGCAGGCCCTCGATGATCGTGACGTCGGCGCCGAAGGACTTCCAGACCGAGGCGAACTCGACACCGATGACGCTGCCGCCGATGATGACGACCTTCTCGGGGACCTCGGTCATCGTGAGCGCCTCGGTGCTCGTGATGACGCGCCCGCCGATCTCGAGGCCCAGCGTGCGCGAGACCGAGCCGGTGGCCAGCACGACGTTGGTGCCGGTGTAGCGCTCGCCGCCGACCTCGACGGTCTTGGGATCGACGAGCTTGCCCTCGCCCTCGACGACCGTGATGCCGCCGGACTTGATGAGGCCCTGCAGACCCTTGTAGAGACGGTCGATGACGCCGTCCTTGTAGGAGTTGACCTTGGCCATGTCGATGCCCTCGAACGTCGACTGGACGCCGAACGTGCCACCCTCGCGGGCCAGGTCGGCGACCTCGGCGGTGTGCAGCAGCGCCTTGGTCGGGATGCAGCCCCAGTGGAGGCACGTGCCACCCAGCTTGGACTTCTCGATCAGCGCAACCGTCTTGCCGAGCTGCACGGCACGGAGTGCACAGGCGTACCCGCCACTGCCGCCGCCGAGAATCACGATGTCGAAGTTGTTGCCGGCGCCGTCCGCCACGGTGTCCTCCCAGAGAAGATGTGCAACTTCATCTTGTCACTCAACACAACCGGCCGGCCACCGGGGTCATCGGGCTCTTGGCGACGATCGGGCACACTTGTCCCATGGGAATTTTCCGGGGCCGGAAGGCCAGGACCGACGGTGGAGCCGTGGTGTCGGACCGCAGCTCCAGCCGGGCCGACCTCGACGCGCTGAGGGAGTTCACCGAGTCCCGGCGCGGTGTCGAGGCCTGGATCGAGCCCAAGACGTCGGTCACGCAGACGACGCTGCTGCTCGTCGCGCACGACGGCGAGTCGATCCGCCGCCGGGTCGCGTCGGCCCAGGCGGGGCACGACTTCGCCCGCAAGAAGCTGAAGATCCCGGTGTACGACTCCAACCTGGTGCCGATCCCGGCCCGCAAGCGCGACTTCGACCTGCGCAAGGCCAAGAGCGCCCCGTCGGCCCGTCCCGTCGCCACGCCCGAGCCGGTCCGCAGGACGCCGGGCGAGCTGCGCGCGATCATGACCCTGGAGTCGATCGCCGGCACCGATCCGCTGCCGGACGACCCGTCCTTCGAGCAGCTGATGCGCGTGTACAAGAAGGCCCGCTCGCAGGCGCACCCCGACCGTCTCGGGGGAGCGCGCGAGAAGTGGGACACCGTCGAGGACGCGGCGCGCGCCCTCGGCCTCCCGGACTGACGACACCGGAGGCGGTGGATCCTCAACCTCATCCGGCCACGGCCCGTCCGGGGAGGTGGATCCTCAACCCCGATCTCGTGAATGGGGTTGCCGATCCACCTCCCGGAGGTGCGCCGCGTCGATGAGGTTGCGGATCCACCGCCCCGGGCCGGGGCTAGTGCCAGCCGGCCTGGTCGACGCCGCCGGGGACGTCGGCGGCGGGGTCGTACGGCGTCCGGGTGAAGACGAACGAGGCCAGCACCAGCCGCAGCGGGCGCCCCGAGGCGTCGCGCTCGGCACGCAGCGGCTCGCCGCGGTAGTAGCCCTCGAGCCCGACCCAGCCGTCGCCGTCGCGCCGGAACCGTGCGCCACGCCCCTGGCCCGGCTCCCCGAGCCGCAGGCCGCCGTTGGGGTCGAGCGCGAGCCGGAAGGTGTACGTCCCCCAGAACCACGGCCCGACCAGGTCGAGGTCGTCGACGTGCGCGGGGTCCGCGTGCCACGGCCTCGGCGGAACCGGCTCGCGCTGGCGGAACAGCTCCAGCAGGTCCGAGGTCGCGGTGCCCAGGCCGCTCGTCGCGTTGGCCATGACGACGATGCCGTCACCGGACTCGACGTCGACCCGCAGCCCGGCGAGGAAGCCCGGCATCGACCCGCCGTGACCGGCCAGACGGCGACCCTCGACGTTCCACATCTGCCACCCGAGGGCATGGGCTCCGGTCCACGGTGACCGTGGCACGTCGTTGACCGCGACGGGCCGCAGCATCTCGGCCAGGGTCGTGGTCGCCAGCACGTCGCCGGTGCGGCCGGCGAGGAATGCGGCCCAGCGCGACAGGTCGGTGACCGTCGACCACAGCTGACCGGCCGGCGCCATCGACGCGTGGTCGTGCTCGGGCTCGACGTGGAGCAGGTCCGCCAGCGGGTGCACCGCCAGGCCGGGCGCGGCGGGGGAGACGGGGCGGGTCGTCGTCCGGCTCATGCCGAGGGGAGCGAGGATGCCGTCGCGCACCGCCTCGTGCCACGGCACCCCCCGCAGCCGGGCGACCAGCTCGCCGAGCACGCCGTAGCCGACGTTGGAGTAGTGGAAGGCCGTTCCGGGGGTGAACCGCAGGCCCACGCCCGACGCGACGAGCGAGGCCCAGTCGCCGCCCGGCGTGCGCTCCCACCAGTCGCCCTCGGTCTCGGCCTGCAGACCCGACGTGTGGGTCAGCAGCTGCGCGACCGTGACGTGACCGAACGGCACCTCGGGCAGGTGGGTGCCGATCGTGTCGGCGAGGTCGATCAGGCCGGCGTCGCGCAGGCGCAGGACCTCGACCGCGACGAACGTCTTGGAGATCGACCCGATGCGGTACTGCGTGTCGGCGGTCGGCGCCGGTCCGTCAGCCCGGCCGTCGAGCGTCCCCGCGGCCCCGGACCACACGAGCGACCCGTCACGCACGATGCCCGACACGACGGACGGCAGGCGGTGCGTCGACTGCTCCACCGCGAGACGCTGGTCCAGCGCCGCGGTGGTCGACGGGTCGACGCTCATCGGACCCCGGCGAGCTCCGAGGCGAGCCGGACGAGGGTGCGCACACCGACGCCCGTGCCGCCGTTCGGCGTGTAGTCGTACGCCGCTCCGTCGTTGAAGGACGGGCCGGCGATGTCGAGGTGCGCCCACGGCACCTCGCCGACGAACTCGCGCAGGAACGCCGCCGCGAACAGCGCGCCGCCGTACGGCTTCGGGTTGTGCTGGCGCAGGTCGGCGACGTTGGAGGAGTGCACGGACGCCTTCATCTCCTCGGCGATGGGCAGCGGCCACATCGACTCGCCGGCGGCTCGGGAGGACGCCAGCACGGTGCCGGCGAAGTCCTCGTCGCTGCTGAGGATGCCGCTGGTGCGCTCGCCGAGGGCCACGACGCACGCGCCCGTGAGGGTCGCGACGTCGACGATGTGGTCGGCCTCGGCCTCGACCGCGAGGGCCAGGCCGTCGGCCAGGACGAGTCGGCCCTCGGCGTCGGTGTTGAGGACCTCGACGGTGCTGCCGTTGCGCATGTGCAGGACGTCGCCGGGACGCGTCGCGTCGCCGCTCGGCATGTTCTCGGCGATGCACGCGTAGGCGGTGACACGCACGGGCAGGCCGAGCTGCGCGATGGCGACCGTCGCCGCGACGACCGCCGCAGCGCCGGCCATGTCGATCTTCATGGTCGACATGCCCGGACCGGACTTGATCGAGAGGCCGCCCGAGTCGAAGGTGATGCCCTTGCCCACCAGCGCCAGGTGCGACACCGCGTCGGCGGGCTCGTACGTCAGGGTCACGAGCCGCGGGGGGCTGTCGGACCCGCGGCCCACGCCCAGGATGCCGCCGCAGCGCTCCTTGGCCAGGCGCTTGTCGTCCCACACCGAGACCTTGACCTCGTTGCCGCCCAGGCTGCTGCTGACGTGCGCGGTGATCGACTCGGCGAAGTCGGCGGGTCGCAGGTCCCCCGGGGGCGTGTTGACCCAGTCGCGAGCGGTGTTGACCGCCTCGGCCACGGTCGCGGCGCGCTCGACGGCCTTGGTCGCCGTGGTCTGCCGGGCGAACGGGGTCAGGATCACGGCGCTGGCAAGCTCGATCCGCTGCGCGTCGCCCTGGGGGGCGGACTTGTAGGCGTCGTACCGGTAGCTGCCGAGCGTGATGCCCTCGGCGATCGCCTCGACCTCGTCGACGCCGGCCGGGTGCAGGGCGACCGCGACGGTGGCCGCGTTCTTGACGGAGCGGACGGCGCGGGCGGCGGCACGGCGCAGGTCCTCGGCGGTCGGCTCCGCCGGGAGGGCGACCGCGATGACGACGGGGGCCTTGGCGAGCCCGCCCGAGGGGAACCGGGTGGTCTGACCCTTCTCACCGGAGAACCCCAGGAGATCCAGCGTCTCGGCCAGCTCCCCCTTGTCCTCGTCGCCCCGGATTCCCAGGATCAGGACGTCGGCGCGGGCGGTGGTCGGCTTCGAGGTGCTGAGGGATACGGACGGCATGTCTGCCACTCTAAGGTTGCCCGTCCGGGGTGCGCGAGCGTCCCCTAGGTTGGACGCATGGATCTGCTTCACTCGCCGCTGCACGACCGTCACGTCGCGCTGGGCGCCAAGCTCGCCGAGTTCGGCGGCTGGGACATGCCGCTGGAGTACGCCGGGGGCGGTGTCCTCGCCGAGCACAAGGCCGTCCGCGAGGGTGTCGGCCTGTTCGACGTCAGCCACCTCGGCAAGGCGGTGGTCCGCGGCACCGGCGCTGCGGACTTCGTCAACGCGAGCCTCACGAACGACCTGGGACGCATCGAGGTCGGCCAGGCCCAGTACACGCTGTGCTGCGACGAGGACGGCGGCACGGTCGACGACCTGATCGCCTACCTGCGCAGCGACTTCGAGGTGTTCCTGATCCCCAACGCCGCGAACACCGCGGCCGTCGTCGCGCGGCTGCAGGCCGCGGCGCCGGAGGGCGTCGAGGTCACCGACCTGCACCGCGACTTCGCGATCCTGGCGATCCAGGGACCCTCCAGCGACGAGGTGCTCCAGGCGCTGGACCTGCCGGTCGACCACGCCTACATGTCGTTCGCGGACGCGACGATCGCCGGCGCCGACATCACGGTGTGCCGCACGGGCTACACGGGGGAGCGCGGCTACGAGCTCGTCGTGCCCGCCGCGTCGGCCGTCGACGTCTGGGACGCGGTCGTCGCGGCCGGTGAGCCGTTCGGCATCCGGGCGTGCGGCCTCGGAGCCCGCGACACCCTCCGCACCGAGATGGGCTACCCGCTGCACGGTCACGAGCTGTCCGCCGAGATCAGCCCTGTCATGGCGCGGGCCGGATGGGCCGTCGGTTGGGCGAAGCCCACGTTCTGGGGCAAGGAGGCCCTCGAGCGCCAGCGCGCCGAGAAGACCGTCCGCACGCTGCGGGGGCTGCTGGCGCAGGGACGCGGCATCCCGCGTCCCGGCATGGCCGTGCGCGACGCCGATGGCGCGGACCTCGGCGAGATCACCTCCGGGACGTTCTCGCCGACGCTGCGTCAGGGCATTGCGCTTGCGCTCCTCGAGCCCGGCATCCAGGATGGCGCCACGGTCATCGTCGACGTCCGCGGTCGCTCCGAGGCGTTCACGGTGACCAAGCCGCCATTCGTCGAACCGTCGACCAAGGAGTCGTGACCATGACCTGGACCTGGGCATTCGAGAGCTCGGCCGGAGACGTCCTCGGCCGCTCCGAGACGTTCGAGAGCCGCGGCGACGCCGAGTCGTGGGTCGGCGAGTCGTTCGGCGACCTCGTGGAGCAGGGCATCGACCAGGTGCGGCTGTTCGACGGCGAGACCGAGGTCTACGGGCCGATGTCGCTGCACCCCGAGAACAACTGACGCGCCGGCGACCGGCGCCGGGCCAGGATCAGCGGTAGGTCGTGGCCAGCTGCTCGCCGCGCTTGACCTGCGGCTTCGGCAGGCGGAAGCGACGCAGCTGCGTGCTGCGCAGCACCGCGTACGTGACGGACCCCTTGACGGCGTCGGCGCCGAAGCGGGCCTTGAGCTCTCGGCGGAGGCCGCGGACCATGATGATCTCGTCGAGGATCGTGCCGACGATGAGGAACGGGTAGACGAACGCCGTCAGGACCGTGGACGCCGAGTCGCTGATCTGACCGGCGACGGCGAACAGCACGAGCAGCAGGACCAGGAACGGCAGCAGGTACTCGGCGAAGTTGCGGCGACGATCGACGTAGTCGCGGCAGAACCGACGGACCGGTCCCTGCTCGCGGGCCGGCAGGTAGCGCTCGTCACCGCTCTTGAGCGCCTCGCGCTGCTTGACACGGGTCTCCTCGCGGGCCGCGCGATCGCGCTTGGCCAGCTCCTTGCGGGACATCGGAGTCTTCATCTGCTTCTTGCGAGCGGCTTCGGCGTCCTTGCGACTGGGGGTCGGACGGCCCTTGCCTGCTTCTGTCTCGTCAGCCACCCGCGACACCCTACCCGTACGCTGGAACGTATGAGCATCGGCAATCGCATCGCGAAGTGGTGGGGTTCGCGGCGTTCGGAGGGCGACGACGCAGGCGCTCTGAAGGAGCGTCTCGACGAGACCTACCGGACGCAGGCCGCGCTCCTGCAGCAGGTGCGTCGCGGTGTCGCGGACGTCGCCACGAGCCGCAAGCGCGTCGACCTGCAGCTCGCGACGATCGCCCAGCAGACCGCCCAGCTCGACGACCAGGCGCGGCAGGCCGTCGCCGCCGGCCGCGACGACGACGCCCGCTCGGCGCTGACCCGCAAGGTCACGCTCGAGAAGACCGCGACCGACCTGCGGGCACGCCGCGACGACCTCAAGGCCGAGGAGGACCGCCTCCAGCTGTCCGCGTCGCAGATCGAGCAGGACGTCGAGAGCTTCCGCATCCGCAAGGACACGCTCTCGGCACGTCACACCGCGGCGTCGGCCCGTGCCGAGATCAACAGCGCCACCAGCGGCATCAACTCGACGGTCAGCGAGGTCGGACAGGCCATGGAGGCGGCGGAGCGTCGCACCCGTGAGCTGGAGGCCACGGCCGACGCGGCCGACGAGCTCGTCGCGGAAGGCGTCGTCGGGCGGTCGGGGGAGTCCGCGGACGACGCCCTCGCCCGCCAGTTCGACGCCGCGCTCGACGGCGCCGAGGTCGACCGCCAGCTCGAGCAGATCTCGACCGCTCGACCAGATCACGACGAGGAGGGTGACGATGGCACGCAGCCGGTTCAGAGGTGACCGCGGGCTGACGCTCCGCATGGGCGGGGTGGGCTTCGGCCTGGGTGCGCTCTACATCGTCTTCGGCGTCATCCTGAGCCAGACCGCGCTGGGCGGCCTCGGCTTCGTCATCGTGCTCGCGATCGCCTGGGGCCAGTGGTACTTCTCGGACTCGCTGGCCTTGAAGTCGATGCGAGCGCAGGTCGTCGAGCCGCACCAGGCTCCCGAGCTGCACGCCATGATCGATCGTCTCTGCGCCCTGGCCGACATGCCCAAGCCGCGCGTCGCCGTGGCGGTGACCGACATGCCGAACGCCTTCGCGACGGGCCGCACCCCGAAGCACTCGGCCGTCTGCGTCACGACCGGCATCATGCAGCGACTCGACGCCGACGAGCTCGAGGGCGTCCTCGCCCACGAGCTGTCGCACGTCGCGAACCGTGACGTCACCGTCATGACCGTGGCCTCGTCGATCGGCCTTCTGGCCGGGTTCATCACGCGCTACGGGATGTACTTCGGCGGGATGTTCAGCGGCGGTCGCGATCGCAACAACAACGGCGGTCCGGCGTTCATCGTGGTGTTCCTCGTGAGCATGCTGGTGTACGCCGTCAGCTTCGTCCTGACGCGCTCGCTGTCGCGGTACCGCGAGCTCAGCGCGGACCGCAGCGGCGCGTACATGACGGGCCGGCCGTCGAAGCTGTCGTCCGCGCTCGTCAAGATCTCCGGCGACATGGCCCGCATCCCTAACAAGGACCTGCGCGACAGCCAGGCCATGAGCGCGTTCTTCTTCGCACCGGCCATCAACCGCGAGTCGATCGGCGCGCTGTTCGCGACGCACCCGCCGCTGCAGCAGCGCCTCGACCAGCTCGCCAAGGTCAGCGCCGAGCTGTCCGAGCAGGGCTGATCCGGTGGGCTTCCTCGACTCGATCCTCGGCCGGTCCAAGCCGCCGGAGGCCGACCTCGACGTCCTGTTCGCGGTCCCGCAGGCCGTCATCTCGCTGCAGCTGGAGGGCTTCGTGCCGACCGGTTCGGGCTCGGTGTGCTTCCGTGACGTCGAGGGACGCGCCGACGACACGGCGATGGCCGAGGCGGAGCAGATCATCACCTCCTCACCCGGCTCGACCGTGACCCGCAGCGACGACCGCTTCGGCTTCCACTGGCTCACGGTGACCCGCACGGACGCCGACGTGTCGGGGCTCGTCGCCGATCTGCACGCCGTCAACAGCTCGCTCGCCGACGCAGGCTTCGGCACGGCGCTGCTGTGCTCGACCATCGCGTTCACGACGCCCGCCGGCAAGCCGATCGGTCTGGTCTACCTCTACAAGCGGGGCACGTTCTACCCGTTCGCGCCCGACGGCGGGGAGCGGCGCGACAACGCCACCGAGCTCCAGGTGCGCGGCCTGGTCGCCGAGGACGTCCCGGTCGAGCAGGACCTCACCAAGTGGCTCGCGATCTGGGGTGCGCCCGGTCTGGGCTAGCCCTGCGGTCGTGACGAGGCGATAGGTTGGTCGCGTGAGCTTCGCAGACCTGTCCCGTGACCAGATCCAGGCCCTCCTCGACGAGCAGACGGCCGCCTACCGCAGCCTGCAGGACAGCGGGCTCACGCTGGACCTGACGCGCGGCAAGCCGTCGCCCGAGCAGCTCGACCTCTCCAACGCGCTGCTGACCCAGCCCGGCGAGGACTTCAAGGACGCCGCGGGCACCGACACCCGCAACTACGGCGGACTCACCGGTCTGCTCGAGCTGCGCGAGATCTTCGCGCCGATCATGCAGGTCCCGGTCGAGCAGGTCGTCGCCGGCGACAACGCGAGCCTGGCGATCATGCACGACAACCTGGTCTTCGCGCTGTTCCACGGCGTCCCCGACTCCGAGCAGCCGTGGGGCGTCGAGGAGTCGGTCAAGTTCATCTGCCCGGTGCCGGGCTACGACCGTCACTTCGCGCTGCTCGAGGAGTACGGCATCGAGATGATCGCGGTGCCGAACAACGAGGACGGTCCCGACGTCGACGCCGTCCGCGAGGCCGTCAAGGACCCCGCCGTGAAGGGCATGTGGCTCGTGCCGACGTACGGCAACCCGACCGGCTCGGTCGTCAGCGACGCCGTCGCCGCCGAGCTGGCGGCCCTGGAGACCGCGGCGCCCGACTTCCGCATCTTCTGGGACAACGCCTACGCGGTGCACCACCTCACCGACGAGCACACCAAGACCGCCGACATCCTGGGCCTGTGCGTCGCGTCCGGCCACCCCAACCGGGCCGTGATCTTCGCGTCCACCTCCAAGATCACCTTCGCCGGCGCCGGCGTCAGCTTCTTCGGCAGCTCGCCCGACAACATCGCCTGGTACCTCGGCCACCTCGGCAAGCGCACGATCGGTCCCGACAAGCTCAACCAGCTGCGCCACGCGCGCTACCTGCGGAGCACGGATGGCGTCCACGCGCTGATGGACCGCCACCGCGCGATCCTGGCCCCCAAGTTCGAGGCGGTCGTCCAGATCCTGCGCGACCGGCTGGCCCCGTACGGCATCGCCGACTGGACCGAGCCCAAGGGCGGCTACTTCGTCAGCCTCGACGTCGTCGACGGCACGGCCGCGCGCATCATCGAGCTGACCCGGGAGGCCGGCGTCGCGATGACGCCTGCCGGCGCGGCGTTCCCGTACGGCGACGACCCCCGCGACCGCAACATCCGCATCGCCCCGTCGTACCCGTCGCCCGACGAGCTCACGGTCGCGATCGACGTGCTGGCGACCAGCGTCCTGATCGCCGCCGCCGAGCAAGCCCTCGCGGAGTAGCGCATGCGGGTGCTGGTGGCGCCCGACGCCTTCGGCGGCACCCTGTCGGCTCCGGAGGCGGCCCGTGCGATCGCCGAGGGCTGGCGGCGACACGCGCCCGACGACGTCCTGACGCAGATCGCGATGGCCGACGGCGGCCCCGGCTTCGTCGACGTGCTCCAGTTGTCGCTCGGCGGCGAGCTCGCGGCGCTGACGGTGCGAGGTCCCGACGGCCGGGACGTCCCCGTGACGGTGCTGCACCACGACGGCACGGCCTACGTCGAGAGCGCCCAGGCGTGCGGCCTGCACCTGGCCGATCCGCGTGATCCGCTGCACGCGTCGACCTACGGGGTCGGCCAGGCGGTCGCGGCGGCCGTCGACGCGGGGGCACGGCGCGTCGTCGTGGGGCTGGGCGGGAGCGCGACCAACGACGGGGGAGCGGGACTGCTCGCGGCCCTCGGCGCGTCGGCGGACGTCCCGCTCGACGG
>Ga0247730_1000681_pt1 | contig 22746 bp, 33 predicted proteins | sample UWRJL073202C2_FD_180959 | JGI IMG/M metagenome (GOLD analysis project Ga0247730, IMG submission 180959) | Plant litter microbial communities from Arlington Agricultural Research Station in Wisconsin, United States - UWRJ-L073-202C-2 | ecosystem: Environmental > Terrestrial > Plant litter >... | reverse complement strand
GCACTAAAGTACATTCTCTATGGAATGTCATGACTATGGCAGCCGATCCTCATGATTTCTTTGATCGTCTGGAATTGTGGTTCGAGCCGAAAGTAAGCCGTTATTATATCTTGGTCGACTCTTCATCTCATACGTTACTCTATGTAGGATATAGTTCAAAGAGACAAACACATCTATACTGTGCACTGCATTATCCCAAAGTCTGGCATGCCGGATAGAATAACGTTGACCACACCCGATCCTGATCTTCTTCCTTTGCCGCATCCTGTGATGCTTGTGTTGCATCCTACATGTGCCAAAGTGGCTCATTTGTCTGGTGCTGGGGAATATATCAACAAGATTGTAGACGACATGGAAACATTGGATGTTCTGGCTGATGATGGATCTTCGAAAGATTTATTATATCACGCAGTTTTCTTGGCCCAGCTAGTTTCAGCAGAAGGCGTATAGTCCATTTGCATCATAATTTATGTACTTTTGATATCTCTTTGTCTCTGGGTTTACATTTCTCTATGCCGATCAATTCAAAGAGGTGATAGTGAGATAATACGTACACTGACGCGGCTATACATGGTGCACAAGAGATCCGTGAAGATCATCGAAATGGCGCTCAGTGAGTTGAGTCGTAGAACGCGAGTTGACCAGGTTAATCATACAGAGCCGAAGTCGAGGCCAGTGTAGTAGCGTATCTTCTTCTTCCATGCCTTGATTCACTCCTTCCGGATTCCTGATCATATCCACCATAATGGCGTCAAGCGTTGTGAAAAACTGAAGGCCGTACTCTCCCGCACAGGCGGCGTGACCGATGGTTGCTTGGCCGAGAGCGCACAACAGCGGGATGGACCTGTTGTGCCGAAAGATGGGGACAATGCTCCGCTCGATAGGTTGGTAGATATAAGAGTGCCGCGAGGAATTGAATAGGGAGTACATGATGTAGAACCAGCTTGGTGCAAGTACGGGGGGTAGTTTGACCTCTTCCATTGACCGGAAGAGTCTCTTGAGCATGAGTGCTGTCTGTTCAAACATTTTGTCTTGCTCTAGAGTCAGAAGTAATATTTAAGTGTATGGCATAACGTAAAGAAGATAAGTCACCTTGTTTAATTTCTGGCCGAACATAAGTACGAAAGACTTTATGGGAAATAATCAACTTTCCACAAGCGTCCGAGACAACATCCCACACATTTTTGACTGAGCCAGGATCATCAACGTTGACGTTGTCTATAGTCTGGTTGGCAATCCTAATGACGAGCTCCGCTTGTATTCGTCCGCGCAAAGAATTTAGGTCGTTAAGCGTTCCTCCCATCTCACAATGATGGCCATAGTAAAGCTGGTTTAGATCCTTTGAGTCAGGCCACACCATCGTGTCCTCGTGAGCATCCTTGGAGAGGACATATGCTCCAAGCTCCGTGGCCGATTGAACGACATTTCGAGGGTGGTAGCGCTTCTGTAAACACCACAGAGCTGTGATTTCCATATCAGAAGCATTTCCAAGTACCCTGAGAATCCATTGCAATGCCCGATGGACTGACGTGACCGGAGCCTGACTCGAATCCTCCGTAAATATCTCTTCCTTCAAATACTGAGCGTCAAGATCGACCCAAGAACGTAATGTACTGGAGATGTTTGCAACATCAGATCTAGGCGAGCTGCAACCACCAATGTGCATCGAGATCCGGCGATGTAAGATGTCGTAAATCCAGTGTAGTTGTCGATAGAAAACAAAGTAAATCCAGGATTGTGGGGAACGGAAAGGAGTGAATTTGTGGTGAAGAAGACGTCCGCTGGAATGAGCTGGAAGTGCCGTCGTCACCAGTACCAAGAAAATCGTGGCTCCAACAACAACAGAGACAACGCCTGCGGTCACTTTGTTGTCAATGTGCCATAATTGGTTCAGAAGTCCGACGAAGAAAAGGATCAAAGCAGTCAAAAGAATAACGGGTAAAGATGCCATTATCTCTGGAACTTTGTATGCGTGAAGGGCATCGAAGCGTGCTTGTCGAACTCGGACAGCGTCGCAGGGGGACATGGAAATGTCTCTCTGGTATTCTCTAATCCATTGTTTGCCCAAGATGCAAATTGCGGAGACAGACAACGCGAGCGTGAGGCTGACAAAGTAAAGTACGTTGGTCTCCACGTTGTAAGGGCATGCGCGGAAAGGATCTCCAGCTAACTGTTCTGCTGCAGGTGCGCTGGAATTGGCCAGCTGCGTTGAGATGATCAACAGCAGGGAATTGGTTGTATCAGCAGGGTTCTGCGATAGAGATTGCAGCGATTCAACGCAGAATGCTGTGACAGCGGCCGAGAAGAGACCAGTCTACAGGCACAAACGAAAACAGGTCAATTGAGTCCTCAGAATCAATACAGCGTCTGACTTACGAATGTCAAGATGGTATCTAATTCGCCATTCCAGGCTTTGCACGTTTCATCGTCGTATTTTGTGACTCCATAATGAAGAGTGACCCAGGGGTCTCCGCCTTTAGCAGGTTCAAGATAGAAATAAGGACGCCGCTTCGTCCAAGCCTTAGACTGTAGGAAGAGTTAGCACACTGCAACATTACTGCTTGGCTAGGCATACCTCAATTTCTTCGTTGTTTTCTTCGCCATTCAGATCAGGAGGACTATCTGGATGATCTCGTCCTGGTAGGTCAGATTTGACATGGTCTGCGGGGAGCCCAGGAGACTATATGAAGGATATCGATGACACGCTCTGAGTCTGGTGACGGTTGGAATACGACTAGAACACTCACGGTGGCCTCATTCGCTTGGTCTTCCTCAAACGTGGAAGGAAAGCTCTCGATCCTATGGCGATTCATTTCTAGCACTAGATGTGCTGGGATGGGTACTTCCTGATTGAAACTGGCCACCTGTACAGCATTTCGAACAGGCCCCTCATGAGCCATTGCAATTTACGACGCCGTTAGTCTCGGTAAGCTATGGTGCCAGAGTTTCTCCCGAAATCCTCTTTGCCGATATCGTATTTGATTTGAGTAGAATGGCAGTGCTTGGATGCCTGAAGGGATAGACAACGGCAACACGTACGCGTACAACTTGGAGGACTCCCCATCAGTAACGCTGTGATCGAATTGTATTACGGTCACGGTCGGAGCTACCTTTCCCTGCGTGCGTGTCGCCATCTGCCGTGCTGTTGTCTCTGCAGACACACAAATATCATGTACATACTTCCCGAATATTCTCTCTGAACCGATTCAATGGAATCCACTATGAACGGACGCTGTGGTTTGTTCTGCGGGAGCTTAGAAATCCATGGTACGTGAACTTTCCGCATAGGCCACTTGCTAAACCGAAGTTTCAGCCAGCCTATTCGTCCATTGCCAGATGCGAGTACTCTGTAGTCAGACAAACCGGATCATTAGACCCAACCTATTCTGCAAATTGTTTGACTGGGCTCGGAACTGGTCAAGCAATGTAGACACTTGTTTTGGACAGGATCTGCCTCGTGCTGAGATGCTCTGAATAGGGTCCCTGGTTGGCTAGTTGAGCTTGAAGTTCCTCTGGTTCTACTCTGCAATCTAGGAGGTTGGCAAGGTTGGCTACGGAGTTGCCGTGACTCGCCCCTTGTTGCGTGTATCACTGTATGCAACTGATATCTATCTGGGTATGCGTGAAATCTGCTGCGTTGCGTACGCAGGCGGCATCACAACAGGGTGCTTAAGTCCGGTGATCAAAGCGTGTATCTGTACAGTCAGCAGGAGAACTGAACAACTTGCAGCCTCGATAGGAATTGTATTGTAAGCCTCCCTCTCGCAGTTGCCCCCCCTCCCCATTCAAGTCCACATCAAATCCCGATTATGCATCGTATATAATCTCATCCCTTTCTGAACAGAAATTCAATACCGCCATCTATCTCCTCCTCTTTTACCACCTACTCAACCCTCCTCATCTACAATGCCTGAAGAAAGTTGGTTCGCTGGAGCTCCCGAGCCCCCAACCGCATTGGGTCGCTACCGTGCCCTATCCAAGCTTGCGTCGATCCATGTCTCGCCCATTGCTCTCGGTGCCATGAGCATCGGAAACAAGTGGCAGAAGATTGGTGTGAATGGACTTGAAGAAGAAGAGAGTTTCAAGTTCCTTGATGCCTACTTCGAGAACGGAGGCAACTTCATCGACAATGCCAACTTCTAGTACGTCGTGCCCGTTGATTGTAGACTGATCTACAGTATACTGACAGTTCTTTGTAGCCAAGACGAAGAATCCGAGATTATCGTTGGAAAATGGATCGAATCTCGTGGAATCAGAGACCAGATTGTCATCGCCTCTAAGGTATGTCCTCTTCCAACGACTATCCAAAAGACAGTATCTGACTTTGATCTAGTACTCGCAACATCACCGCAAGCACGATAAAACCATCAAGCAACACCCTAACTTCGTTGGAAACAACGCAAAGTCCATGCGTATCAGCATTAACGATACCCTCAAGAAGCTGCGCACAGACTACGTTGACATCTTCTACGTCCACTGGTGGGACTATGAGACCTCTGTCGAGGAAGTCATGACCCACCTACACAACCTCGTTGTTTCTGGAAAGGTGCTTTACCTTGGCGCATCCAACATGCCAGCATGGGTTGTTGCTCAAGCTAACACATGGGCTGTCGCCAATGGCAAGACCCCCTTCGCCATCTACACTGGAGCCTGGAACGTCATGGACCGTGCCTTCGAGCACGACATCATCCCCATGGCCAAGGCGTTCGGTATGGCGTTGGCACCATACAACGTGTTGGCTGGTGGCAAGCTTCGTTCAGACGCTGAAGAAGAGAGGCGTGAGCAGAGCGGAGAGAAGGGCAGAGATACCTTGGGCCAGGGATGGAGGCGAACAGAGGAAGAGAAGAAAATGAGCAATGTTTTGGAAAAGATTGCCAAGGAAGTCGGTGCTAGCTCCTTGGGTGCAGTCGCCATTGCCTACTTGTTCCACAAGGTCAGTGCTTGCACTTTCTTTTCGCTATATACATCTAACTAACGATTACTCCTAGGCTCCTTACGTCTTCCCTGTCGTTGGTGGACGTAAAGTCGAACACTTGTTGTCCAATGTCGAGGGCATCACACTCTCCCTGACTCCTGAGCACATCCTAGAGATCGAGTCCGCTACCAACTTCAAACCTATCTTCCCTCATGATCTTATTGGAAACGGCACGAAGAACATCATCTTCTACGACCTCAACACCACCATCGACCGTCTCCCAGTCCAGAGCACTATCACCGTTCCTCCGAAGAAGCAGTAGAGGCTTTTGCGAACATAAATAACTGTACCGTATAGGATCAAAAAGTAGCATGTATATGGAATGAACATGGGTTTCATGCAAGGGCATTGTATGTTCGAGTACGCTTTCAGACTACAAGAAGGACAACGCGTATGCATTGTAATGTCTTTACGATGAACTGGGAAGCTCTCAAGATTCCGACTCTGTACTCCGCCAGCTATTCTCATCGTCGCTTTTTCTTGTATAGTGGCGCTTTGAAAGGATGCTAGTGAATTACTACTGTTCATGCAGACTAGACAAGACGCCTGACTTCCAACAGCGTTTTGCAGTGCTAATGAGTCTAACTGTATGAGCCATGGACTCCTATGTACGCCTTCAAGATACTGTGATCTTATGCAGACACAACAGTTGAATTCGATGACTTAGACACGGCACAATATCTTTAGCTAATTTGTACATACTAGTGGAGTTGGTTGCTCTACATATGATCGTTATTGTCCTAGCTGAAAGGGGCTTTCCCACGAAATCCATTAGACAGACTCCATTCCCCGGATCCTACTGCTAACAGAACAATAAACTTCTTTTTCTGGCATGTCTTGCTTAATTCTACCAGTCCCAACTTAGAGCCGTAAATAAGCGTTCTAAAATTCCCACGGTCCTCGGTTATTTGATTAGATAGCAGGAGTGTATCCTGAGTCGGCTCAGAGTATCTAGTGTTTCTGTCAGTGGTGACTTATCCATCCACTTTTTCCCGGACTTCTTTCTCATCCTCAATATGAAAATGAATAACCTTCATAAGCGCTGTCTATTCCCGACCTATTTTAGTACCCGAAAAGCCCACTCACAATCCGACGCTTTCCCAGTATAAAACCTGAGACGGTGAGACCTAGCTATGAAAAGTCGAACACAAACCACTTTTCGATTGTTCAGTCCTAAATCCCCAATAACTTGAGGTGAGTGAGTATTTTAGATGGATGATGCCAATGGAGATCTCATGCTTGGACGTCACTCTAGTTCAACAGCGTTTAGTTTCAAGAATGTCTCCATCTAATGAAGCCGCTTGGTTGCCTTCCAAAGCTACCGCATTCGAAATTCGACCTGCTCCTTACACGCCTCCGCGCGCTCATGAAATCGTTATCAAGAACCTCGCAGTAGCAATTAACCCTGCTGATTGGTATCAACAAACGTTCGAGCCATTTCCTCTACAGTATCCTACCATCCTCGGTCACGACACTGCTGGTGTAGTGGAAGAGGTCGGGGAGTCAGTCATTCGATTCAAAGTCGGCGACCGCGTGCTCGGCCACGGTTGTGGGATGTCAACCAAACGCGACTGCGACTGCACCTTCCAGAAGTACACCGTAGTGGCGGATAACATGGCTTCTCACATTCCCACCTCTCTGTCCTTCGAAGCTGCAGCCGTAATCCCGCTGGGATACTCTACTGCAGCCTGTGGAATGTACCAGAAAGATTTCCTGGCACTCCAGTATCCATCTGTTCGTCCCAAGTCAACTGGTCAGGCTCTGCTCGTCTGGGCAGGATCGACAAGCGTTGGTAGCAATGCCATACAGCTCGGCGTCGCGTCAGGCTATGAAGTCTTCACTACGGCGTCTCCCAAGAACTTTGAATACGTCAAGAAATTGGGGGCGGCGCAGGTGTTCGATTATAGCAGCAAGACTGTCGTAGATGATCTTGTGGCGGCATTGCAGGGGAAGGTGACAGCAGGAGGCATTGACTGCATCAGCGCAAATGGTTCAACTGATCTCTGCGGGGAAATCTTGAGTAAATCTGAATGCAGCACCAGGATGATAGCTACCGTTCTTGGTCCCGCAGAAGGAGAGCTTCCCAGTGGAGTGAAGACCAAGAACATTTGGGCTCTTTCTCTGATGGAGAACGAGGTTGGCAAGGTTGTTTACGAAGATTATCTCCCAGACGCGCTTGAAATTGGCGCATTTGTCTCAGCCCCTGAATATCAAGTCGTGGGAAGTGGACTGAATTCCATCCAGCTCGGCTTGGATACCCTGAAGAAGGGTGTGTCTGCGAAGAAGATTGTTGTTACCTTGTAGAATCAGAATACACTATGCCACCTGATTATATTTCAACACCTGCAGATGCAATTAGGCGACAAGAGAATATACCAGAAGAGTAAATGATCACCTACCTTTCTGAGATCCAATATCAAGTATATCTTCCACAAATACTCTTAATAGTAGCCAGTCTCGTTGCTGATAATTTCCAACCAAAGAGGCCTCATATTCCTTTCTAAGATAAGTTTGAAGCAGAATTCCCATGTCGCTCACAGAGCCTCCGGTTGATTCAAATGCTCAATGCAGTTGTTCCAAGATACTGGGAAAGAGAGACAGACGGTATATTTCAAGTAGATCTTGGGCTCTGTCAGTGGTCGCGACAAGGTAGACTCGAACGTACGACCACGAGTGGCTAGATAGCAATCAACGCCAACTGGCAATTAGATAAGAAGTTACAAAAAACGATCAAAGAATGGATATATGCGCCTTCTCCTCTTAATGATCCTCGTGCTCATCCTCGGCACTCTTATTCGGATAAACCACTTTCGCGGACCTTGAAGCCCTGAACGTCGCAATCTCGTCTTTGAAGTTCTCCGACAGTTGTTGCATTCGCTGCTTCAAGAAGTGGACTGCGTTTCCGCCATGAATCACCACTTCATTTTCGCCTCCTTGGATACTTGCAGCTTCAGCTTGGGAGATGACAGGGTAGATAACACGGATGAGTCGGTTCTCAGTGGTATCGGTGACTTTTTCCAAGCCCTTCAGGCCGTCTTTGGGCGAGACAACATAGAGAGAACGAGCATTAGGACCGACACGATCGAGTACGCGACGGATACGGTTGATCTCGGTGAATGCTGGTGGTGGAGGGGTAGTGGAATAGTCAGAAGGCTTGAAGTAATCCTCTGGTAATCCATCTGTGGCACTCTTTGGTCCCATGATACGACCAAACTCGTCCAGCTCATATGTGACAAAGGGGTTCTGTGCATTTTCAGCACCAGTCTTCAGCTCACCACCCAAAAGGGCATAGGTTTCGGCGAGCTCGTGCTTGCGGTGGTACCAGGTTCCGATACCTACACCGACGACGCGCTTGGCGAAGGGAATCTGTTCTTCCACGCTGTTCTCATCGACAGAGAACCGTATGGCAGGAACTTCGCCACGTTTGCCAGCAAGCGCTTCCGATAAACCGCGGATGAGCTCCTCCATACGGTTCAAGCGCAAATTGCGGTTACGCAAACCATGCGACAGGCTGTCTTTCTTCTTGATGTTGTCTATGAGAGAATGGTAGGAAGTACCCCTGGCCAGACCCTTGGACAAGCGGAGAAGAGTGAGCGCAAGAGGGCGTGTGGACACGGTAAAGGAGAGAATTGGACGCCAGAAAGGAGTTTCAGCGACATGCGGTATGTATTGAGCGCGAATAGGGATGGTCTGGACTTGGGTGAGCGAATCGTCTGAAGAATCCAACTCGTCGCTGCCAGCGATCTGAGTGGTGGTCTCATCTTGAATAAGAGAGATGCGCTGAGAGTGAGCTTCAAAGTCTCCTCGAGGCATGAGAGGAGTGGGAGGGGTGAAACCAGAAGCGTGCTGATGCTCCATGTTCTCTCCATGAATCTCAGTGGGGATCTTCTCTTGACGAGTGACAATTTCCACGTCGATTGTCCCGGTCATGAGCCCAGTCATCAACCCTTGCTTCTCTTTGTTCAGCTTGCTCCAGCTCTCAGCATCGATGTGTCCACCAGTATTCTGCACTTCATCTCTTGGGGGAGGAGGCTGCTCGACAGGCGGCAGGTTCTCGGAGAAATGATGCGCAGGTGTGGGGATACGGAAGCCAGAAGGATGCTCGTAGCTGCCATCGACGGCGGGTACTTCGAAGGGAATCTTACCCTTGAACCTTGTCATACCGCCCGTAAAGAGGTCCATAGAATGCTCACTGTGAGCTTCGCGCACACCAGCGGTCTGTTTGAGGAACCGCTCGGGAGTGGGGTTATAGTCGTCTGGCTGTTTGCGCGAATTCTGCGCAGGAGAAGGAGGGAAAGACTTGATCTCCCCTTGGTTCCCATTGATATCGTCAATGATCTCCTGCGACGGGTCGACGACATGGTTGTACTTCAACGCGCCGAAGTCATCATGACCCAAGTCCTGATTGCCTTCAAGTTGACGCATACGCTCCAGCCATTCTGTTTTATTCGTCCACCACTTCGTCATCTTCAACTTCTGCTGAGCATTCCATGGCCAGCGAGCGTTGTCCATGAGCTCCAGCGCTTCTGTTCCAGCTTCTGTTGAGTTGTATGTCTTCAGGACATCAGGTAAGAGTCCCGCTGGGGCGACACCGAAGATGTGGTGGACAGAATCCTCGCGGCCGGCACCGTAAGATACCGGGTAACGAGATTCTAATAAGAAGACGGTGTGAGGTGTATATGCAGCAGGAGATTGATTCAGGTATGATTTGTTTAGCTGCCTGTGCCTTCCGCCTGATAAACCAAGGTGGTCCACTGGCTGTGTGAAGCCAACCAAAGGACTGAATTGATCAATTTGTTAAGCATGAAGAGACGATGAAGGACAAAGGATTGGTGTGCGCTTACGTTTTAACTGGAGCATGGTGATTGCTCGCCTTCTTGGAACTACCCAAGTCCGAGCTCTGTGTATGTATCGCGATCAGAGGGTAATATACTGGAAGAAAAACGAGACCACATACCTTCCCAGATACAGAGGCAGTGGGTTCGTCATGAGCAGAGGGTAGAGAAGACTCTAGTGGCGCATGGATGACTGTCGAGTACGAGGCATTAAACGACGTCGGTATGCTCGTTCTGCCTGCAAGCAGTATACGCGGAGGCCGAGGCATGATGAAGGGTCTAGGGTATCTCGCGTCAAGAACAAGAAGACGGCAGTGGTCGTCGTCTGTAACTTGAGCGGGGTGAGGGTAAGGAGCAAACTGGGGTGGGAATATATGCTGAACAAATAGCCGGTTTAATCTTGGGGGACTCTGGGTCAAAACGTCATTTGTGGGGTTTCAGTGATTGATGATCATCAATCATTGCTTTCCTTTCTTGCTCTTTACCACAAGTTTCTCGTTCTGGTAGTACTGCCACCACATTCGATCCCTATGCACGCACTCAGGGCTAGAGAAATACATGAGGGATAAATTCATGCCTGGTTTTGCTGTGAGAACACTCGATGTGCTCAGTGTTGGACTTGGAAAACCTCTCGCTCTTAATATCTGAACACAACTGGATATCCACAGGCCTAGGGTCATTCACGGGCGCCCCTTCCGGGTTGTACTATATCAACAGTTTCAGGCTTTCAGCTAGGGAATTGCGCGGTATCTGCCGTGGGTTTCAAGCGCTAGCTAGCTTTAGTTTCGTTATCCCTCCTCCTTTAATTATAGCCAACTTGAGCAATAGTTATGATGGGTCCGTGGGAGGAGCCTTACAGCCTCTCCATACTACTGCTCACTCTCGTCGCCAGCACAATTCAAGGCCGAATTTGACTGTATAGCTGGGCCTGTTCAAAACTCGATGCGGGAGCTGCTGCCCGCTGTGTATATGGTTTGATGCATGTGGAAACCGGGAGAGACTCATCGCTTGCTTATAACATCGAAAGCGTCTTAGAATGAGGCCTTCCCCCCGGATTCTTTACTCCTCCGGGAGCCTCGTAACCGACTTCCAGGACAATGCCAGCTAGCTACATCCCTCATTACAGCCCCCTCTTGGTCCGGTCTCCGAATCTCAATGCCTGGCTGCCACTCAACAGCACCGACGGCGCATGGCCTGTACATTGGTTACATGATAACAAAGTGAGGTAGCTCTCTGATTCCATTGATACAGATATTCTAAATCTTGCCTGTCAAGTCACTGGGGCTAGGTGGATTGATACGTATTGATGGTGTATCTTTACCATGGATGGGCATACCAATTTCTGGTGCAGGCACCCCAGGATTCGAAGAACAGACAATGACGCCTACCTCAACGGTCCGCAAGTTCAAGACGAACGGTGTTGATTTTAATGTCACATTTCTGAGCCCAATCGAGGTATGTTTAATTTGATCAGGCCAGCTTCTTGTCTCACTCTGATTCGATTCAGCCTGAGGACATAATTCTCCAATCATTTCCCTTCTCATATATCTCAGTCGACGTCAAGTCGAACGATGGCCATCCACACAGTGTCCAGATCTTTCTAGACATGCAAGGCCGTACGTCAAACGTTCTCTTTTGTCACAGTTTAGATTGTAGGAGAGCTTACCAACGGTTGTTAGAATGGCTTTCGTACGACTCTACTACTCTTTTATCGATCTCCGCAGAGCCGGGTCAGAATATCACATTTCTTCAAGGCGCGCCTGCCAATCTGGCTGCTATGCCAATGAAGGTCATCGAGCGTCATCCGGAAGATGTCACTCTTTACTTTGGAATGGCCACTGTAAGCACAGACATGTGGACAAAATTTTGTATGCCTTTTCTCACATCAAATGTAGGAACCTAGTTCTACATATCAAGTCGGTTCTGATGCTCGCGAAGGCTTCATTTTTCAAGGGCAGCTGAACAATACGGGAGATGAAGTCGTAAATCAAACACTCGTGGATGGAACGAACCTCGTCAGCTTCTCATTGTCAAAAGACCTTGGAGATATTGGCACAGATACTGTTTCCAATGCCTTATTTGCCGTCGGTCTCGTCCGCGATCCATCCATTTCTTTTGCTCCCTCTCCAGGAAGTGCTGCAGAATCTCGGCCCCCATGCTTCAGGACAGTATACGACCGAATAGGGCCAGCAGTATGTTCACCATCCCTGTATCCTCCGCTTTACCGTTAACAATATGACTCTTGCAAAGTTGGAAGCCTTTATAACCGGATTTTCTTCTGCACGGGACAGAGCTGCTGCCTTCGATGAAAGGATTACTAATGCCGCACGAGAAGTCTCGGACGAAGTCGCCGATCTGGTAGCTGTGACCACTCGCACTGTTATGGCTTCCATGGATATTACTTGCGGGTCCAGTGATGCGAGCGAAGTCATGTTCTTTGTGAACGGTATGGGCAGTACGCATGAAAGCAACAGCCCTCATACTGCGAGGTGTGTAGGATATACTCCTTCAAGATGTTTACGATTGACAAACTATCTCTAGCTATGCTAACCGTGTAGAAGACCTCTATGCTTCATGGCCAGCCATCATGTTCATTAATGCGACATATGGGAGATACATGCTAGAACCGCTTCTGACATTCCAAGCAAATGGTAGTCAAGCCTATGCACTTCCAGACTTAGGTATGTACAAGCCGCTCTTGAGTTTGTGTTTGCTATTAACAAAGCTTCAGGCCAGACTTACCCAGTAGTGAATGGAGGAGAACCAAGCAGCGATATTGCTGTACAGCTTGGAGTCGAAGGTATCTCTTGACGTCCATACACTCGATGAAACGCTTTCTAACGCTACGACTAGAGTCCGGTAATATGCTTTTGATGGCTTGGGCGCAAGCGCGATACTCAGGAGAGAGCGTGTTAGTGGACAAATACGTGAGTCTCGAACCCCCACATGGTTTTGTTCTTGCTGTTAACTTGCATCTAGTATGATGTGTTCAAGCGATGGGCGGACTATATTCCCGACCATATTCCAGGGCAAGGCACTGTGTAAGGGCGTATTCGACATGACTTCGTCGCAAAATGTTTATTATTGTTTGATAGAGAGGACCTCGCTTCTGCGGACGGAAAAGCATCTTCCAACGCGAACCTTGCTCTGAAAGGGATCCTTGGAGTAAGAGCTATGGCTGAATTGGCGGCGATCAAAATGGAGACCAGTGCATCGCAGGACTATTTTGTATGTTTTGTGTCCATTTCTGTTTATCCCATGCTTATATTGCAAGTGGCAGTCGAAGTCCCAGGTGATGTACCAGGATTGGATAAAGACTGCATTCTCCGGCGACCACATGATTCTCGATTCTGTCACCAAGTCCTGGGGACTAATGTACAATATGTACGCAGACAAATGGCTTGGTCTCCGTGTTGTCAGTGAGGATGTAAGTTTACTATACTGATGAAACTCTGCCCTATAATCAATATTACTTGTTTTCAGATCCACAAACAGCAGGAGAGGTTCTATGCATCGAAACGTGAGGAGATCATGTTACCAAGCATCTTTTTGTATCAACTAACCTTCAATGGACCATCACAGCTGTGCCAGAATATGGCATGCCATATGATTTTGGAACGCGGAAAGTGAAGCCTCGTAAGTTGGACATTCATGCCTCCAGTAAAACCTCTTGACCTTACTGCCGACTTTTCAGATTGGACGGCATTTACTGCGGTAACAGCTGAGGGCACTTCATTGCGGGACACACTGATGCAAACCATACATAAATATGTATTCGACTCAAAGACACCTTTCATTCAGAATACCTATGTTTTAGATGCTAATGGAAAGCCTATGAAAGAAGGACGATCAGGGGCAATCAGTTCTACCTATGGGTCAATGTTTGCGATCCAAGCTCGCAGGTACGGTGCTGCGGACTGTCTATTTATCTTTGCGTTACTAATATCTTGAGCAGTCTACCGGTGAGACGACAGGTGCAATTTAACACTTCAGTTTCCGATGGTGCTGGTGACCCTTTTCATGATTCCACGCACAAACCTACGGACGCTGGGGCCATTGCTGGAGGAGTTGTTGGCGGAGTAGCCGCAATTTTGCTGGCCGTTATCTTGTTCATGTTCCGGCGTCGAAGGCAGAACAAACTAAAACAACCTGCCTTATCTGCCCTACCACATAGGTTCGACATTGGTTCAGAATGGAGTCAGTGCGAGGGTGCAGTGGGTTATCTTCAGACACCACAATTGCAAGGCGCCCCACGGCATAGCCCTGCCCTCCCGCTGAAAACGACAGCTACATTTCCACAGCAGCCAAGACAGGATACTCCATCTGGCCCGCGCCCCTTGGTGGAGTCGAATCTTGGAGACGCGATAGTGGAAACCTATCGACCTCGGAATACTGCCAGTGTTCGGTCTACTAATGACCCTCCTCCACCGTATCAGTGATTATTTGTATTTCGATTACATTGTGAGCTCGCTCGCAAGCGTACTTCGTCTGTCGATATATATATTATTAGCTCAAGACGCGGCTATGGTAGCGTCAGAATGCCCACTTAACCTACTACTAGTTTACAATGAGTAGAATATCAAGAGTAACCTAGGGCTCAGAATATCGTCAACGTTTGTATCGGACTACCTGCAGCTTGCGATGCGCAGCATTGCGAGTGGTTCCCCTAATCAAGACGTGAAGAGAAGCGAAAAAGGGCCTTGCGGAACGGTACTTACACGACAAACGAGTCCTCCCTGACTAAACTGAATTGCGGAAAAAGACATCGAAGATACTTTGATGTCATCCAATTCCCTCTAGCCGACTTGAACGACTGACCTCGTCATGTGAAGAGTACATGCTCCGCAATATTATACTAGTGACGCGCTCTACCACTGAGCTAAGAGGGATTGATAATCATCAGTGGATATCTGCTCTGCTCCATCATGTCCGCTTTATATCCAGGCTATACACACGTCCAATCTTTGTCCACTAACCATGAAGACGAAGAATGGGAAGAAATCGAAGAAGAATATATTACCATTGATCTGGGCTCCCTGGCTGAACCCGGTCTTTTATTCGCTGAAGCCTCTTCTTCTGGGTTCCGAATCGTCGTATGCCTTTTCACGTTGTCCATTTTGCACTGTTCCTCACAATTGTCTTTGTAAAGGGCCTAGATACACCTACGCCATTCATCCAATTGGCAGGAACTGTATTCAAAGGCCGTGTTGATGCTTTGCTTGGATCGGAAATGTTGTTTGAAGACGGTAAGGCTGGAGCGTTTGTCTAAGCCTCAGAAAATGAGACCGATTCTAGGGAAATATGCTGGTATGGCAAGCAAGAGGATATCGTGCAAGGAAGTTAGGTTGAATAGCAAGAACATTGATCCGGTGTTTACTAAGGAGAAGGAATCGGAGAAACAGAAGGGGAAACAGAAAGCAGTAGGCTCTCAATAAATTGTCCAGAAATTTCGCCCACTACGAAACATTTCGATGAATTTGATTCTAAGCCAAGGTGCCAGTAAGGGCGGATGCCCGGTATAATGAAAGAATTTTATATCGATACTCCACCTTCCATAGTTGCAGTCTCAGTCTTAGCCCGAGTACATTGGACGGCTCAGGCATGCTGATTTGGTGCTGTGAAAATTTGAAGGTCGAGCTATGTATGGAAACCAAAGAATCTCATTGTAACACAATTTTATCAACAGTCAAGGAAAAAAGAATACAATCACAATTTGGAAAGGGAAATTCAAGAAATGAAATGAAGTAGGTGTTCACGAAAAACACCATCGCCACCTGCAAACCGTGCATTCGTCAAAGACATCAACATCAACATCGTCATCAAATCATCTAAACCCTAGTGCATTTCAAAGGCCAACGCAGATGGGCTGGACAATGGGGTAGGCCGGGGAAGGAATGCAGATCTTCTCGTACTCGGTAATATCCTTAGCCACAGAACGATCCAGTTTGCCTTTTCCTTCTTTGACCATGTCGTCCTCAGTAGGAATCAGACGGATCATCGACAGTGCAAATGCCTGTAATGATATGTGTCTTTAGCAGACGACCGATCATAAAGGGGAGATTTCTCGCTCACATCAATTCCACCTTCCAAAGTCCTCAAAATAGCCGCAACAGGCGCTGTGACACCAAACTGCGCCAGGATGCTGTGCTTTCCGAACACCACAGACAACAAGTTTTGGTGGACTTCCACGAACTGTCAAACATCGCATGTTAGTCCTTATCCGTCGAGAAAGAGTGCTGGTGGGAAATGACATACATCTACCAACACCTCAACCACTGCTGCGCCACCTGCACCGTCGAAAGGCGAGGTATTATCCATGGCAGGAACAAAGTTGGACAAGGCGTCAATGATCACGGTGAACTGGGTGACAGCAGTCTGTATAGAAAGTGTATCAGCTTCGCATCGTCTGCAGAGGCAAAGTGGAGAGAAGAACTGACCCTGCTGGCAGCGGCGACGTCTGCGGGAGAGGATCGAATTCCAAGGGGCTCTATAGCCTTCGCCAAATCCCCAGACACCTTGGTGACAGTGCCAATGTTATCCACGACCTGCTGGACACTCAGAGCATTGGGGGCTCGAGCGGCAGGTGCGGCGAAAGAGCCTTGCAAGAAGACGAGGGCGGAGACGACGATGGAGGCGAAGAGCATTGTGAGAGACGTAAGATTGTAGTGGAGAGGTAGATGTGACGAAGAAAGGCAGATCTGGGTGGATTGCTGAAGTATTGGGGCAAATTTGGTGAGACCTTTATACTGAGCCCTGAGCACCCCAGACAGTCTGCTCCGTCGAGACCGGTCAAGGAAAAACTACGAACGTGAGCAAAGAGAATGAATTGCATTATCGAATCATTTCGCCTGACCTTTGCCTTCACCGAGCAGAAGACAGCGCATTGCAAATATGGCAAACAGAAAATGAGGAGGAAGTGGACTTTTGAAGTCCTGAATGGAATCGCAGAGACAATTTGCAATTTGCAATATCCGAGATGCCCATGCATATCCTCGACTCGGCTCTTCATACGATGACGACCATGAGAAGCGCTGGTGACGATTGCAGAATTCAGAAAGCGCATGTCTGCAGAAGGTTATGTGAGTCGGCCCCCGCAAACGGGAGAACAATAGCGCCATCTGGGAGGGAAAATGAAGAGCAAATAAATGGGATGAAGGTTGCAGCAGGAGTCAAGGAAGGCAAGTGAAAGGGAAAGGACTTGGCAGCAATAATGCCAGTGTACACAACAATGAATGCCTCTCCACGATTATGTTTCTCCCGAATACATCCCTGTCAGAAGGCCTTAATTTCCATAATGATAGGATGGATGAGGAAGTAGCATCCGGACTGCTGCATTAGAGAAAGCAAGTTGACCACCCAGCTGACTGAAAGCAATCGAAGTCGGGACTGGTATAGCTCCTCTGTGTGGTCATAATACCAAAGCTCAGAATAGGGTGGGGCATTTGACATGTCAAGAACCAGATAACGAGCAAGGGTTTCATGACGGAGCAAGGCGAGATATGTGCTGTTCAATTCTGTTCATTTGCAAGGTAGGATATGCGCCTTCTTGCGTAAAATGTAGACGCTAAGGGCAATAGAGCAAGCAAACATCTTCAAGACTTATACCGGAGGTATTTAGAATAAGACGAGAGCGCTGGTATCTGAGGGTCGAGATGAAGGCATGAAAATCGAACAAAATCGAGCCGCAAATTCACAGTTACGTTTCCTATCATGATCCCCATCACTGCGTCCGGCATCTGATTTCCCAGCGGAAAATGATGGAAATACAAAGGGAAAGGGTCTTTATTTCCCAAATGCTTCGATTTTCCCTTTGTGTCTGGGAAAATAAGGCCCCTTCACAGTTTCACTGCATTTTACTAGCGTCTTCCGTTGGGACAATTGAATCCCGCACGAAGTGCATGATAACAAGACCAAACTCGTGGCAGGAGCGCTAGCAGGAGTTCCCTTATTCCCCAACTTTGCCCTTCACGTCGAAGAAATCACCATGGCCGCCCAACCACTGTCGCTGCATCTGTGGACGCCTTGGCTTCATCGTGACGTTTACGAGGCACCCTGATTGGCTAAGGTGTATTGTGCCAGATTGTGCCCTCTGTCTGTTCTAGCGGCTGAGTTGCTGGCGCAATTTGTCCAGACCAGAGCTGGATTGATAGGTCTCAAAGTTGAGTGCTCAGCGGTGCAAGTATTCTCACGTTCTCACGGCAGTCAGAAGGGAGTAGAGTCGGGGATTTCCGCATGTGCAGGAATATTATGAGAGACGAACAGTTTGCTCCAGGTGTAGCAGTTCAATTTACGATGGAGATTTCTTGCTGTTGGGATACTCAACGAGCACAACATCAGATGATTCATGGCTTCATTCCTATAGCGTACAAACTCTTTTGTTCTGACAATGGCAATGGCCTTTGGTTCACTACAACTGCGCCAGAATTGTGTCTGCCTTCGTGACCGTGATCTGCGCAGGATCTTCTTCCACAGCTACACTCTCCACTTTGTCTCCATCTGTAACCACCACATACCTCTGTTATCGAGTGAAATAAGCGTCAGAAGTGGTATTATGGTAGGAAGGAAAGGGGGAATGAACCTTGGCACGAGGACCTCCTAGCAGACCGGTAGCATCAAATAAGAGACCGAGGGCGGTAGTAAATTCACCAGCATCGTCTGCGATGAAATGGATCTTGGAAGATGCGGCTCCTAATTTCTCTTTCCACGCCCTACGAAATAGTGTGGTGAATACCTTAAAACAGATACAGTAAGAGTTTCAAACACGCACTTGGTGACGAAGGCGTCGTTGACAGCGACGACGTAGATCTCCTGAATGCCTTTGGCTTTGAAAGCATCGTATTGATCAATGTATCCTGGGAGCTGAGAGCTGCAAGGTGCAGTGAATGCACCTGGAACGCCCAACTAGATATTCGTCAGATATCGACAAATGAAATCAGAGGGGTAGCATGTAGGCGTACGATGAGATTCCTTCCAGTGAAGGTGAGAGTCTTGCTGGAGCCTGGATCGTCCTCCTTCACTTGGATGCCTATAGGCAATGTCTGACCAGGAGCGATCTGAGCTTTGGCGAGAAGGCCGGCTGCAAGAGAGTGAGCCTGTTTGGCGCCAGCTGCGATGATGGATGTCATAGTTTTAGGATCTGTGAGAGGGTGGATGTTTGGGGGTTATGTGTACGCGAAAAAGGCCAGAATGGCGTTTATATACGCCAGAGGGGATTGTAACGTCATGGGTCACATATTTGGTCATAATATGGGTCCTTATGGGTGTACATCAAGCCTGCCTTGTACATCGTAATCGTACGCGGTGGAACATGGAGAAAACGCTGGACTGATAGTAGCACATAGGAGAACGAGCTATGATGTTCCGATAGCAAAATTACAGTCCGCATATTCCGTGCATTCCGTTGAGTTACAGTGCTCAAGCAGAGGCCAATCCGCCTCGATCCGGATCATCACTATTCTATATTCTTCGGGCCATCTGGAACCGCCCACGGCCTACATTCCCTACCGACCAACTGAAGGATCCGTGTGCTAGCAATAGGCTCAAGCGAAGGGCAAACGAAAAACCTGTGTAGTGGCGTGGTGTGCGTGGACTTGTGGCGGAATGACGAGACTTGACTGTGACTGATTGACAGTGCTCTGTTCCTTATAAGCAACCCCTTGCCTGTCCTTTCTTCTTTCCCTTACCACCACCATCACCACCATTTCCATCTACAAACTACCATGGAACGCGCCGAATCCCCACAACGAGGCCGTGAACAATTCGTACGTGCTTCTAGTATCTCTTCTCCTCTTCTCGGAACTGATCCTCGTTTTGATATATAGGCAAGCTCAGGGCGAGGAGGCTTGGGAAACATCACCAGCAGCAGTCTCTCACGCGATGCCCGTTCTGCCAGTAAAGGAGCAGGACCTGACGATTTCAGTGCTACGAGAGGAAGAGAGTTCAACGTGAACGATTCTGTCGTACGCTCTTCATCTCACGCATTCGCTTTGCTTCGGGTGCTTATAGTCATTAGGTACATTCGACAGGAAGAGGAGGCGCTGGAAACATTCGTTCTCCTTCTGCTGGATCTCGCGGAAGAGCCGCGCCAGACAACAACGACAACAAGAAGCACCAGCAAGAGATTATTGCTGAATACGAGAAGAAGAATAGCAATGTACCCGTACGTCCCTTCACCCTCCACCCTCCTACTCTCTTCACTAACACATCGCGCTCACAGACATCATTCGGACGAGGAGGATTAGGAAACATATCCCGTTCTCGATCTCGCGATGTTCAAAGTTCTTCTCCTGCTCCTGCTCCTTCCCATTCTCAAGAGCACCAGCACCATCATCTATTCGGACATCACCATGAGCATCCGTACGTTCTACCTCCACTTTCTATTGCCCCTTCAAACCGCCGCTTATTTTTGATGATGATGTAGCGCCACTCCTTCTATTGAGGAAGAAGACAAGACTGCTTCGTGATGAGGAAATTATGCTTATTCCCAGCCCATTGTACTACTTACTTCCGTTCTTGTATTCCCCACTCGCCTAATATCTCACCCTGTGCTTATATCTCTCTCAGTCTGCTCAGCGTCAACTCTCCAAAGCGCCTTTTTTCCTCATTCAGCCTAACTACTCTTCTTCTTCACTCACCGACGATCCGGGCACGTTCATGGGAAGGCTGCAGAATTTCACGAGTCTTAGGCCCTTGCAGTGCTTCTCTCATTAATACGTTGAGCTGTCCAGCTCTCCTCGTCGTGGAATGCACCAACAACGGCGCGAGGCAGCTATGGTATTTTCTCTCTTACCTTTGTGGAACATTGCCGTTCCATGCTATCGTTTTCCCTCCCTCTTTCTCCTGATTCCAACTCCTACCGTAACAACAGGCACATTCATAGCCATAGCTCATTTTCGTGAAAGCCGAGGCCGATGGTTCTTTCATTCACGATTGCACTCTTTCGTTGCTTCTGAATCTCTGTCTGGCCATGCTGTCAAGTTCTTACCGCTTCAATCGAGGCTAAAGGAGAATGGGTGTCATTGTCGCTCCTCTTCTATTCGCCGCTTTCGTACCGTAGGACAGGCAGCTGGAAATGCGATGTGAGGTATTTAAAGGCTTCAGAGTAGGTACTTATCGATAGATTTGCCCTCAGCAATCTACCCCAGATTCACAAGCATCCGCCCCCTCCTTACGCCTCCCATTATGCTTTTCTCCACCATTATTCTATCCACCATGGTCTTTCTTCAAGGCGCTTTTGCTGCTCCCACTGTTCGAGGTGCCCAGGTAGATCCTGTTGAATGGTCTGATGTTTCAATCAACTTCGACTTGGCCGGCGACAACTTGCTCAAAGCGGAATCGACTCTCTGGACCATCCACGGCGACCCCGACCCCGACCCCAACTCCGAGCAGATCGATGTTCGTCTCTTTCTCTCTCTCTCTCTATCGTCGATATCATCTTGACACCTCGTATGGACAGTCTTCGGTAAATTATCTCGCGGAGGCCGTCTCCTATCTCCAGAGCATTACTCCTAGAATAAAGGTCACTCAACCTTTGGACGAAGACCATGAAAGGATTATAGCCTGCCTGTTCCGCGAGAAGGTATATCCTTTCTTATTGTTTGTTCTTTAACAACCCTCATTGCTAATTATGGGACATTCAAACAATGCTCAGTTCACGGCTAAGCACACGAGCTTTACAAACTTCATTGTCGATGACTATGATACTTTGGCCAAAGTAGAGGGTGCCGTGGGGCGATTTCGGGATGCTTTGGGACCTTATAAAACTGTCCTTGGTGTGAGCCCTACCCTTTATTCATTCGTTGCTCCTTTGTCTGTATCTAACAATATCTTCCTTTTCAGGAATACTTGGCCTCTTTGCTAGAGTTGATTCCCACTGATGTGGCACTTGAAGACATGAAGGAGGACCAGAAGATGATCAAAGAGTCCTTGGATGAGGCTATCAAGTCGTACCAGGGCTGAGAAGTAATGCGTCCCTAATGATGAGTTTCCGAAGAATATGTCTGTGTGCACTGGTTGTATCTAGTACCGTCTAAGGTGGTTGAAGAATACATATCGCATGAGATGTCTGCTGGCTCGAATTTGGTCAAAGCCAACCAGAATAGATGTACTTGGTGTTGCCGACGAGTTGAGTCCGACTTGTTGAACTCGTGGGGCCTGGAATTCCATCAGCATGGATGCTCACGTGGTCAGGCAACTCAGAGTCAGAACTAACCCCTCGCTGTTTCTAGTACTACGCCCGCTACAGCAGCAGGTAAATCAAGAGCGCGACCTTGATGTCGATTTCATGTACATGTATGTACACAGCCGACGTATAGATATCGCGCCGCCTAAGCATACAAATAACAGGACGACTCCAATACAACCGCTCGCCATGGGTCATTTTGATGAAGAAGTCAATTTTATGCTTTCGCATGCGCATAATGTGACAGAAGTAGCTGTCATTGACGATGCAACTACTCAAGCTGCAATTGAAGAGACTGCATACCATCCCATCCCCATATTTTCCGGTCAAATCGTTGCGGACATGCTCCATTCAGCGTTAGACGACTCGCGCGTGTTAGATGCGTACATTTCCGCGCTTGAACAACAAGAGAAGCAATTGAAGATTCGTGCAGACTTTCTATCAGGAATTAACTCCCTCGCATGGAAGCTCCATCGAGATGTTCTTCTCAAGATATTCTCCTATCTTCCCTTTACCAGTGTCGATCAGGATCACATCGCCAGCTCGCCTGACAATACATCACTTTCCTCTGCACTTTGCATGGCTGCTGTTTTCTCCTGGTGGCGAGCAGTAATTCTATCAGCACCAAGCCTCTGGGGAAGATTCTACGTGAATGAGCATCCCACATCTGTGTCCATACCATCATCTCCACATTTATTTCAGCGGAAACAACGGCTCCTACAGCGACACCTGCAGCAGTGCCCTCCTCCATATCC
>Ga0247730_1000679_pt1 | contig 22827 bp, 21 predicted proteins | sample UWRJL073202C2_FD_180959 | JGI IMG/M metagenome (GOLD analysis project Ga0247730, IMG submission 180959) | Plant litter microbial communities from Arlington Agricultural Research Station in Wisconsin, United States - UWRJ-L073-202C-2 | ecosystem: Environmental > Terrestrial > Plant litter >... | reverse complement strand
TTCAATCTTTGCATTCAATCGGTGGAGCCGATAAAAGTCAGCCATGCGATGCACGTGCGAAGCTTTTCCACAATCAATGCTGGTGCTTCAATCATGGGAAAATGCCCGGAGTCGTAGGTTTCGATCGGCGTCCCAGCGAAACAAGGCATCGGTTCGGGATGGGCGAGGCGCGCTACGAGCGGTGAATTGAGCAGCATTTTGGGGCAAGTGACCAAGGGCCATCGATCCTCGGCATTCCAGAAAAACAGGTCGTCCTTCACGTCGAGCGCGAAATCAGGGCGTGCAGCCGCGATCATCCCGTCCGTGAGGAAGACGCGCATGGCCTCGTCCGTTGTCGGATGCACGATGTTGTCGACCATCCGCCGCATGATGCCGGGATAGTCGACCGCGAAGTCGTCGTGCCGGCGGCGGATTTCAGCGTCCGGCACGCGGCCGTAATAATCCCTGTCCGACAGCGTATCCAGCCCCAGCACGCCGGCGACGCGCCCGGGCGCGGCGATGGCGACTTCCGTCGAGATCGGCCCGCCCATCGAGTGACCGATCAGGATGGCATTTTTGACATCGAGATGATCAAGGACATGCGCGATTGCCGCTCCCATCGCAAAGATGGTCTGGCCGCTTTTTGGCGGTTCTCTCATGCCGCCAAAGCCCGGATGCGAGACGACAAGGACGCGAAGGTCGCGGGCGAGTTGCGGCGCGATGATGTCCCAGTGATCGGCGCTGCCGCACCAGCCGTGGATGAGGACGAGCCATTGTCCGGCCTTGCCTTCGGTGCGGTAGCCTATCTGTCCACCATGGGGTGCGTCGAGCAAGGTCAATTCTGCCGTCATCATAAATTCTTCCTTCGAGGCTCAGCCCTTGATGCCGCTGGTGGCCATGCCCTGGGTGAAATATTTCTGCAACAGCAGGAAGAGGATGATGAGAGGCAGGGTCGCAACCGTCGCGCCGGCAAAAGTTTCGCCCCAGTTCGGCAGTTGCGTTGGCGATCCCTGCTGGGCGATGGCGACCTGGATCACCTGCCGGGCTGGATCCTGGACGATGACCAGCGGCCACAGAAAGCTGTTCCAGGAAAACAGGAAGGTGATCAGGCCCAGCGTCAGCAGCGGCACCTTGACGTTGGGCAGCACGATCGACCAGAAAATTCGCACATGGCCCGCGCCATCGATGCGGGCGGCGTCCTCCAGTTCGACCGGAAGCTCCTCGAACGCCTGCTTTAGGAGGAAGAGGCCGAAGGGGCTCGCCACCCAGGGGATCATGACCCCGACTAGCGTGTTCGACAGGCCGAGGCCGGAGACGACCTGATAAAGCGGCACCATCAGTGCCTCGATCGGAAGAAGGAACGTCAGCAGGATCAGCACGAAGACGATCTTTGCGCCGGGAAAGCGGATGCGCGTCAGCGCGTAAGCCGCCATCGCGCAGAGAAGCAGGGTCAGCGCAACCTGCCCGCCGGCAACGATCGCCGTGTTCAGCAGCGCGGTCAGCACATTCGTGCGCTGGAACAGCGTCACGTAATTCTCCAGCGAGCCACCCACGGGGAGGAAGGCCCGCCAGGACAGAGGCGTCACATCTGCAAACACCGTCAGCTGGTTCTTGAACGAGGACGAGACGATCCAGGCGTAGGGTGCCAGGAAGCAGCAGACAATCGCGAGAATGACGGCGAGGACGAAGAGGCTGCGTCTGATGTCAAATGTTCGCATGTCAATAATTCCAGCGCGAGCGCAACAGGGCCATCTGGGCCATGGAAATCAGCAGCACCACGACCAGCAGGGCCACGGACAGGGCGGAGGCATAGCCGGCCTGCTGCATGATGAAGGCGGAGTTGTAGATGTGGTAGACAATCAGGTTGGTGCTCTCCTGCGGACCGCCCTGCGTCATCAGGAAGGCGGGTGCGAAGGCCTGCAGGGAAAACACCGTCATGATTACCACCACAAACAGGGTGGTGCGCGACAAAAGCGGAATGGTGATGTTGCACAGCACCTGCCAGCGGGTCGCGCCATCGATGCGGGCCGCCTCGCTGAGGTCGCTGGGCAGGCCCTGGAGGCCGGCTAGGAACAGGATCGCGCCGAAGCCGACCTGCTGCCACAGCGTCATGGCGATCAGCGCCGGCAGTGCCTGGGTCGTCGAGGTCAGGAAAGGCTGGTTGGCGACGCCGACAATATTGAGGACGCCGTTGATCAACCCGTTTGACGGGTCGAGCAGAAAGGACCACATGGTCGAAACGACGACTGTAGACGTGACGACCGGCAGCATGATCATGGTCCGCACAAGCCCGCGGGCCGGCAGCTTGGAATTCAGGAACAGCGCCAGCGCAAAGGCGATCGGGATGACGAAGACGACGACGCCTAACGCGAAGAGGAAGGTGATGCCGAAACTGGTTCCGGCATCCTCGTATTCGATCATGTCGGTAAAATTGCGCAATCCGACGAATTTTTCGGCCGCCGGATTGAGCAGGCTGTAGTCAAAAACACTGTTGCGGGCCATCACCAGCAAAGGCAGGTACTGGAAGACCAGCAACAGGATCATGAACGGCGCAAGAAAGCCGACCGCAAAAAGCCGGTCTCGTTTCTGCCGGCTTGTGACCGGCTTGTGCCGCCTTGCGTTGGCACCGGGAGAAGCGGAAGGATGGGTCGTTACGGCTGGCATGCTTGCGTCCAATTTTTACTTAGCGGTCGAGAACGCGCTGAACTTTTTTCTCGGCATCCGACATCAGAGCCGCCGGATCCCCGCCAAAGGCAATACCGCGCAGGGCATCGGTCACCAGCTTGTCGTACTGGGCAAACTTCGGGCCGGGGGGACGTGGCTGGCCCCATTCCTGCAACTCGTCCACGAAGACCTTCATCGGGTAGTTCTGATAGGCAGGGAAGCGCGGAAAGAGGCTCTTCAGGGTCGGCAGATTGCCGCGCTGGCTGACGTTCATGTAGGCGTATTCGCCCCAGGACATGTCAACGACGAACTTTGCTGCGATGTCAGGATGCTTGGAGCGGGCGGTGGCGCCGATCGTGGTCGATCCGGTATGGACGACCGGGGTCTTGAAATGCGGCACGGGCGTGATGCCCCATTCGATCTTCGGGTCCTTCAGCAGCGCGCTGCCGGCGGCCGGCGTGTCGATGTAGAAGCAGGCCTTGCCGTCGAAAAAGGCGTTCGGAATGCCGGCCTTCGGGGCGACGCCTTCGGCATTGAAGAGCGAACCGTAGAATTTTAGGGCTTCGACCGCTTCCGGCGTGTTCAGATAGCCGTCAACCGACTTGCCGTCCGGGGAGAGTGCCCAGAACGTCTTGTAGGCGGAACTCGACGGATCGGCCTTCGGATCGCCAGCGGAGCGCTGGAAGATCAGGTCCTGATAGACGAGACCCGGCTGGCCATTGCCGAAGCGGGTCGGGCCGAGACCCCAGACGGTCGGCGCGCCTGCAGGGCCTTGTTGGCACTTCTTGAAGGCTTCCAGAGCCTGCGGCCAGGTCCAGGAATCGGCCAGCGTCTGCGGTAGCTTGATGCCGGCGGCTTCGACCAGCGTCTTGTTGTAGTACATAGCAACGGTCGTCTGCTCGATGCCCGGCGAGTAGACCTCGCCATTGTAGCTGTGCTCGGCCTTGGTCGCCGGCAGGATATCCGCGTCCCATTCTTTCGGCAGATATTTGGTGATCGGCAGAAGGATGCCCGACGCGGCATAGGACTGGGTGTTCGGGCCGTCATAGACCAGCACGTCCGGCGGGTTCGAGCTTGCGGCCTGAACCGAGATCGTGTCGGCGAGCTGCGCGAAGGGAACTTCGTTGATCTCGAACTTCACGCACGGATTCTGCTTCTGCCAGGCTGCCATCGGCGCCGGGTAAGGGTAGTTTCCGGGCGTGCGCAGGATGCGCAATGTCACGGTTTCGCCGGTGCAGGTCGCGGCGTCCTGTGCGAAGGCACCGGTGCCGCTAAGCGCCGAGGCGCTCAGCAGTCCGGCGAAAAGAAGATGTCTGGCTGTCATTCGCTGTTCTCCGTTATTCTTATTTGCAGGGCGTAGTCATTCGGCGGCGTCAGATGGCGCGGCCGGTATTCGGATCGAAAAGCGACATCTGGTCGCTCGCAATGCTCAACCTTTGGATCTGGCCTTCGCGGGCGGCAAGGCTCGGCGCCACCATGGCGGAACAGGTCGCTCCGGCGAAGATGAAGTGGACGAGGGTGGTGGGACCCAGCAGCTCGGCCATGTCGACCGTCACGGAAAATCCATCCTCGCCGCCGGCCGTAAAATGCTCCGGCCGCAGGCCGACGTCGACTGTCTTGCCGGCATAGGCCATCAGCGCTGCGTGGCGGGCGACCGGCACGTCGATTGGCCTGTCGGCGATGTGCAGAATCGGGACGCCTGCTTCCATCGCGACCTTTCCGGTCAGGAAATTCATCGTCGGGCTGCCGATGAAGCCGGCCACGAAGCGGGTCGCCGGCCGCTCATAGACGTCCTCGGGCGTTCCCTGCTGTTCGATTGCGCCCTTGTTCATGACGATCACCCGATCCGCCAGCGTCATGGCTTCCACCTGGTCATGGGTGACGTAGATCGTGGTTGCGCCCAGGCGCTTGTGCAGGCGGCGGATTTCGGTCCGCATCTGGCCGCGCAGCTTGGCGTCTAGGTTGGAGAGCGGCTCGTCGAACAGGAAGACGGCCGGATTGCGCACCATCGCGCGACCCATGGCAACGCGCTGGCGTTGGCCGCCCGACAGCTGCTTGGGACGCCTTTCCAGAAGAACGGTGATATCGAGAACCCGTGCCGCTTCCTCGATGCGGTTGCGGATTTCCGCCTTGTCCATGCCCGACAGGCGCAGGCCGAAGCTCATGTTCTGGGCGACGGTCATATGCGGGTAGAGCGCGTAGTTCTGGAACACCATGGCGATGTTGCGCTCGCGCGGATCAAGGCCGTCTACCCGGCGATCGCCGATCCAGATTTCACCATCCGTGACGTCTTCCAACCCTGCAACCATCCGCAGCGTCGTCGACTTGCCGCATCCGGACGGGCCGACGAGAACGACGAACTCGCCGCTCCTGATATCGAGATCGAGGTTGGCGATCGTGTTGGCCACGACGCCCTCGTAGATTTTCGATACTGCCTTGAGGGCCACATCTGCCATTGGCTCTTCCATCTTCCTGTCATTGCCGGCCACTGAGCGAGCCGTTCGAGTTCAATAGACTGGCATATTTTCGTATTCATGCAATGAGGAAAAGTATACGCCGTACATTTTTTTAAACCAAAATCTTTTAATGGTGAAAAATCATGCATGTGCCTCGTTAAACGACGAATAAATGCTCAATTAGAGCATTAAATTTCGCACTGCGCCGCTAGTTAGAAGAAAAATCCATAATTTGGCGAATTGCGGATAGACATCGACGCAAAAATGCGTATCCAAATATAGCAGAAACGTATTATGAAGGAGTTGCAGGTGGATCTCAATCTCAAGGGAAAGACAGCGCTGATTACCGGCGCATCGCAGGGCATCGGTCATGCGACTGCCAAGGTGCTTGCGGCTGAAGGATGCCATCTGCACCTTGCCGCCCGCAACGGCGCGGCGATGCAGGAACTCAAGAAGGAACTGGCGCAGTATCCGGTCGATGTGACTGTGCATGAAGCCGATCTGGGCACGACGGAAGCCATGGTCGCGCTCGACAAGGCCTGCGGCGACTATGACGTGCTGATCAACAATGCCGGCGACATTCCGGCCGGTTCGATCGAAGACGTCACCGACGCGGCGATCCGCCACGGTTTTGATCTCAAGGTGTTCGGTTACATCACGCTGGCGCGCGAATTCTGGACACGCCGGAAGGGCAGGGACGGTGTCATTATCAACATCATCGGCAATTCCGGCGAAAACTGGGACGCATCGTACTTTGCTGGCTCCACCGGCAATGCCGCACTGATGAGCTTTACCAAGGCGCTCGGCGGCCGCAGCATGGATGAGGGTATCCGGGTCGTCGGCATCAATCCCGGTCCGGTCGACACACCGCGCATGTTCAAGATCATGAAGCGCAAGGCGATCGACATGCTCGGCGACGAATCGCGCTGGGAAGAGCTGTACGACCGCTATCCGGGCAAGCGTCCGGCCACGGCCCTCGAAGTCGCCGATCTCTGCGCCTTCCTCGCTTCACCTAAGGCTGGTTATATCAGCGGCACCATCGTCACGATCGACGGCGGCATCGCAGCGCGCGGTTCGGTGATCTGATGGCCCAGGCTGACGCGCGCACCCGCAACCGCTATTTCGACGACCTGTTCTCGACGCCGGACCTCGCGTGGATGGGCCAGAACACCAACCATGTGCCGGCCCATCCGGCTGTCACGGAAGCAATGATCCGCTCGGTCGAGGCCGGCGAATTCAACGCCTATGCGCCGCCCATGGGTTTTGAGGCGCTACGCGCGGCAATCGTCTCCGATCTCGGCGTCAACTCTGCCGATGCGCTGGTCACGGAAGGCGGCGTCAACGCGCTGGCGATGATCTGCAAGGCGCGCGCCCGTCCGGGCACCACGCTGGTGACCACCGATCCGACCTGGAAATGGCCCTGCATGTTCGCCGAACAGGCGGGCGCCACCGTCATCCAGATCCCGATTTACGATCCGGCGACCCACTACAAACTCACGCCCGACGCGCTGAAGGCGGCCGTGGACGAGCGTTGTGCGATCATCTACATCGTCGATCCGAACAATCCGCTGGGCATCCGCTACGAGCGCGAGGAGATCGAGGCCTTTGCCGAGATCGCCCGTTCGGTTGGCGCGCTGATGATCCACGACTGCACCTACCGCGATTTTGCCGACGGTCATACGCCGGTGCTGCAGGTTGCGCCCGAGGGCACCGTCGTATCGCTGAGCTTTTCCAAATGGCTAGGCCTTGCCGGCATGCGCATTGGTGCGCTGGCGGCCGAGCCCGGGCTGATCGACGAGTTCTCGTCCGTCTCCACCTCGGTTCTCGGTGCCTCGGTCGTGGCCCAGCGCGCGGCCATGGCGGGTCTGGCGGTCAAGGCAGAATGGATGAAGGACGTTCGTAGGATCGACCGCGCCAACAAGGCGATGATCATCGCAGCAGCAGAGGCGGCCGGACTTTCGGTTCCGATCCCCTTCTCGCATGGCAACTTCCTCGTGCTCGAAACGGTATCGACCGGCGTGTCGCCGGAAGCGATCGTCGAGGCGGCACGCCGCGAAGGCGTGATGATCCGGCAGGGCCGCTACCATACCGCGGCTTTCGGCGACCGCTTCATCAAGGTCTCGACATCCGTTCCGGGCGCCTGGGCCGAGCGTTTCTGTGAAGGCCTGCCGCGCTACATTGAAACGGCGCGCACGCTGAACGACGTTCCGGCCCTTTTCTAAGGGTCGGCTCGAACTTAAAAAAGACAGCGGGAGAACGCAGATGTTCGTTACGGCCAAGGATGGCACCAGACTTTATTGCGAAACTGCCGGTGAACCCGGGACGCCGATCCTGTTCATTCACGAGTTCGGCGGCAATTTCGACGCCTGGGAGCCGCAGATGAGCTTCTTCGCCCGCCGTCACCGCTGCATCACCTATGCGGCGCGCGGCTATGCGCCGTCCGATATTCCAGGCGACGTCGAAAGCTACTCGCAGGCGATTGCGGCCGACGACGCGGTTGCCGTCCTCGATGGTCTCGGTATCGAAAAGGCGCATATCGTCGGCCTGTCGATGGGCGGTTTCGCCACCCTGCATTTCGGTCTGCGCACGCCGGAGCGGGCGCTGTCGCTGACGGTTGCCGGAGCAGGCTATGGCACGGAGCGCGAAACCGCCGATTATTTCCGCAACACTTCGCTGAAGGTGGCCGACAATTTCGAGAAGGATCCGGTCGCCTTTTCAAAAATCTATTCGCTCGGCGCCAGCCGCGTCCAGTTCCAGAACAAGGACCCGCGCGGCTGGGCCGCCTTCGCCGAGCGGCTGTCGCATCATTCCGCCGTTGGCGCGGCCAACACGATGCGCGGTGTGCAGTGCCGCCGCCCGTCCTTCTGGGATCTGGAAGACGAGCTCAAGCGGATGGTGGTGCCGACGCTTGTGATGTCCGGCGACGAGGACGATCACTGCCTCCAGCCGTCGATCTACCTGAAGAAAATGCTCCCGGCGGCCGGTCTGGCAATCCTGCCAAAAACCGGCCATACGCTGAACCTCGAGGAGCCGGCGCTGTTCAATGCCCTCGTTTCCGATTTTATCGCCCAGGTCGAGCAAGGCGCATGGACGCTTCGCGATCCGCGCGCCGATCCCGGCCAAGTCATGCGGACGGAGTAAGGCGATGACATCGGCACCCTCAATCTCGGCGGACAGGCTCTGGGCGCGGTTGATGGCGCTCGGACAGGATGGCGCGCTGCCGGACAAGGGCGTCAACCGACAGGCGCTTTCGGCCGAGGAAGTCCTTGCATGGCGCCGCATCATTGCCTGGGGAAGCGAAGCGGGCCTTACGGCCTCGACCGATCTTGCCGGCAATCTTTTCCTCACCCTGCCGGGTTCCGTTCCCCACCTGAAGCCCGTCGTCGCCGGCTCTCATATCGACAGCCAGCCGACGGGCGGTCTTTTCGACGGGGCTTTCGGGACACTGGCTGCGCTGGAAGCGGTGACGGCGATCGTCGAAGCAGGCCTGAAGCCGCCGCGCTCGATCGTGGTCGTCGGCTGGATGAACGAGGAAGGCAGCCGGTTCGCGCCAGGGATGATGGGCTCCGAACTGTTTGCCGGAAAGCGGCAGCTCGCAGATGTTATGGCGGTCAGGGACGCGCAAGGGGTCAGCGTCGGCGAAGCCCTTGCCAATGTCCATGGTGCCTTTCCGGAGCTCGTGCCGCAGCCGATCGGATTTCCGATCCACGCCTATATCGAGCCGCATATCGAACAGGCGGACCTGCTGGACCAGACCGGAGCGGTGATCGGGATCGTTTCGGGCATCCAGGGCAAGAAAACCTATGAAATGACGCTGACCGGCCGGGAGGCGCATGCCGGGACGGAACCGATGGGGCGCCGACACGATGCATTGCAGGCCTTTGCCCGCGCAGCGCTGGCGATGCAGGCTGCAGTCGCCGGCGACGACGATGTCCGTTTCACCATCGGCCGGCTGGAAGTGGAGCCGAATGCGCCGTCCGTTGTGCCGTCGCGCGTGCGCTTTCGCATCGATCTGCGCCATCCCGACAATGCCAAGCTCGACATGTACGGCACACGACTGGAGTCGGCTGTGACAGAACATGCGGCGCCTTGCGGTTTCGACATCAGGCGTCTGGTCGATGCGCCGTCGAACGGCTTCGATCCGGATCTGCAGCAGGCGATCCGCCGTTCGGCCGCCCGCCACGCCGTTCCCGCGCTCGAGTTGTTGTCGGCGGCCGGCCACGATGCGCGCCATATCGCCGAACTGGCGCCGAGTGCGATGATCTTCATTCCCTGCCGTGGCGGGATCAGCCACCACCCGGACGAATGGGCCGAGCCTGCGCACGTGGCGGCGGGTGCTGCGGTTCTACTCGATATCCTGCTCGAACAATCGGGCCTTTCGATCAACCAAGGAGACGCATGATGAGCACTGCCAACGATATGGCCGAAATGCCGGTCCAACTCGCACGCAATCCGGCGACAGCCGCGGAATCGCGCAGCCGTTATTTCAACTCCGGCAACGCCTTCAACATCAAGCTTCCTCCTGTACCAGGCAAGATTTTTACCGATGAGCCGGCCAGGGCGCTGAAAATGGAGGCAACCGGCTTCATCAACTGCGATCTTTCCGAACAGATCGAATGTGCCTTTGCGGCAACGACGCCGCTGATGCTGGCCCGCTATGCGGTCGTCAAGGCTGGCGAGACGCTCGATGCGACGCTGCCCAACACCGCTTCAATCTGGTACGTGATCGCCGGTAAAGCCTCGCTGTCGATCGGCGACGAGGGCGCCTCGCTCGGCAAGGCTGACGTTTTCCTGCTGCCCGGCGGCGTACCGGCGAAGATTAGTGCCACTGAAGACAGCCTGTTCTGGGCGGTTGGTAACGATCCGCAGCTGAAATTCGACGCGGCCATGCCGCTCACCGGCAGCGCGGCGGCGGTTCACTTCGTGCATTATCCGGCGGCCGAGATCGTCCACCAGTTGGACGTGGTCTACAGCTCCAATGCCAATGCCAGCACGTCGGGGCACGCGCTGATCTTTTCGGCCGAAAAGACCGAGGCGAGCCGCAACATCACCCCAACCATGACGCTGTCGCTTAACACGCTGAAGCCGCATAGCGCCCAGCCGCCGCACAAGCACAATTCCGCAGCAATCACGCTCGTGGTCGCCGGAGATCCGGCCTATTCCATGGTTGCCGATGCCAAATGCGACTGGTCGCCCTGGGCAACGCTGGTGACCCCTGCCGCCGCCAAGCATAGCCACCATAACGACGGCGATACCCGGGCAGAATTCCTGATCGTCCAGGATGGCGGGCTCCACTACCATGCCCGCACCATGGGCTTCGAGTTCTACTGAGATGCGGTTGATCATCGATACGGATACAGCCGGGGACGATACCTATTCCCTTCTGCTGGCAATGCGTACCCCGGGCTCGACGCTCGAGGCCGTGACCATCTGCGTCGGCAATGTTCCCTTCGACCAGCAGGTCGAGAATGCATTGGCGACAATCGAGGCGGCCGGCTTTTCCGGCAAGGTTCCGGTCTATTGCGGCGCCAGGCGGCCGATGATCAAGCCATGGGAAGCCTCCACCATGCACGGCAATGACGGGATGAGCGGCGCCAACCTGCCGCTTGCCCGGCAGCGCCCGGAAACCCAGCATGCCGTCGACGCGATCATCGAGAGGGTGATGGCCGAGCCGGGCGAGATCGACATCCTGGCGCAGGCGCCGCTGACCAATATCGCGCTTGCGGTCATGAAAGAGCCGCGCATCGCCAAGGCGGTGCGCCATCTCTGGATCATGGGCGGCACCGATAATTCGGTCGGTAACATTACGCCCTGCGCCGAGTACAATTTTTTCATCGATCCGGAAGCGGCAAAGATCGTGTTTGAAGCGGGCTTCAACATCACCTTGTCGACATGGACGCTGACGCTCCGGTCCAGCGTGTTTGAAGGCGATCAGCTGGATGAAATCTTTGCGATGCAAACACCGCTGTCAGAATTTTATCGCAAAGTATCGGCAGTGCCGAGACAAGTGGCGGAGGCGCGATATGGCCGGCCGATGAGCACGCATCCGGATTCGCTCACCTGTGCCTGCCTGCTCAATCCCGATCTGATCGAAAAGGCGCGCGACGCTGTCGTGCGGATCGAGACGGCGGGCGAAATCACGCGGGGTTTCTCGGCAATTCACCCCCCGGTTCTCGGCAATCGCTGGCCGGACTTTCAGGTCAATGCCCGCGTCATCGAGCAGGCCTCGAATGACGGGTTTTTCCAGATGATGAAGCAGGCACTCTCCTGACAGCGTCTGCCTGAAATTCCAGCATTTGCATGCACAAAAATATGCATTTCTGTGTGCAAAAAAATGAATTACGTATTCATTTCTAGTGGCTCAGCATTGGTGGAGTGTCCAGTGGCTAGCTATCGGCTTCAAGGCGGGTATTAAAGACCACAAATCGGTGTTTTCAAAGCTTGAAACAGTCAAGCGATTTGGCACGGCGCTTGCTTGAATTCTTTCATACGATAACTGCATACGCAGGAGTAAGATATGACATTCGCGTTTGACAATCTGGGCTCAAGCCGCACATCCGGTGCGTTGGGATTGGTCGAATTGCTGCGGCCGTCGAAGCCCGCCGCCATGGTGTTGCCAGCGCAGGCAGATGCGCCTCTGGAAGACGGCAAGCCGTTGATCGAGATGCGCAACGTCTGCAAGACTTTCGGCGACGTCAAAGCTCTTGAGGATCTGCAGGTCCAGATCAAGCCGGGGGAATTGGTAACGGTCGTCGGCCCCTCCGGCTGCGGCAAGAGTACGCTTTTCAACATTCTCGCCGGGCTGGAAGAGCCCGACCCGGGCAATGTCCTGCGTTTCAAGGGGCAGAGCTCGCTGGCATCGGACCTGCTGGGCAAGGTCTCCTTCATGCCGCAGCGCGATCTGCTGTTGCCCTGGCGCAATGTCATCGACAACGCGATCCTCGCGCTCGAAGTGGAAGGCATGCCGCGGGCGGCAGCGCGCAAGCAGGCGCTGGAGATGCTGCCGGAATTCGGCCTTGCCGGCTTCGAAAACCAGTATCCCAACCAACTGTCCGGCGGCATGCGCCAGCGCGTGGCGCTGATGCGAACCTTCCTGTTCAAGCGCGACCTGATGCTGCTCGACGAGCCGTTCGGCGCGCTCGACGCGCTGACCCGCACGATGATGCAACGCTGGCTGCTTGACGTCTGGCAGAAGCACAAGCGCACGGTTCTGTTCATCACCCACGATGTCGACGAGGCTATTTTCCTTGGCGACCGGGTCCTGGTCATGACCGCACGGCCGGGAAAGATAAAGCTCGAGCAGGTGGTCGATCTGCCGCGCCCGCGCAAGGCCGATATCGTCACGTCGCCGGAATTCATCGCGCTGAAGAAGACCCTGCTGGAGGCGATCGAGGAGGAAAGCATGAAATCCTTCCAGGTCGCCGGTCACTGACACTTACGAAGGAAATAACGATGACCGATCATTACGCGAACCGCCCCGCCCATATATCTAAACCGGAATGGAAGGCGCGCGTCGATCTTGCCGCCTGCTACCGCATGGTGGCGCGCCTCGGCATGGACGACCTCATCTACAACCACATCTCCATGCGGGTGCCGGGCCATGACGATCAGTTCCTGTTGAATCCCTACGGTTTCCTGTTCGAGGAAATCACGGCAACCAGCCTCGTGCGCATCGATACCGACGGCAACAAGCTGGACGACACGCCCTATTCGGTCAACAAGGCCGCCTTCGTCATCCACGGCGCCATCCACAAGTCCAACCATGATGCCGTTTGCGTGCTGCATACCCATTCGGATGCCAGCGTTGCTGTGTCGTGCCAGAAGGACGGTCTTTTGCCGCTCAGCCAGTTCGCCATGCGCTTCTATCAGCGCCAGGCTTTCCATGGCTACGAAGGCGTCGCGATCGATCTCGAAGAGCAGGAACGGCTGATCCGGCATCTGGGCGACAACCGCGTCATGCTGATGCGCAACCACGGCATCCTGACAGTCGGCCGGACGCCGGGTGAAGCCTTCATGCTGCTCTACTATTTCGAACGGGCCGCGCGCATCCAGCTTGATCTGCAGGCCTCCGGCGCTGAACTCGTCGTTCCGCCGCACGAGGTCTGCGAAAAGGCCGCACGTCAGTTCTGGGAAAGCAAGGGCGACATTCTGATTGCCGGCGAACGGGAATGGCCAGCCTTCCTGCGCCAGCTGGATAGAGAAGGCTCCGATTACCGGCAGTAAGACCGGGTGGAGAAGAACAACAACCACGACAAAATAACCAACAGAGAGGTTCCATGCTGAACAGACGCAACGTAATGGCTGCTTTCGCAGCTTTGACCCTGGGTATGACCGCATCGCCGGTCTTTGCCCAGACGATGGAAAAGGCCAGCCTGCGCCTCAAGTGGCTGACCCAGGCACAGTTCGCCGGCTTCTACGTCGCCCTCGAAAAGGGCTACTACAAGGAAGAGGGGATCGATCTCACCATCAATCCTGGCGGCCCGAACCTGTTGACGGAGAACCTCGTTGCGACCGGCGGCGATACGTTCGGCCTTTCCGGCGGTACCGACAGCGTGTTCGCCGCCCGCGACAAGGGGCTGCCGATCGTCTGCATCGGCGTTTCTCACCAGGTGACACCGTTCGTGTTCGTCGCCCACAAGGACGGCCCGATCAAGTCGGTCGCCGACTTCAAGGGCAAGACCGTGAACACCTGGTTCACCGGTGCCAACCACGTTCTTTCGGCAATGCTCTCCAAGGTCGGCGTCAGCCCATCCGACGTGACGATCCAGCCGCAGCAAGTGTCGGTGACGCCCTTCGTCGACAAGCAGATCGATGTGGTGACGGCGACCCGCTACAACGAACTTTACGTGATCAACCAGCGCGTGGGTGCCGACAAGCTGCAGCTCTTTGTTCCCGAAGACAGCGGCGTCTCCTTCCCGCGTGACACCCTGATCGTCTCGGAAAAGACCGCCAAGGAAAAGCCGGAACTGGTGGAAAAATTCCTGCGCGCCAGCGTCAAGGGCTGGAAGGAAGCCTTTGCCAATGAGAAGGACGCGATCGACGTCATCATGAAGATCGCCCCGACGCTTGATCGTGCCCAGCAGGAATTCATGCTGGCCGAGGTGAAGAAGCTGATGGTTGCCGGCAAGGCTGCGGAAAATGGCATCTTCACCATCGACAAGCAGGCCGTCGGTTCCGCCAATGATCTGCTCGCGCAGTACAAGGTGATCTCGAAGCCCGTCGATCTCGATGCCGCCTTCAACTCGAGCTTCATCGACAAGATCCCGGCTGCGGATCGTCGCCTGTGAGCGTCGCCACCCCCCAGACTGCAACCTCGCCCGTCGTCAAGACGGGCGGGCTTGCCCGGGCTGCGAAGGCTGTCGTGACGATCGTGGCTTTTCTGGTCGCCGTTGAGCTCATCGTCATCGCCTTCGGCATCCGGCCGTTCTACCTGCCGCGGCCGAGCGCGATTGCCATGGCGATCGCGGCCACGCCGCAGGCCTATCTCGGCGGTATCTGGCGGACCTTTCTGGAAACGGCGCTGGGCTTCGTGGCCGGCGGTATCTTCGGTGTACTCGTTGCCATCGTCTTTCATCGCTGGGCGATACTGAAGGACCTGTTCTTCCCGCTGTTCGTGATTTCGCAGACGATCCCCGTCATCGCCTTCGGCGCCATCGTCGTCTTGTGGTTCGGCAATACGCTGTTGGCCAAAGCGGTGATCTCTTTCTACATCAGTTTCCTGCCGGTGACGGTCAATACCATGCTCGGTTTCGATACCGTCGATCCGCGCCAGATCGCGCTGATGCGCAGTTTCGGTGCCAAGCCCGGACAGATCCTGCGCCGCATCTATCTTCCTGCCGCTCTGCCGCAACTGTTCGTCGCGTTGAAACTTGCCTCTTCGCTCGCGCTGGTCGGTGCGATCGTCGGCGAATGGTTCGGCGACACGACGGGCCTCGGCGTCCTGCTTCTGCAGGCCATGTATAACGAAAATGTCGTCGGCATCTGGGCGACCATCGTCTGCTCCGCAGCTCTGGGTATGGCGCTCTACGGCGCCGTCTCCTACGCAGAACGGCGCATTGTATTTTGGGGTAACGAGCAATGAGCACGACGCTTGCCACAGGAAGCAGCCGGCAGATTGACCGCGGCATCGCCGGTGCGGTGTTGCTCGCTGTCGTTTGGGAATTTTCCGCCCGCGGTTTCAACCTGCCGGCCTATGTTCTGCCTTCCGTCAGCAGCATCATCGCCGGCATGGTCCAGAATGCCGCAACACTCGCGCAGGCGGCGCGCTTCACCGGTCTGGAAGCGTTGTCGGGTTTTGTGCTTGGCTGTCTTATCGGCATCGGCGCTGCCATCGCCGCCTCCCTGATCCCAGGCGCTCGGCGGGTCATCGTTCCTGTCGCGACCGCAATCAATTCGGTGCCGGTTGTGGCCTATTCGCCGCTCGTGCTGCTGTGGTTTGGCGTCGGCATGTCCTCCAAGATCGTCATGGTCGCAGTGGCCGTCAGTTTCACCGTCTTTCTGAGCACGATTGCCGGCCTCGACCGCGTCGATCGCCGCTCGGTCGATCTGATCCGGTCGTTCGGTGCTTCGCGGCTTGCCGTGCTCTGGCGGCTGCGGCTGCCGACGGCTCTACCGTTGATCATTGCCGGCATGCGCGTATCGACCGTACGCAGCGTCATCGTCGCTATCGTCACCGAAATGCTGGGTGCCTATGGCGGGCTGGGCTGGGTCATCTATCAGGCCGTGCTGCAGATCGATTTCGTGCAGGTCTGGGGCGCTATCATCGTTGCGTCCGCCATCAGCCTTTTGTTCTTCGGCGTCATCAGCCTGCTCGAGCGCCACTACGTTTTCTGGAAGTGAGTATCCCCGTCATGACGCGTCAGATGCATTTGGGCCTGTTCCTGCTCGGCACAGGCAGCCATGTCGCCGGCTGGCAGATGCCGGGTGCGATGGACAGTTTTCAGGATATCGACATGGTCCGCCGCATCGCCGTGGAAGCGGAGCGGGGGCTTTTCGACCTGATTTTCATGGGCGACAATCTTTATGCCGACCCCGCCGCCCATCCGTCCTATACCGTCCGGCTTGAGCCGCTGACGCTTCTGTCCGCCATCGCCGGCGCAACCCAGAATATCGGCCTCGGCGCGACGATGTCGACCACCTATAGCGATCCGTTTACGGTCGCCCGCGCCTTTGCCTCGCTCGATCATCTGAGCGCGGGGCGCGCCGCCTGGAATGCGGTGACCACCGCTAATCCGGTGACGGCCGCGAACTTTACCGCAGCCCATCCCGACCATTCGAAGCGCTACGAGATCGCCGAGGAATTTCTGGGTGTCGTGCGTGGCCTGTGGGATTGCTGGGCAGACGACGCGATCGTCGCGGATCGCCAGACGGGCGTCTATATCGACCCCGCCAAGGTTCGTTCGCTTGACCACGAAGGGACGCATTTCAAGGTCAAGGGACCGCTGAATATCGGCCGTTCCCCCCAGGGACAACCGATCATTCTCCAGGCCGGCGGTTCCGGTCCCGGCCAGGAACTGGCGGCAAAATCCGCCGACGTGGTGTTTTCCGTGACGCAGGATCTGGACGACGCCCGCATCTTCTACCGCTCGGTCAAGGACCGGCTGGCAAAATACGGACGGACGGAGGATTCTATGATCATCCTGCCCGGCGTGATGCCAATCGTCGGGCGCACGGAGCGCGAGGCGCATGACAAGCTGGCGCAGTTGCAGGGCTTTGTCAGCGAGACCAATGCGCTGGCTTTGCTGTCCGATCGCTTCGGCATCGACATGAGCGTCTACGATCTTGACGGGCCCATTCCGCCAGATCTGGTGCCCTCCGACAGCTATCACGCGTTTGCCCGGGTCATGCTGGAAAAGGCCAAGCGCGAAAACATGCGCCTGCGCGACGTCTACAATCTGATGGCAGCGGCCCGTGGCCACTGGGTTCTATGCGGCACGCCGGACTACATCGCCGACACGCTTGAGACCTGGTTCAAGACGGGCGCGGCCGACGGCTTCAACGTGATGCCTTCACACTTTGTGGAGGGGCTGTCCGACTTTGTCGACCTGGTGGTTCCGATCCTGCAGCAACGCAGGATCTTTCGTACGGCATACGAGGGTCGGACGCTGCGCGATCGCATGGGATTGCCCAAGCCGGAACGTAGAATAAAATAGTAATGGGTAGATGGGGCTTTATTTGTCTAACTGTTCTGCAAACGCTGCCAAGAATTCGGCCTCGCTTTAGATTGCAATGGCGACATTCGCTTTTCTAGGAGCGTCCGTGGTGTCGACATAGAGTGTTAACAGAAGAACACCGTCGCGGCTCGTGATCGTTCAGACGACTGTAATCATTGATATATCGATTGTTTTGATAGTATAGGGATTGCCGGTTCAAATCCTTTCAAAACCATAAAACATGCTCCCGCTTCAAGCAGGTCATTTCCATTAGCTGGGTTTACAACAGTCCGTCAGCCATCTTGACCAGTTGGGCAACGGAGGTTGCCTTCATTTTCCGCATCATGTGGCCCCTGTGCAGCTTCACCGTTGGCTCCGCAACATGAAGCTCTGCTGCAATCTGTTTATTGAGTTTGCCGGCGATCACCAACGCCAAAATTTGTCGCTCGCGTTGCGTAAGCGACATGTATCTTGATCGTGTGGCAGCCTTCTCTTTTTTTTCCCCTCGCCGAGCTGCGTCATCTGCAATCGCGCGATTCACTGCTTCTAATAGATCTTGCTCCCGGACCGGCTTGTTCAATACGTCTATCGCTCCAGCCTTCATAGCCCGAACGGCCATTGGTACGTCAACATGGGCACTGATCAGGACGACAGATCGAGGAAGACCACTTTTTGCTAGCGCCTCCTGAAACTCAAGTCCGCTTTGGCCGGGAAGTCGTATGTCGAGAACAATACACCCAGCTTTCTCGGGATCATCCGCGGCCATGAACTCCTTTACGGAGCCATGCGTTTCAGCGCTCAGGCCCACGGACTCGAACAGCCCCTTGAGGGCTTCGCGGACGCTTTGATCGTCATCGATGACAATTACCGTGGGGCTTCTGTTCTTCCTGTCATCGATCACCGGCGGTGTCCTCATAAGTGGATAGCGTAAAGTTGAATGAGGCTCCCGCAGGAGAATTGTTTTCGGCCCAGATGCGCCCTCCATGAGCCTCGACGATGGAGCGGCAGATGGAAAGGCCCATCCCTATGCCGTCAGACTTGGTTGTGTAGAATGCCTCGAATACCCGATCGAGCTGTTCTGGCGGTATGCCTTCCCCCGTATCCGAAACATTGATTTCGACTTCACCCTCTTGGCGTTGCGTACACCGGACGCTAATCGTGGCGTCTGCGCCAAGAGGTGTCGCTTCAGCGCTATTCATGATCAGGTTAAGAAGTACCTGCTGCAGCTGCGTGCGATCTCCCAGGACGTAGAGGGGGTCGGGCGAGAGATCTGTGACAACCTCCAAGCCTCGCGATCGCAGTTTTTCACGCAGAAGAAAAAGTACGTCGTGAAGCGCGGTATTGAAGTCGGTCTTTTCCATCCGCACCGGGGATCTCTGAGCCATTGCGCGGATGCTAGAAACAATCTCGCCAGCGCGATGGCCGTCATGCACAACCCGATCTGCGGCCAGGCGGGCCTGTTCGAGATCCGTCTGTCCGTCCTGAAGCCAGCGTAGGCAAGTCCCGGCGTTGGTAACGATTGCCATGAGGGGCTGATTAATCTCGTGCGCTATGGAGACGGCCAGCTCGCCGATCGTGGTCAACCGGGTAACGTGTGCAAGGTCGCTCTGGCTCTGACGAAGTAATTCTTCTGCTCGCTTGTGATCCTCTATGTCCACGACGACGCCGTACCACCGCACGACATTTCCGTCCGTGTCGAGGAGCGGGTTTTGCCGAAGGTTGAACCACCTGTATTCGCCGTCGAATCTTCTGATACGAGCGTCGACAGGGTGGGGTCGCTTGGTGGCTACGACTTCTTCCCAACTGACACGCATGCGCTCAACATCATCAGGGTGAAACATGCGGTAAAAACCGAAGCCGACAATTTCTTCGAAAGGAAGCCCGACAAAATCAACGAGATTCTTATTCCAATACTCAAGCCGCCCGTCAGGCGTACATGACCATGCCATGGCAGGGATTGTGTTGATGATAAGATTGAGCTCGTGCTCGCTCTTTCTGAGTGCGGCCTCGCTGTTGCGAAGAGCGTTCTCGGCGCATTGCAAGTTCTCGATGTCGATGTTGACGCCGAACCAGCGGACCAAACCGTTCGCGTCGGTGAGCTTTCGACCGGAGAAATAGAACCAGCGGTACTTGCCATCTCCACCTCGGATGCGACCCTTCAGCTGAGTATGGTCCGAATGCTCAAGGTCTCTCTTCCAGATCTCCACCATCTCCGGAATATCATCTGGATGGTAGAGTTCCAGAAATCCCCAGTCCATGATCCTGTCGGCTGGCAATTCGGCATAATCCAACCAGCTTTTGTTGACGAAGTCCGCGCTTCCATCCGGTCGTGCCGACCAGACGAGGACCGGAAGCGAGTCGATGATGAGCCTGAGATTTTGCTCGCTGGCAATAAGCGCGTTCTTCGTCTCCTTGAGCGCATCCTCGGCTTGTTTGCGATCCTCGATATCGAGGACCACGCCGTACCATCTGACAATATTTCCTTCCGGATCGCGCCGCGGCCTTTGTCGAAGGCTACACCAGCGATAGTCGCCGTCCGCCCGCCTAATCCGCCCTTCGACTTCTTTTCCCGTTCCGGAAGCCATGATGCTTCGCCACTCTGTACCCAGATGATCGGCATCATCGGGATGGAAGAGGCGGTAAAAATTTTCTCTGGCAATATCTGGAAGCGGCAAGCCGACGTATTCGAGAAAGTGCTGATTGGCAAAATCAAGCATCCCATCAGACGTCGTAGACCATGCCATCGCCGGAATCAGATCGATGATCGCGTCGGCGTCCGTGTGGTTTTCCAAGCTGTCCCTCCTTTAGCTGCTTGTGTTGCCAAAAGCACAGGCAAGAAACTACGCGTTTTCCGATTGTTGCGTTAGGCGAGATTGATAGACGAAGGTCTATTTTTGCAGTCCCTCCGTCTAGTCGGAAGAGCCCAAGATCGCAATTGAGGGTAGGCTCAATCCGCCCTACACATGGGTTAAGAAAGTGGGTGAATGCCCGCATAAGCTGGGACGCCATTAATCCACCGGACATGGTTTTCCCCGCTGAACGGCTAACGCAATCGAAGTTTCTACACGAACATCATCGACTGATCTGGAGGAGAATGGCATGCCTCAGCTTTCACGCCGCGCCTTCGCAGGCGCCCTGCCTCTCGGACTTATCGGAGGAACTTTTCTTGGTGGAAGCGTGCTGGGTGGCCTGGCCGCCCAAGCTGCGACACCGAAGGCTACGAGGGAACCTGTTTCAGTAAGCCCGTTTGCGCAGATCCGTATAGGCCGGTTTACAGTAACGGCGCTGACGGATGGGTATGCGGATATGCCCTACGACTATTTTCCGGGACGATCTGCCCCTGAAGTGGAAAAGGCGGCAAATGCCCAGTTTACGGCTCGCCCAAGCGGAGTTCGGTTCCTCTTCAACCAGTATCTGGTTGAAGACGGCGAGCGCCGCATTCTGATCGATGCCGGTGCGGCAGGGTCAATCGGGCAGACCGGACAGTTGCCACGGGCGCTGGCAGCGCTCGGTCTGAAGCCAAACCAGATCGATGCGGTCATCGTAACGCATATGCATCAGGACCACATGGGCGGTCTGGTTCTTGGAGGTAAGAACAATTACCCGGACGCTGAAGTCTATATCGATCGTCGCGACGTCACCCATTGGACCGACAAGGCCAAGCGCAGCGGCGCGCCTGATTTCCTGCAGCCCAGCTTCAAGATGGCGGAAGAGGTCGTGCGCCTATATCCAAAGCTGCAAGCGATCGACGGCGAGCGCGAGATCACGCGTGGCGTTTCGATCATTGACCTGACCGGTCATACGCCTGGTCATATCGGCGTTCGGATCGAAGACGGTGGCAAGAGCATGATCATGGTCTCGGACATGATTTTCCCGGTCGTCCATCCCGCGGCAACCGACGTGTTTTTTCTGTTCGAACAGGATCAGGCCGCTGCCAAGGCCATGCGTGACCGCTTTTTCCCGCAAGCTGCTTCGGAAGGCGCGCTGATCGCTGCCACACACATGCCGTTCCCAGGGCTCGGCCGTGTGGTTTCTGATCGTGGGCAGATGCGTTGGGAAGTTGCCGACTGGGCCTTGCAAGACTGACCTGTTGACTGCCTGTCAGGCAGCCCGGGCCTCGACTTCCACGGTCACGTGTGACAGATCGTGAATCGCCGCAAGCTTTTCACGATAATAGGATGGCGCTTGCGGGTGGTCGACCACGATGGAGACGATGGCTCCGTGATGGCCCGGCCCAAGCCGCCAGATGTGAAGATCAACGATCTCCGCGCCTTCCTTCACAAGGATTTCCTGAATTTCTTCGGGAAGATCCTCTCCTTCGGGCACGTAGTCCAGTAACACACCTGCGGTATCGCGGATCAAGCCCCAAGACCAACGGGCAATCACGAGCGCACCGACGATGCCGATTGCCGGGTCAAGCCAAAGCCAGCCATAGAGACTGCCGAGGACGAGTGCAGCAATGGCCAGAACCGAGGTCAGGGCGTCAGCCAACACGTGGATATAGGCAGCCCGCAGGTTCTGATCCTGACCATCATGCGCATGTTCATGATCATGATCGTGCCCATGATGATGGTTGTCATTGAGTAACCCGGCGCAGATGAGGTTTACCAACAAACCGATCACGGCAACGATGATGGCTTCCTTGAAGTTGATTGCTACAGGCGATTGAAAGCGTAGATAGCTCTCCCAGCCGATGAGCAGCGCGATCAGTGCCAGCAGCACCGCGCTGGCAAAACCTGCGAGATCACCGAGCTTGCCTGTCCCAAAAGTGAAGCGCCGGTTGCCGGCATGCTTGCGGGCATAAAGGTAGGCAAGGGCCGCAATCAGCATGGCGGCAGCGTGGGTCGACATATGCCAGCCATCGGCCGTCAGAGCCATGGATCCGAATAGGTTGCCTGCAACGATCTCTACCACCATCATCGTTGCGGTGATCGCGATGACTAGCCAAGTCCGCTTCTCGTTGCGGTCGTGATTCTCCCCGAGGAAAAAGTGTTCATGCGTGGAATTGAGCGTCCGAACCTGGCTGTGACCGTGGCCAAGATCGTGGTGGTGATGCGCACTCATTGCCGAAACCCAAGCTGGTACAAGAGGGGAGTATACTATGTAATCACGGGGATAACACAAGGCGTGAGCTCCAAAACGAAACGATCGCTGCGAGGTCACTCTTTCACAAAGACCTCAGCAAAAGATTCTTGAATTCCAGCGCCTCTATCGCCATCAGTCTCCTCCCAGCCAGGAACGATTTATGGAAGTTCACGGCGGGGACAAGATTTCGTACAGGTTCGCAGAGTTGCGGTCATGGCCTCATATGCGGTCGGCCATGTGCATCGTCAGCGTACGCTTTGGCCGCAAGGTCACCTTCATAACGGGGGAGGGCGGTGCGGATGAGGTTGTCGTCAGCCGGAACCGCTGAAGAAGAACGGCCAAGACGGCCACCGCTTCCATCACTGCAAACCCATTGCCAATGCAAACGCGCGGACCAGCGCCAAACGGCATGTAGGCAAAGCGATGCCGGGCCTTGCTCGCTTCAGGCGTGAACCGCTCAGGGTTGAAGACCGCCGGCTCCGGCCATATCG
>Ga0247730_1000678_pt1 | contig 22836 bp, 26 predicted proteins | sample UWRJL073202C2_FD_180959 | JGI IMG/M metagenome (GOLD analysis project Ga0247730, IMG submission 180959) | Plant litter microbial communities from Arlington Agricultural Research Station in Wisconsin, United States - UWRJ-L073-202C-2 | ecosystem: Environmental > Terrestrial > Plant litter >... | reverse complement strand
ATAGAGCTCTCTAGGAATGCTCTCACAATATTCCAGCTCTCAGACGGGTGCAGGGAGACGGTATGATGGGGCGTGTTTCATCACGTGGTGGGAAACTCGCGTTCGCCTCATCCCTTATTTACCCTCAAGTTCGTCAATCTCATATACAAAGACGGCTTAAAATTTGTGCAGTATATATTGGGATATATTGCAAGAGTTCTGTATGGTTTTTTCTAAATTTTTGCATGTGTAGCGCTTACAGTGAGCTAAATACTGAAAGTTGTTTCATTTGATGGTGATCGACTGTACACTGGCGTTCCGCAGTTTGCTTGAGCTTTCGCTCCAAGCTAGAACATGCCGAAAATCAAATGAGTATGCAGATACTATCTATTGGAACTGTACATACAGCTCTAGGCGTAGGGGACGTAACCCTCGCATGTCCTAGGACAAGTGCGGGGAGGCTCAGTGCGAAAACGAGAAGAGGTGAGAAGAGCATCTTCGTAGTTCCAAAGTATGCTTGCAAAGTTTGATCAAGCATCCACGCAAGTTATATACGCATGAGCATGCGGGCCGCGTGAGGCCAGAAAGTCGGAAAAAGCTCGAAAGGTTCCTGCTGAGCCGGAACGTGAGCTATATATGCGTCACCCATACAGCGATAGAATGCAAGCTGTGTAGCAGAATTGACTCTTTGCCGAAGCAAGCAGGTGGCAGTTGTGCATTCTTGACTTCAAGATACCAAGGAACCAATCGGTTCGCACTGAGAACCTGCAGCCACGTTGTAGAGTTCTTCCACTCTGTCTATAGCACGAGACGATTGAATAGCCAGAGAAGTATCTCCCAGGTCCAGGATCCGGCGATTGAATGGGGTACCATGAAAGTCTCGGAAAGAAAATGGATTCTTGGGGATGTCTGGAACACAGGTGGAAGCAGTGATACAAGCTATGGATCTAGCTTCACACAATGGTCCTGATATCCAGCCACTGCGACTACGACATCGTTGGAATATGACACTGCTACTTTTCAAGAATTTCGTCGTCTTCGAGACTCGAGCTCGTGTCAACAGACCACGATAGACAGGCACCAAAAGAGATTCAATAGCGGATATTCTATCGTCTGGAGACTTGACGGTCCAAACGCACCGTTCTAGAGAGTCACGAGGCAGGATCGGTCCAGAGTTAGGAAGATAACACCTTTATTGCCATAACGCGAGCTCTCTCAGCTGCGAAGGGGCGACGAGGCGTAGGGAGGACGGTAGTTAGGGTTGAATGCAGAGGTTAAGCAATAGATGCATCATAAATTTATTCCCGTTACAAAGTACCGGTTTACCACGGCGACCGCATACTTTTCTCTCCTCCTAACGAACCTCCTTCTGTGAGCTGTTACTGATTCGTTAGCAACGTAGACTTTGTAATCATATCCACGTACCACATGACTTATCTGCCTATGAACAATCGTCAAATCTATGCAAATAAAATGGTGAAAATCAGCCGGGCAGGGATAAAGAGCAATGACAAACAATCCAAGTAGGACATCGTTCCGTTGTTCTGATCTTCCACAAGCATATCGCTGAACTCGATCTCCGCACCATCAAAATTCTGCCTCGCGATATACAGCTTCGGAATTCGTCCTCGTTGCTGATACCGATGAGCTAAGATGTTTCTCACTTGAGCTGAAAGTCTCGTCTGCAGCTCAGGCAAGGCAGACTGGAATGACAACCCATGTTAGGAGAGACATACGAGACTCATGGAAAATGATACTAACCATTCGTGGATCTATCAGCGCAATGTCGTCCACTCCAAACAAGTCCTCAAGCACTTTGGGAGGGACGCTCGTTCCAACCCATAGGATCATCGCCTCTTCATTGTCTGTTCTTCCGTTTCATTTCTCTGTTCACCTCCAAACCTAATAAAACTTACCTGCTAGATAGATGCCATCTGCAGACATGAATACATAACTGTTGCGCATGATTGATGGCATAGCAATCGTCCCGTTTGCATCTGGTAGTGCAATGTTATCGTCCAAGTCGTGCAAGGCCAGAATGCGAGGATAGATATGTTGAAGAGTAGTTCTAACCGACATCGCCAACATCTTGTGCGCCATATAGTTCCTTACATCTGAAGAGACGCTTCTTGCTTTCAAAGGGGGCACAAGTTAGACTTGTGGAAATGGCATGAGGTGGGTGGTAAAAACCTTTCATTGGCTTTGCTTTGTGAATTGCAAGTGTATATACCGGCAAGGTTTTGAAACTCTCTGGTAAGATAAGCTGACGAACGAACCCTTATGAGCCGAGGAATCAGGGCTGAAATGCGTGCATACATACCTGTGATGGTCGTGAAGCGCCAGCACACTGGGTTCGATATCCCAACAGCACGGCTGCGCAACTCTCGGTCAATGTATCTCTGACTACAGACATCTTCTGTCTGCTCATGTTTGTGATGGCTAAGGATAAGTATTGATAGTCAGCGTTTTTTCCATTTCGAGCATAAATTTCTGGGACTCTTACCTTTTCGGGCAAAATGAGATACGACCGCATCTAAATCAGCATACCTGAAAACATTCCCAGCAAGTTCGACGATTTGAACTGCTAGATTGCACAGTCGAACTCTTCGTCGTCCGTCAGTGGTCGTGTACAACACTGCACACTGTAAATGTGCATTCTCGCGTGGGTTTAGCTTTCCATTGTGCTCCAATACTGCCGAGAATGTCTTATCGGCGTCGCATGAGCCAAGATCGATCTCTGTGGTTGATTGTGAGTGAAAGTTTCCTAGATACTCCTTGATCTGTAAGCCTGACAATATGATTTGCCTCAGTAATGCTCTGAAAACCCGTAGATTGGAGTACCTGTCGAGCATCGCACTTTAACACTGCAATTGTAAGCAGTTGTCCGCATCAGCAACCTATGCAGTTGCGACCGAAGTGCATCTCCGTCACGCTGTGGATCGAAGCGCGGATGGAAGAATAGTTCCCCTCCAGTTGCAGATGCCACTATAGCTACCAGGCTAACGCCATCAGTCAGATGTCATCTTCAGAGTGAAAGCATTGTACCAAGAGATCCCACGTCGATATATTTGCTCATTCCAAGGAACATACTCAACCCTATTCCCTCTTCTGCGCAACTTTCTGCAATGTCGCGCCATAAAGCGTCTCTAGGCTGGTAAAGCGTTCGTTCTTTGTCTGTATCGTACAAGTCCATTTCTGTGGGCTGAGAGGGCAAAGCGCCCGGTCCATGGTTGGGCATTGTTGACTGGAACAGTACTACCAGACCCCCACGCCCCGCGAGAGCGGCCAGAGTTGCGTGAAGGGCGGGCCCTAATGCAGATTGAGTAGATGTGGTGTCAGCAAAGCGTGTGGGGAGTACAGTCAGGAGGGTCTGAAAACGATCGCTAGAAGGGGGAGGTATGAATATTCTGGTCATAAGCGCAAATTATTACATACAGATGCTCTGCTGGGTTGAGGAACATGCCTTGCGGAATGGGAAGGAATACATCATCCAAATCTGACACAACCAACATGGGGACTTGATCTGACTGAACAAGCAAGACTGAGCACTTTTGGCGATGCGACAAGACAAAGGACGCACGGAAAGATCATAGAAATGTAGCTCCGAGTCAAAAGTCATTACTGCCATCTCTGCACCAGGAGGATACCCGTTCGTAGAAAGGGAGGCAAGAAGGGAACTGCATGCTTCGAACACAAATCCTGACTGTATGGCCTCGACAGATACGTCCAAGACAAACATGTATCTCAATAGCTCGGGTTTTCGTGGTCCATGAGCAGGTTCTTCAATAGAGAAAAATGGCCGGGATATATGTGAAGGGGGATTGGAAGCCCAATATATTTCAGAATCCGTGACGTCGAAGTCTACAGTCCCATGCATAAGTTCTGGTCTGTTCATGTGATCGAGTCGTAAGCCATTGGATCCAAGATTACTGAAGTATTCAGAGGTTACTAGAATGAAGTTGAGGTCAGCAGGAGAAGGTTGCAAGCTCGAAATAACACGCACCTTGAGTTTCATGTTTGCAGAGATTGCATTTCCATTTATTCCCTCCTTCTACCCAGTGGCACCATGCATTGACATAGGACAAGCACTTCTCGCAACGAGCTGGTCCCGACGGCCCTGTCTCTATCACTGGCACGAGCTCCTCCCTGGGATCCAAGTCTGCGAACGGCTGAATCATGGCAGTTATAGGTATGGCACAATCTGAAGCAAGTCTGGAAGTGTAGGGTAATGCCCATGTTGACATCCGTACATATTTTGGTGAGGAATTTCCTAGTAAATATGAGCTTCCTACTCAGATAGTACGTTGAGGCGCTTACCTTGATCTATAGCTGCATAGTCTGTGGTAGATACAGGAACATGGATGCGCTGCTGTTCAGATGATAGTGTGGTAAAAGGCCTGTCTGCCCAATATTGGCGATCAGCCTCTATTACTTCGGTTGGCGACGGTATTTGGTCAGGCTCTATGCGTGGCCGTAGACCTGAATGGATGGTCCTTCAGCTCGACGCGGCTCAAGAACATGGTTCGAGCGTACCCTTGAACCCTTGGCCAGCAGTGTGAGGTGGTTGGGGAATATGATTTGGATGTGCATACATCCGAAATGGTACAAACCCCAGGCAGAGGTCGAGGTTGCTTCCAAGCGCTGGACACTGAACAGCATTATTACATCGCCAAATTTGGACCATGGGCCTAGACCTTTCTTCAGTCGCGCACATCCTCAAGCATTGAACAAATAATGTTACTCCAGAAATTCGTCAGAACCTGCAATGTATCTAACAAGTCTAAAGCTCCTTTGGCCTTGAAGAGCTGTTACCGTGGTAAACATTTATCGGTCTTATACTTGTACATTTTGATATCTCTCGAAAGGTCTCTGCCTATCCTCTCACCAGAATGTAACATGGTTTACCTGAACCACATCAAACACATAGGACATAGGCGTATCACCAGAGGTACTTGAAATCTTGTTGTGTAGCAGTGCAAGGAAGCACGGTATTGGGATTAACCGAAGACTCAAAAGGCCGCAGAAAGTTCAAGTCGAGATGTAGAATCCTTCAGACGAATCAACAAGTAGTTGCTTGGTGACTTATGACATGCCAGTGGATTAATGCACTATAAGAATACTGGGTAGCGAGTGATTAGCTTATTAGTTGTAACATTCAGCGAGGGTAGAATCGGCCAGCAATGTTGACCTAGCAGCTCGTTCGTTTGCCAAAAAGGCCAGAGCCTGACTTGGTCTAAAGAAGAGAGCAGAGCGTCAGCGCTAGCTTTTAAGAATGAAGTAAAGTGAATCAACGCACTTTGGTAGTTCTCCCGGCTGTACTAAGCCCAAACCCTCCATCTTCCTCACAATGTCGCCCGTTGTCTGCTTCATGGCTCTCGGTGTAGGCTTCATCTTGTTCCTCAAACGCTCTACGTCTTCATTGCGACTCTGCAGAGCAATCTGTGTGGCCTCCTCCTTGACTTCTGGAAGAAGAGACAGAGTCTGGAAGGACTCTTCCAGAAGACTTTCGGCATTTTTGTCTTGTGCTTGCTGAACTAGAATGCGAAGTCGAGTTCCTTCGAAACCGAGCGTCTCGTAGCGCGTCTTGAGTAAATAGTTGTCAAGACCTCCATGCTATATATGAACGTGGTTAGACGCGTTCTTCGACAGTAAGCCACTGCTCCGCACCTTCTTCATAGTCCTGAGCACCCTTGTAGTGACCTTGACCGTCAGTTCACCGCCTAACGAATCCGAGAACAAGCCCTTGCGCTGGACATTGGGTAGCCATGTTCTGCGGGTCTTCTTCTTAGAAAACGGGTTATTATTTCCGTAGCGTTTAAGCTTTCCTCCAAAAAGACCAAGCTGAGAACGCTTGAAAGGTTGAGAGATTGGAGACGAAGCCGCCTTTAGTACAGGGCGTGAAGGAAACATAATGATGGCGCTATGGAAAGAATGGTAGTTTATCAATGGTCACGGTAAGCGTTGATCCCCGCAACCCGTGTGTCCGCGGTCAAACGTACCGTCAACGTCCTGAATCTCACAGGCGTACAGACCACAATGAAGGTCGAAACAAGCTCCAGATGCGAGACGATGTCCAAGAGCTAGCTCGTTATAACCTAAGATCACTCTGAAGCATTCCCGCTCGTCTCGAGTTCGACATTGTTGGTTCCGACCCCTCTTCCACACTGGTTTGAAGGCCGGGATGTCAATGGTGATGCAGAAGACATATCACTTGAAGTATCCCGAAGGAGTCACTATTGTCTGACTCTCTCCAAATGGGAAACATGACTCCGAAGAGAATCAATGTGGAGGTCAATTCTGATCTTACCGGTAACTGCAATAGATTGAGATGACCTATAGCCAGGGCGACTCAAGCCACTGTAAATCTTTCAGGGCGCTCGATAGGATGGATGCCCTGCTGTAGGCAGCGAGGAAGGCCATATGGTATGCCAGTTGCGACCTCTCGACCCGGACGTATCACATTGTAATTGGTAAAGAGACGCCTAACATACATATCAAGATAGTATCTTTGACCGATACTCCTCACCGTGGCTCTGGCGGCCAGCTTGGCAAGGTCACATCTATTTTCCCTGGCCCTGACACGCCATACACTCCTCGCACTTTCCTACTATCGTATTCTCGGTCTACAGCGAATTCCGCTTGCCTGATCTGATCTGCAGTGTTTCTCGCTGTCATCAGAGTAATGTACTCCAACTCGTGGGCCTTGCAAGCGAGGTGATAGATACGCTCTGCAAGATTTGCGAATGGAAAATAGGTGGAAAATGATTGGATACGTCGTATCTTGGGTAATCGGCTGAGCAATTCGAAGATCTGCTGGCTCTGGAAGTATAAATTGATTAGTTCATGCGACTACAAGATTTAAAGACGGAACGTACCTGCATTTCTGATGAGGAGATGTGTGAATGCGAGCGAATATAAAGGTCTTGGAGTGTAGGAACATACTTGATTGCGACTTTCAAGAGAGAACATATAATGTTAATCATATCCTCATTCCCTGATCGTCGATATCGGAGAAAAAGACGAAGCTCGACACAAGCTAGTTTATCTACAGAGATAGATGTAATTGGCACTGATTTCCAAATTGAAAGAGCGAAGTAACGAGAAGCCATGGCTAGCTTATCGACATCCTGGGAGGGGCTGCTCGAAATCAGCGGCAGAAGGAGAGGATGGTCTGGCCCCCATAGCTTTACAGAGACTTTTGGATGTGTCTGCGCAAAGGATAGGACTAAGGGGGCGAGCACACCGGCATCGCAATCATCATCGATCTCGATCTCTTCCAAATGTTCAAGAAAGTGGGTATCTTGAGACAGCCAATCCCGGGCCATAGCGGAGTCCTTAATCGACAACTTCAAAAGTTTGAGACCGTGACCAATAGCGAGGCTGAGAGCACCGTTGCCAATGTGCTCATATAACTGTCTGGATTGTTCTGGGCTGTAGCATATCTTGGACAGATACTTCTTTGTAGCATTAGATGGCCTTTCGTAAATGAGAGTTGGATCAAGGGGGTAGGGTAGGCTTTCAGTGAACAACATCTTCAGATTTAAGTGTTCTGAAATGGCGACTTTGAACGCATCTTCTCCAGTAAAAGAATCCAAATACTTGATTCGTAAAGTTTCCAAGTTGGGAGATCTGTGCAGCATATCAATGGCGCCTTGGATGAAGAATGCGCTTTGATGGCGTTCGCGATAGCTCATGGAGAGTACAACATGCCTTCATGTTTATAGTCAGCGCAAATCAAAGCAGAGGATCTTGAGTGCTTACTTCACAAGATCAGCTAGATACGTGTCAAATAAAGAAAAATCCGCCCGAAATACGGTATCCGTCTCGGAGGTAAACGGGTTTTGATTTCCCTCTGATTTGATAATAACGCTCTCGAAGAGAAAGGGGGTGGATAGCCGACGCATGAGAGAAGACACGACAGACACTGATGCAAGGTCAGCTTTGCACGCCCGATGACTCCGATGGCGAACATCCCAGCGCTCCTCGTCAGATTCTGCTAAATAGAGAAAGACCACCGAGATGATCTCCTCAGGGAGCTCGAGCAACGTCAGAGGCATGGCGTATCAAGCTTGCAGGCTTCAGAGTTGAATGGGCAATGCTAATGATGGAAGCAGAGTTACAAACGTGACTCACGCGAGGGGAGACGCGTTTTTCTGAACTCGGATGCCTGCGGTGTCAGGGTGACTATTGGCCGGAGTTATATAGCATCGGGAGGAGAGACATCGGAGATTTACTTCGACTGCTGGCGGCTGCTCCAACTGCTACCCCAATGGCTTGTTGATAGTCATTGATCAAAGGCAGCCGCCGGGGTTGCCTGCATGGAAACAGCGCTACACTCTTTCCTGTATCACGCTCTGGCAGCATTCAAAACATGATGAGGTTCAAAGCCCAAGGGTACGCGGCTTTCAAAGGGAATTATAAAGGGGGTTCTAGTCGGGATGAGAATTAACGTTTACACTGGAAAGCATGCAGATACTGGAACAAAACAAAGGGCGGTCATAACGAAAGCAAGATCATACAAATCAGTAAACCATTTCATGAGTCCCTCTCAAGCAGGTGTAGAGTTCTGAAGAATGCGCTGTAGCGTGTCTTTGCCAACTGCTTGTAACCTGGAGCATCGCTGGTATAAACGCTTGTCCAACGGGAACTGGACACGTTTCGCGGAATGCTGTCCCTGTACGAGCGACTGAGCCACGCCTGCAATCAACCTCTGTTTATGTACGTTGATTAACGGCTCTAACGACATCGACGGGGGTAGAGGCGCGAGCGTTGAAAAGACTTCTGGATGGGAGATGCTGTCAAAATTCGAGGTTTCCAGGTCGATGTTAATGATCTTATTGGGTGCAGTGGGATCAATGAGGTCAGGAAGCTTGTTGTAGTGGTGGATTTGGGATAGATATACACCTATTTCTCGATCAGATCATTTGTCTTTGAACCCTGATAGTATAACTCACCAATAAAGGGTACACAAGCTGTTGGTAAAGGCTCTTTATCATTACCACCGCTGAGGACCGAATGCGTGTTCGTATCCAATGGTTTGGCCTCGACAATACCTTCCACAGCCGTTCGAACATGCTTGAAGCAAGAATTGCTCCTTACCCACTCTTTGAAATCTTTAAAGATTCGAGTCTCCCAAACGGGGATGCGACCCCAGGATTTACTCATTGCGCGCTCAACCAATGGGTGTGTTAGCCCTGCCATTATGGCGACGACATTGTTATAGCTGTGCAAACAGTACGATTTCTGCAGTGATCAATCAGCGGGGAACAATGACTGAAACTAAGGTGAGCATACCCAAGCTATGCGTAAGAATTTTGCCACCACATGGGCACGCTCGTTGGGTTGCGAGAGGACAATCTCAGAAATGGTGAAGTTGGCCATGACGTTAAATCTGGCGCGAACAACGGCCAGTGCGCTTCTTTTCTCCGGCCACATCTTGGTCGCCCTCCAAGATTCTCTGTCCTTCAAATATTGAGACCAGTCAAGCACATCAATTTCGTCGCAGTTTCTCCAATCATCTAAGATTAGCTCTTCGAATTTGAGTCCCAAGAATAGTTCTTTGTCGATCATAGCGAAGTGTTGAGCCAGAATCTCCGCCCTGTATCCCAAGATATACGATCGATGGTGTTTGGAAATCTCTGGAATCTGCTTCCAAACAGGTAAAGATACCGAAGGGGACCGCGACGATTCTGGGTCAGTGAGCCGACTTTCCAAAATCTCGGCAGGAATGGCAGGCTCCGGTGGTGGTTTGGCCTCCTTCGCTTGAGAGGGAAGCATGGACCCGGAGAAAGGTCCAGATGAGACGGTCGGCGTGCCGTAGTGACCGTCTTCATCGAAGGTCTTCCTTGACGAGGGTATGTCAACTCCAAGCCCCGATCTTCCACTATCACTTTGCGAGTCGTCTTCGGAGCCATCTTCGTAAGCAGATTGAACGTCCTCGTCAGACGAATTAGGCAAATCCTCCCCGAAGTCCCCGTTTGCTACTCGCTCTCTCATAACTCTTACCCATCCGTCGACCTTCAAGGCTTTCTCCTTTCGACGAGTGGGGTTGATCTGACCTTCCAGCCGTCTTAGTGCTGCTTCGACATCGCCAACCTCTTCATCGTCGCTCAACGATTCAACAAGAGCGCTCAGTTGCCACTCTGCGACCCCTTGCCCAAGCTGGACATCTGAATTCTCAGGTAATATGTCAGAAGAGTGCGAGCCTACGCTCATGGTCGACACGCTTTCTGGACGCGGAACAAACTCGAAGTCTCTTCGAAGAGGAAGTTTGCGAGTCGGCCTTCGCAAGCCAGGAGGACCATCGTGCCCATCATTCGACGAAGAGTCTGAGAGATCAAGGTCGTCAATGGAAACAACATCGAACTGGTAAGGGGATTCAAATGTTGGTATATTTGCGATGGGTTGGCCTAAGGAGTCCGTCGATGAAGTATGAGTCGAGGAAGGTGAGCCAGAAGTTATGCTTGACGTTGAGTCCACGGAGGCAATAGAGGCACGTCCGGATGCTTCCTCTTCATTGTCACGCTCTGAAACAGAAGAGCTATCTGTATCTGCAAAAGGAGGGACAGGCTGTAAAGGAAAGTAGGAGACGTCGCCATTATCTACGGAAGATGTAGGTTCAACCGTGTTCTGATAAGGGCGCACAGCCGTACTGGCTAGCCGATTAGAATGGGCGGCAGTTTGGGATTGAGTTGCCATGGTCTTCATGTACTGATTGAGTTCCTCATTGCCATTTGCATCGACATCAAAAGCCGACAAGTCTGTGCACGATCCAACAGGAGTCCTGGCGGAAGATCTGTTATTCAACACCCTTTTCCACCGTCCTAAACGCCCCACTGTCTTGACAAACGCTCTCGACAAAGCTCCATGATGCAATGGTAGACTGTCGGAGGGTTGCAAGAACGGAGTGGGCAAGGACGATGGTCCTGAGATGTCGCTTCTCCTTATCGCAGACAAGCTCGATAGTGTCATCGGTCCTCCAGTAGGTGATAAGAGCGTAAGATTTCCTCCACCTTGTGCTTCTGAGACACTCATGGAAGACCCACTTAGAGACTCCTCCGGATTGAAGTCCAAATCTATATCAGAATCCTCTGTGGCATCGTTCTTTGTCGCCTCAGCAAACTGCTTCCCAAACAAGTTGGAGCCTGATTGCTTGCCGGGCGTTGTGCCTTTGCTATTGGAGGGAGAAGTCATCGGGGCCTTCAAGTGTGACAGCTTGCAGTCCTTGACGACTTTGCGCAGCCTTGTCACCAAATTCTACCGAAATTGTGAGCCTTAAATTACGATCCTCCATAGAAAAGAAGACTGACCAATGCATCACTTCTCGATTTGACCACTGAATCCTTAATCAAGGCGTTCAGCCAGCTGGCTAGAATTATACGCAATTCTCGATTTGGCACGAAGTCAATCTCGAAGAACGTCTGCAGCCAATACCGCAACGCAACAAAGGTGCGAAGGCGTACAACCTGTCGTACCCTCTCGTCATCTTGCGATTTGGCTTTCTGAAGTGCCCAGTGAAATCGGCAAATAAGAAGGTGGCAGAGATCTACGGGGCCTATATAGGTCCTGTATGTGAGAAGGAAAGCCAACAACTCGTCGTAGTCTAGATCACTAGTGAGCTGTCCAATCCATCTTTCAATAGTGGCAGCCAGTATCACTCGGCGCTCGTCACTAGTGGCGGCACTGGAAAAACTTGGGACGTCTGACGGCCGCCCTCGAGACCTCTTCCCCCTAGCTTTGGCAGAGGCGGGGGGCGAGATTACCGAGGCAGACAAATCAGTCGCACTATCTTGAGTGTCCGACATGTCATCTCGATCCATCGCTTGCAATGTTCCCCATATAACAAAGCGAGGGTCATCACGCGGGGCATTCCTATTTGCCTCTGATGATGAGAGTGATATCTTGATCACAGTACTGTCTGTTTCTGCTACCTTTTCTAGCAGAGGAATGCCACGGTAAGTTTGAAGAACGTCAAAAATGTCGGTGGAATAGCGTGAATGCATCAACGTTTCTGGATCCAGAGACTGCCCCTCGTCTTGCTCGTCTTCTTCCACTAGCGGAGACTCTGCTAGTCCAGGCGGTGATACAGGATCAGGCCGAAGCTTGATAGCTGATGCAGGCCTTGTCAACTGATGTTGCCCTACAGTGGAGTCGCTATGACTAGATGAAGCTCTGCCCTCGTCGTTTTCGGTCTGGCGCGCTGTCAGGCCAGATTCAAAAGACTGCATTTCTCGCAACAGGCGATGCCCACGGAGCACCTCGATTCCTGTGCGTTGAGAGGGCGGTTCAAAGGTAGTACCGGAACCAAAGGGGTGTGAAGCAAATGCATGCTCCGACCGGTCAATACTTTCGCTATCTCCACGTTGGAGGAGACTGTGAGATGAGTGGCCAACAGAGGAGGTCATACCCACTTCACCACCCATGATGTTGGCAAAAATATCTCTCGATTGAATCAAAGATTCGCTGGATTCATGAAGGGGGTACGATGCGAAGGCGGAGAGATCAGCATTGGTAATGCTTTTGGAATGAGTGCGCGCTGGCGGTACATTGCTTCTGGATTGCGATCTGCCCTCGTCTGTGAAAGAGCGCGTCTTTCGCAATTTCCTTGGCCCAGAAAGAGATGCCGATTGCCCAGGCGCTCGGCCTTTGAACATCTGCGGCAGTGCGTGCACACTCATGCGGGACTTTCGCTTTGCCCGACCGTGTCTTTCCTCTGGTGGTGGGCTCTGTGTAGATAGTGAAGATTCTGCAACTTCTTCTGCTTGTGCTCCTGGGGCAGTAGAAGCTCGATGTCTAAGAGACATAGTCAGTCAGCATTTTCTGCAAGCTAAGTCCATATCATCACACACCCAATGCGATATGTCAGTCGTCCATGCTGGTTTACAAGTGAAGTTATGGCGTAGGGAGACCGCACATCCCGTCCAACTCCGAAAATGTGGTCATAACGTTTCTTGAGTTCCATCGCTACAGAACCCGAGGATGTTTCGACGTAAGTTCCATCGTCTGTCATTTTATGTCTCAGCGAATAAACGAAACGTAAGATTTAAATTCACGCACGAGCAATAGATATTTCGAAATTTGCTAGCTCTTCCGGTAGAGGGTCTAGGATCATAAGCTCTCGGTCGTTAACGGCATTGGGATACATAAATAAAGCAGAGGTCCCGTCATTGACATTGGTGGGGATTGGCAGTAGCATTCTGCTAGCTGTATCATCCAGTAGTGTTTCTTCTGTTTGCAAACTAGCGTTATCTTGAGAGGGACGGTACAGGGTAGGTGGATAGGTGTCTGCCTCATCGGAGACATTGGTGAAGGTCATGGTGAAGGTCAAATATACTGTTGCTGAAATCCCAAATAATATGCACTGATATACGAGTCCAAGCGGTTATAGAGCCATGCTAGAAAGGAAGGTCCAGGAAGGAGAAAAGGTCGTAGTGGGGAAACAATAAGCGTTCGGTGACCTGTCGATAAAACTTCGCAGATTGCTGGACCGCGAGATTCTAAGGAACGCGGGTGACTTTGTAGCTGCTAGCCGAAGGAAAGCCCCGGGATCGTCCCAGTGGATGAGTGAGAAAGATTCGAGCGAAATGGAGGTCGTTAAGGTAAAGAGCGCGAGCTGTTGCTCCGAAGCTGAATAATGTGACAGTCACGAGGGGTTAGGGCTTGCATTGAACTTGGCCTTTGAACTGCTTTCATCACCTCTCAGCATGTCTATCGTGACAATTCGCGTGAGTACGACGCGTTTTCTGTACTGAAAGGTTGCTAACTTCAATATAGAACGTTGAATTTCTGAATAACCCTGCGAGATTCTCCGACACCTATCAGTTTCGCGTCACTTTTGAATGCATTGCACCTCTGAAAGACGGTGCGCAGCCTCATACCTTTGAAGTTCGCCCGTATTTACTCACATGTTCTTCAGATTTAGAGTGGAAACTCATATACGTCTCTTCTCCTGGAAATGCAGAGCTGGACCAAGAGCTCGATGACTGTCTAGTTGGACCAGTACCTGTTGGTGTCAACTCATTCCAATTTGAAGGGTCTGCCCCAGATCCCTCCAGAATCCCACGCGAAGACTTACTTGGTGTGGCTGCTCTCATCCTCACTGGATCATATAACGACTCGGAATTTGTCCGTGTTGGATACTATCAAAATACAGAATACGACAACGAAGAGATGAAAGAGAATCCTCCGAAGCAGATTGCCTACCAGAAACTTGTACGCGATATCAGTGCTAAGCCTCGCGTGACGCGGTTCCAGATAAAATGGTTCGTATGTTCTATCACACACCAGCCCACATCCGACTAATAGGGTGCCTCAGGGATGTTACAACAGCTCTGGAAGATAGAACAGCGGCAGGTGCGGCGACGTCTGCGGCGGTTCCTTCGGCGAATGACCTGGAAGATGCAATGGATACAGCAGAGGATTCCACTGTGAATTCATAGCAACAATACCCACATATCTCTTCATACGTCTATCCCCCACGCACACCCCCATTATGCTTATCCAATGTTGTACTCGAACAATCTTCTGCTTCTATCAGGAATATGGCGCCTGTGTCCGCTCACCTGAGAATTACAAGTGAATAAAGTAGGCGCTTAAATGGCAGCCGGGATCTTAACCTCAGGGCGTACTGCTATTATGGGGGCATTTGTGTGTCCAAATCAACACGTGGATAAACTTACTACCTAAATTTGGCCACATCATTGATCGAATTGATGCAATCTTGTCATATTGGCACCTAGCTTGTGTTTGGTCTTTTGTTTGGTCGATTTATCCTTCTTCCTTACCACCATCCATCGAACTAATGGCAGGCCAAAACCACCTCGCTTAATATCATCTCCAGAGGATGCGCCAGTTTCTCAGCATTCCAGCCATCTTCGCCCGTATCGCAGCCCCTCATTATCTCAACGAATTTTCAGTCAGTTTCCTACCCTCGTTAACTTCCAAGGACGCCGCCCAGGGCGTGGCACCTTCTCCCTCTTCACAGCCTCACTTCTCCCGAGCGCTTGCGATTCAATCCGGGAATCAGTCTGTATGCCAGCGCAGAGATCGATCCTAATCAGTTGTCCTCGCGTCTGTGGGCGTCTGTCCCGTGTTTCAGCCGGTGCAGCGTGTTGACCGAAGGCATTGGATAAAAGGGCAAGCGCCTTGTTGATCTGATTTTATGTCTGCCACTCTTCCTGAATCCTTGTGGAAGGTAAAGTGTGCATTTTCATTCATTGCCAGCAATTCTCTTGTTAATAAAACCAATTTCAGTAGTCCATGAATAGTAAACCTTTATTCCTCCCGCCTACTGTGGCGACTTGGTCAGCTTCAGTGTTATGATCACAGCTCCGTTTGCCCCTCGCACAATATCCAGCCTATCTGGCTGAGTGTACCCCCAAAGCTCATCGACCAAGAGACATGAATAGCCCTCTCTCCCACCATCACGTCGCTCTCTCTCCTGTGCGCAGACATGTCCTTGCCTGCTTGGCGTTGAAGAGGGGCGCCGTAGCGCTTCCCAGACGGAACCCAGCAGATCTGCACAGGTGAAACTCGATGGGGCAGAGAACGGAACTTCGCAGCTCATCAGACCATGGTTGCCAGTCAACAGGGCCTCACTCTCGATATGGACCCTCACTGACCTTCCGCCAAGCCTCAGTCTTGTAATAACGTCCTCGAAGTGACGCCTTGGTAGAGAACGATTGACGGAAGAGAACGAGGCCCACGAAAGGGAAAGGTCCAGAGACAATCCTCGCAGGCTAATGGATTTGATATGTGGTATGGAGGCGGTGGGGTATACTTCTGGAAGGGGTATAAGAGATACACGTGGTGCTAGAGGATCAGAGGCTCGGTGCCGAGTGATGGTGGGAGGAGGAGGAAATGGAGGATGGATAGTGGTGGTGGTGATATCATGATACGATGAAAAGTTCAATGTGTTTGGTGCGTCTGCAGAGCTTTTGTCAGCGCCCAAGAACTGACATCCAGTAGCGACTAGAGCTTACATGATGGTCCTGCAGTGTAGTGGGGTGCCACATATCGTGGGGGGTGTGAACCGTTGCTTTGTCCAAGTGCTCGTGGATATCCGGTCTCAGAAGGAATGCTGTACATCGAATTGCGCTCGGCGTTGGCCAATACCCTGCCAGATTGTCGCTCATCCTCCCTCCCTCGTCGAGCTGTGTGTCTGCCGTTATCTGTCATTGGATGCATCTTCCTTCTCTGCCTTTGGAGCAAAAGCAATTGGCGAAGATACTATCGAATATCACGGATGGCTAGCAAGATCAACGTCAATACCTTGTTGCTGGACGATCGGTCCCGACGACTTCTTGTACTCACGCGTTGGACAAATACCAGCGATCTGGGGCTCGGAATGGCTTTCCGGGTGATTTCTAGCGAGTTTCAACGGCAACAAACTTCTGATGGCTTTGCCTGATGACTAGGCACGCTGGCGGACAGTGGTGGTGGTAGGTGGATGTCGAGGACGACGACTCACAGGCGATAGATGGGATTCTTCAGCCACGTGGCCGGACCGTTAAGGCAAGTGTGCGCCGATAGTGTTGTGGGTTTCTGACTGTGCTCGACTGAATTGCACGATTCGACAGTCCTTTGGTCTTGAGCTAGTGTCCTCGGACTGTTTTCCCCTTCCCTCTGGTCTTTATAGAGGGCAAGGACATCATTGTCCGTACTTATACATTCAAATTTGACAATACAATCTTATTGCTCTCTTGAAGAGACGCAATTGTTGAATTGTATCGAGACGAGAAGAATAAGCAGCTCAAGAGAACAATTCTAAGAAAGAGGCCTTTCGTGTTTACAAAACCATTGTCATGCTCTGCGCTTGGTTGAATATGAGGTCGAACCTTCTGGACATTTCTTGCCCTAACTCAGAGCTGTGCAGAAAGCATTGTCTATCGTCTGAATCATAACTGGTATGCATTGCTGTGGTGAGGCTGACTCGTGTCTCCTCCATCTTATTCAACTTATTGTGCGATATGGAATGTGCACTGGAGTCACAAGTTGTTCCGTTCTAGTGTCTCTAGTCTTAGAAAAGAGAAGCGCATGTATTTGGAGGCTGAAAAGCTCAAGCTCCTGTAATATAACTGTGTACTATAAGCCAGTCGCTCTCATTAGCGTCTGCCAGTCCAAGATGTCAGTTGAAAAAGATGTCCGATATAATGTACGTATACCAGAGCAGAATCTCGATGAGAACAGCAAATTAATTCGTGTGACCGTGGGTTCTTCAGTAGCATTGTGCGATGGTTTTGCTGACCATGGTAGGCACCAGCCTTAATATAATAGCAAGTGATTCGAGGTGTTAGTTCCAACCACTACGCTCGTCAATGCATATCTGATCGTCTCTGCCATCAACCGTGTATTTGGGAGCTATGAGAGACCTAACAATGGACCAGAAATCATCTAGCGACATCAGAATAGCGGGCCAATTCCAAGATACTCCCAGACCGAGAACAGCGATGCGCACTGGGCATGATGTTGCTGTTGCTCGATTGTAAGCCGTTGGTTCCCGTGAGACTTAAGGACTATGGAACAATTTAGCCGACCGGCTAAAATACTCTGCGTGTAGATCATACATAGATATCTACACCCTTACTTGTGATATAAATCCTCTCGTCATCGTGTAAAGTACGTTTATGTGTGGCATGGTGAAGATGTTTGAAGACTTAGAATCTTAGATCGTCCCTTTATCCAAATGCGGACTCTCCAAATAGATGATGCCATCATGACGGCCGGAGACGGAAGGCAGCCTACGGCAGCGGCGCACATGGGGATCCGAACGGTTCATCTGTTATGATGTGGTGTCCCCTTTCCTTTGAACCCTCATCTTGCAGCACCATTTCCTTCGTATCTTCACTTGCTTGCCTCTTTTCCAACAGTTTTCTGCAGATTTTAGGATACTTCATGATTACAGTCACATACAGTGCGGCGCACGTTCCCAATACAAACAGCAACATAGGGGTCAAGCGCAGATGTGGATCCTCTCCTCGTACCAGAACAGCTACATTCTATCTCCATTTTCTTCACTCCAGCGCAGCGCCAAATTTCTATTGACTAAATGGAGTCCCTGAGCTTCAGCACGCTCAAGTGTTAGGTGCGCTGGCATGATGCATATACGCATCAGCGCCGTCAAAACAGAGAATGTAGGCGTTCAGATTGTTGGAAGCTTGTTCAACGGAGGCATATACGGAACAGACCTCGTTTTTTCAATTATCCAGAGATGGGTTCGTTATGTCCATGCTTTTTTTCTTTTTGTCAATATTCATTGCAAACTCACATGTACATTTGATTTAGATACTTCCCAAAGATGGTCATTACTGGTCTCCGTATAGAGGCGATTTCTTGAGCCTCAACGTGATCCTCGCTTCCATATTCCTCCCTTCGCTGATGTATAACATACTTGGCACAGTATACCCAAGCAATTCGTCAGCTTCGATGGGATAGCGTTCACTGGAGGACCATCGTTGCCTCGCACTCCCATACCTCTTCCCTGTTCGGCTCACTTCCTTGCATCGTCTGTGCAATGTAACCCATGCCGCTGATAACAAGGTGGCTACTTCAAATGTCGACACCTCAGAGAATGCGACTTCGCAGGTCAAGGGTCTCGTCATCAGGCCTTCTGCTTCGATGTAGATTGTGACAACAGGGCGAGGGAAACGAAATTGTCGAAAGACATCGTCGAATATTTCTTTTGGCAGCTGAAGCATCCGTGCTTGAAGACTATGCCATGGTACCGAAAGGTCTGCGTCCAGGTACACAAGATTTATGGAGTAACTTCGTGGAATTTGAAACTCTCGGGAGGAAGGGGGGAGGGGAACGGTTGATCGGTGCAGAGCTGGTGGCTCAAGTGACGTAGAGTGGCAGGTGTTGATGGGGATGTATGGGGTGGACGTGAAGTTTGGCAGCCATGGTATGTCTATAAAAGGTTCTCTTTAGCGTTGCAGTACTCACCAAAGATCAGATTAATTAAGCTTGCCATTTCTGCTTGACACGTTCTTCTTCTCCGCATTCTGGTACAATAAGCCAGACGTTTCTCTTGATGCTTGGCCGGACCAAAGTGCGTCTAGACACCCACCTGTCAGTCCTTGTTCACTAAAGAGACATACATTTGACAGGACCTACGTCTTCTGTCCGCCAAAGTGTGTCTTGTTGTATTCTGGGGATAGTGGCCAGCGCTATCCGGTTGGTTTATGTGCAACCGGCTGCTATGGGGAGGATGACTGCCATGGAGAGAGGGAAGGTGCTGGCCCACAGGATGTTGCAGCGCAGACTCTTGGCGGTCCGTGCTCGTATCGTACAGGTTGCTCTGCATGTCTTGCTCCGGTCTTGTTTCTCCAACTTGGGTTCTATTTATCTTACGACGATAGCCTGTCAAGAAGAACGTCCTCAGCATGTTCTCCAAGGACGACGAGGGAGCCAAGGACGACATCCAGCGCTGCATCTCACGCACCTGGTAGTCGTATCTGAGTATCCGGTGCTCACTTGGTGCGGCTTGGGTGCTTAGTGGTCTGGAATGGATCGGTTGGCTTGCGTTTTACTCCGTGGAGGCGAAGGGCTTATGAGTTCTTGCTGGTACTGGTGCAAGGACGGTTAGGGCAGAGGCTGGGAGGATGGATGGGCGAATTAGAGCACGTGAGAGAAGGTCACCATTGATCCGTTAAATGACCGACCATACTCTTTCGACGATATCTCTTCTCTTTCCAGCAAAAGTGGTCTCCGGCAAAGACGAAACGGCAGCATAAGAACTACTTTCGTTCGAACTGACTTTTCTGGATTTTGCATGGAATGCTCTAACCCTGCGGCTGGATTTCGTTTTGATCCTGCCCAGTTATCATACAGCAGCTATCAGTGATTATTAGTTAAGGCTGCGTTCACTGGTTGAGATTGGGAGTCATAACCTGGATTACAATGAAACACCAATATGGAAAACCCTTGTTCACCAGTACTGCAGTGCTTCCCAGTCAGTAATGAAATTGTAATCGTAGATCGACATGAAGGCAAACATTGTCATTGGTTATTACTCGCCGCGATAACGGTAACCAACCTGAAAACACTTAGACTGTGGATTTTATTCACGCGACCCATTTTACGGAGATATTACAGATAGGAGGTTGCAAGATACTGGTCCAACTGGGTCCAAGCACAGGTCCCTGTGTTTTGAATACGTACTTCGTAGTGCTTGTTAGCCTACTCTGAGCAGACCACGACCGGCGTGAGTTCATGACCGTCAGTGACCGCTCGAGACTCAGACTGGTTGCTCGGCCACTAGCGTCTCGAGGACACATTCAGGGTGCACCCACTTCATTCCGCTCCTCTCCTGTCCATGCTATTATTATTTACACGAGAAATTGGGGAAAGGTGGCGCTATGGGCCGCAGTAGTTACCATCAGGCGCTATTGCAAGAGAATGCAAGCTAAGCCCAGCTGAGCAGACTCCAAAACGTCCAGGACTCCAGGGTAATACCGCAATATGGCCATCAATTAGCGGGAAGTCGACATGGAAGCAATACCCGGTATGGGCGACAGCGACAGATAAGTACCCAAATCCATCAGCTAAGCGTCTTTTAGCAGCCTTATAGCTCCTTCATAACTTCAACTCCTTCCTTCTCTCTCCACGACCACTTGCAGGTCAGCCAGTTTCTCGACGACTTTGCATAGGTTTGGACCGACACCATCATTAATGGCACGATCACTCGACGACGACCCATTGGCGAGAGCTATTGCTCCTCCCAAAGACGAAACCCCCGCTCAGAGGCATGCCAGGGAGGTGTCCGAAGCAGAAGCTAGGAAAATCAGGTGCGTTCTTTTGGCGGTCTGTATTGCTGGATGCTGACTGACTACGTGCTCGCTGACCCAGTGATGAAATCGATGAGCAGCTGAAGAAAGACCGCGATGCTGAGAGGAAGCGGAAACCCTTCAAGCTCCTATTACTCGGTGTGTGCTACAACTAGTCTGTAGCCGGTGAACTCAATGGTAGCCTGTGATTATTAGGTCAAAGCGAAAGTGGAAAGACCGCTACATTGAAAAGTTAGTGACCCACTTAAACATCATCATCCGGCCGCGCCAGCGCTTACTCTCTACACAGACTTCCAACTCACATACGCTCGCAAAGAATGGGCAGCAGAGCGCGCCTCATGGCGCAGCGTCATCTACCTCAACCTCCTACGGAACGTGAACGATGTCGTGTCCATGATGTCCAGCGAAATCTCCAGACAGTCCCAACAGTCCCACACTTTCGTTCTCCCTTCCTCTCCTATGGCACGACCCTCCACTGCGTCCACGACCATGTCCGAGCTTGATTCTCCTCTCACACTAGACGATGGCACCTCCTCATACTTTCATGAACGCAAGTCCATGGGAACGCCGTTGGCATTCCGAGATCGCCACCATGCTCTGCAGCACCGTCTGGCGTCCTTACGAGCACTGCAGGTGGACCTGGAACGTAGATTGGGCGCCGCTACCACCGAACCTACTTCCACAGGCGTGACCTCCTCTTCTGCTGCCCCTTTTCTGCACCCCACCCCAGAATTCAATAAACACGAGTTCGGGATTCACTCTCGAAACGGATGGAAGAGCGTCCTCCTCAAAGCGGTCACACGGATGAGCTCAGGGCATGATGAGGCCATCAGGCTTCTGCACGAGCAGGACAACGACACAGCAGATGCTATTGGATTGTGCAAGGAGGACATCAGACGGCTGTGGGAAGATCCTGTTGTAAGGGAGATGCTGAGTAGGCGCAAAACCCGATTGGAAGACTCCCCTGGATTGTAAGCTCTGAAATCCTGAAGTTCTGCTGGATGCCTGATTTCCGATATGCTGTCTGCTCACAGCTTCATGAACGACTTAGATAGAGTGGTCACTCGGAACTATCAGCCTACAGACGACGATATCATTCGCGCCCGTCTAAGAACTCTCGGCGTGCAAGAGTATCATTTCGTCTTTGAATACGGTGGGTACGCTTCTGGCTTGGCTGCGTACACTTCTTCACGGCTTTCATCAAGGCCGTTCTATCGGGCAGGAATGGCGGTTATACGACGTCGGCGGAGCAAGAAGCAGTGTATGAACCATGTTCCTCGTCCCTACCCTCCTTCGGTCTTCCTGGTTCTCATCAACTTTTTCCATGCATCTAGCGAGCCGCATGGTACTCCTACTTCGATGATGGTGATTACTCTTTTCTTTCATTTTTTCTTGCACACATTTCTGATATCTATCTACCTCTGTGTTACAGCTGATGGAATAATCTTTCTTGCGTGCGTATTCCTCTCCTTTTTGCTTCGGCACTTAACCCTTCTGATCCTCATCTATCTGTTCCATAGACCTGGTACGCTATAGGACCTTTTCTCCCATTGAGTTGACTGACCCCGTAACAGTATCGTGTTTTGACGAAAAGCTGGCCGAAGGTAATGAACCATATCACTCTAGATCCTTGCCATACACTATATCTCATAACAATATCTCCATCATCCGCAGACAAGCGCATTAATCGCTTAGAGGATAGCTACCTTCTATGGAGAGCCATTGTGTCTTGCAAACTTCTGTCAAGGACACAGGTACGCGTATTCTATACTCTACCCTTACCTCCGTCGTCGCCTTGTTGGTTGATCACTTATTACCGACCCTCCCTCAGCTGATTCTCTTTCTGAACAAATGTGATTTGTTACAAGCCAAGTTACAACGAGGAGTCCAGATCCGGGACTCTGTACCAAGCTTTGGGGATAGGAAGAATGACTTGAGCACGGCTACTAGATGTTGGTACCCCCTAAATCACTAGATTGGGGGACTAAGTACTGACCTAGACGGGCCTAGATTTTCAGCAGCATTTCAAGGAGATCATGAAACAAAACTCCCCCGTGCGGAGAACCCTCTATAT
>Ga0247730_1000676_pt1 | contig 22839 bp, 29 predicted proteins | sample UWRJL073202C2_FD_180959 | JGI IMG/M metagenome (GOLD analysis project Ga0247730, IMG submission 180959) | Plant litter microbial communities from Arlington Agricultural Research Station in Wisconsin, United States - UWRJ-L073-202C-2 | ecosystem: Environmental > Terrestrial > Plant litter >... | reverse complement strand
ATTATCTGGGCACTTTTCAGACTTGCCCGGACTGTTCAGACTTTTTGGAGCTGAAGACTACTGAACGGCGCCCCTCAGCGGACTGCGATTTTTCCGACAGGAGTGGTCTCGTATGCAGAAGGTACGTGCTAATTTAAAATTTCAAGGCGACGAGCATCTCTTTTGCACTCGCCGAACATCTTCTGCGTAGAACATCGTGCTAGTCCTTGTTGCGGGAGGGTCTCTCATTGCTGGTTTAGGGGCGAATATCCAGAACCGTCAGTCGGTCTCTTATTCTCTGCGCAGATCTCTCTCGATTCTGACTGCATCTTGTTAGCTGCAATCGCTGAAATGGAACGAGATCTTCCAGCAACAGCTTCTGAAATTAGTCTAAGCGTATCTCTATACATTTTAGTGCAAGGAGTGTCACCGATGTTCTGGAGTGCCATATCTGAAGTCAAAGGCAGGCGGGTATGTATTTGATACTCCTATGCATCAAGCTCGTTATCATGCCTGATTCTTATTTCACAGTCGGTTTATCTCGTATCAATATTCATTTTTATTGGGGGATCAGTCGCCATAGCTCTCAGTCCGAGCATTGGAATGTATGTTTCCATCTTTTAACTTGAAGTCACTTCCACAGGGTTATTCACTCAGCCATTTTTGCCAGGGTTATAGGATTCCGAGTCGTTCAGGCTATTGGGTGAGCAGGCTTCTCTTCTTCTGGTTTTTCTAGTTTGACCTGACCACACGCATTATAGCTCAAGCGCAGTTGGAGCCGTAGGGGCTGCAACGTTAGCAGATATATATGACTCGCACGAGCGAGGCACGAAGGTACTGAGAAATTCTTGGAGCACTATCCGTAGATCCAAACATCTGACTAGGGTGTAACATAGATGGGTATCTACTATACGGCACCGTTGATAGGCCAATCCATTGGTAAGACTTCCATATCTGCAAAGTGCACTATCGACTGATAAAGTACATAGGCCCTCTTGTTGGAGGTCTACTTACCACCGGTTTCAACTGGCGAGCGGCGTTTTGGTTTCTCGTGATCACCGCAGGATGTTCGCTGCTTGGCTTTTTGTTATTCTTCAGGGATACATATCGCATGCAGCGCAGCCTGGTGTATCAGAAAGTTTTGAAGCATCGCTTTCAAGATGCCAAATCAAAGAATTCAGACCGCAGGGACTCGTCTACAGATGTAGAAAAGCAGACTGATGTAACAACTGCTCTTGAGGATGTAAAACTCTCGCTCAAGGATGTTAATCCTTTGAGTCCAGTTGTGCTGGTACTCAGACGAGTAAACAATCTCTTGATATTCTTCTCAGCGGGTAAGATACTTTTCTACACACCGAACACGTAACCTCACCGGAAGGAAGGACTCTTCTTCTCGTTTCATTTTATGGTTGTTTACACAACTTCGCGAACACTGGGAGCGGCCTACGCATATAACAGCCAAAGCATCGGCCTTGTCTTGCTCTCGTTCGGAATGGGTGCGTATTTATCCATTGGAAGTAGGTCCTCAAGGGAAAATAATTGACGAATCTAAGGTTCCTTGGCCGGAAGTCTGATTGGCGGACGATGGTCTGACATTGTTCTTGCGCGCCTGAAAAGCAAGAATGGCGGGAAAAGCTATCCTGAGGTCCGTTAGCGTTGTTTTCCATCCGTGCATCCTCTCATTACTGACATATATAGATGAGGCTTCACAGTACAGTTCACGGTCTTTTGTGTCTTCCGCCATTAGTCGTAGTATATGGCTGGTTAAGCCATCAGCATGTTCATGTGGCCGGCCTTTGTGTGATGTTATTTGCCTGCGGATTCTTCTCAATGTACGGCTTCAGAATCAAGTCGGACAGACGATGGAATAACATTTCTCTCAAGCTACATCTACAGTAGCACGCTGGCCTACGTCGTCGATTGTAATACCGGTCGTTCGTCCACTGCAGTAGCTCTTAACAGCTGTTTCAGAGGTGTATCAGCCTTTATAGGAACAGAACTTGCGGTACCAGTACAGGTGAGCTTTCGGGTTCTGCGGTAGATTTCCAGCTGATCACTGCTAGGAGCACAGGATGCTTTAGGGGACGGTCAGTCGCTTGTTGAAAATCATTTTAGGAAGCTCTACTGATGAGTCTATTCAGGCTGGTTCTACACAATCTTTGCTATTGCAATGGTACTGAGTGGCGTACTGACGTTTGTAGTTGCGAAACTGGGCGACAAATGGAGACAGAAAGCGGAAAGTAGAGAAGGCCAAGCATCATTCCTTGCAGAAAGTAGCACCACCTGCAGTCGGGGAACTTGACATTGGACATAGATAGGCCATTATACACACTACATAACGTAGCGAGTTCAGCCTTGAGAGTTTTGGAACTATTCTTGATAGTTTCTTGGTCAATGGTAACAGCTAAATGCGGCATGCCAGTGCCGAGCGGGCCGCAGCGCAAAGCACACGTGAAAGTACTGGATTCGCAACTTTGTGTTCTTGACCATGCACAATCACCAGTCTCGATATATATGCTATCTGTAGATGTCTGGTCTAGTACGCAAGCCTAATGTCGACCTTCCACCAAGGCCCGACGTTTCATTTTCTGCTCAACCAATCTCAGGCTCTCGCACCCAGGAAGACGGGGAAATAAACGACGACAGCCCAGGTCGACGCGACCACAGGTCATACAGAGGAAATCACTTCAGGGGTAGTTCTAGTAGGGGTGGTTTGAGCTCGGATAGAGTAACCTCTTATCGAGGAAGAGGTGGTCCCAGGGGAAGAGGAAGGGGCGGTCTTTCAGGTCGATCTCCCCGTCGAAGTCCACCGCGATACTCAAGCAGGTCTCCTCGGCGCAGCCCTCCACCGTACCGGCGTCGAAGTCGATCAAGATCACCATATGTAAGGCGTCGTAGCCCTCTTCCGCCGCGGTCTCGTCGAGATGATGTATGGACGCCAGGGATGAGCAGAGGTGTGTAGTTGTTGGTCTGTGGACATGCTCTTGACTGAACTGTATCAGACAGAAGCCTGAGCCGGGGCCCTCCTCGCAGACTGTCACGCAGAAGATCACGGTCGCCCCGACGATTATCACGTCGCAGCAGATCTCCACTGAGTCGTTCTCGTTCCCCTACTCGACGTCGGTCGTTGTCTTCTCGTTCTTCATCCTCTCCACGCCGATACCGGTCACGGTCAGCTTCCAGGAGGTCATCATTTTCTAAGCGTTCGATCACTCCACCACCACCATTGTCTCGTCTCCCTATTAGAAGAGGGCCTTCTCCTCTTCCTCCGATTCCACATGCCAAAGTTGAAGCGCGCGAAGATGTCGATATGGTTTCTGTAAAGGCGGAGGATGTCGAAATGGCAGAACCTCAACCCGAAGTTGGGCAGGACGTTCACGTCAAGCCTGAGCCAGCCGTAGAGGCGCCAACCATGAGTTTACCACCTGGTCTGCCTCCAAAACCTCAGCAATGGTCCGCTTCAGCCGTTAACCCAACTTCCCAAGTCAAAGTAGCCGAGCAAGTTAAACCTTCTGAGGAGAAGAGTTTACCTACTGGTCCGCGCAAGCGATCGCGGTTTAGCGACATCGTGCCAGCTTCTAATCCTACACTTCTTATCCCCCAAGAAGTAGTTCCACCACCACCCCCTCCAAATGTCTCGCCCGAAGAACGCACATCAGCTATTCCCACAACACTTGTCAAAGCAGAAACACCAGAAGAGAAACCTATCCCCACAGGACCCAAGATCAGTCCCGAGATAATAGCCCCGACAGGCCCTCGCAATGCTGTGAAGAATGCACCGATGATACCTCGAAAGTTCCTTGCTTCGCGACAGGTTACTGACGTATCCGTAGCCCCTCCGAGCGTTACACCTCGTGCTCCTGTTATCCCATCTCCTCCCCCTCTCATCCAGACTAATAATTCGCCGCTAATCACCGAAGAAACAAAGGTTGCCCCCACCCCAGTGGCTCCAAAACTGCCGGAGGTGGTTTTGCTCCCTTTCCAGCCTACGGGAGCGGAAAAAGAATACGTCGACCAGCGCTCGGATATCATGAAGAAGGTTCGTTGTTGTATGTCATCCTTTCCCTTCATTCAGTTAACCGTCAATATTAGATATTGGAACTTCGAAACACTCGACTAAACGGATTCAAGCCCTACGTTGACGCAATGCGCATCATCAATGCAGAACTTGCTCATCATGAATCGAACAAGCTAGAGCTCGAAAGTCTTAGGCGGCGGCGGATTGCAGCCGCAAAACAGCACGAGTTGGCGAAGCAAGGACTTTTGGGGATTGACTATCCAGGCGAGCAGTTCGTATGAGAAACCAAAAGCAGCCTCCTTGGAGCAGGAAGCATCTTCTTGCTTATCGGATATAAGATGATGATAACGTTCCGAATACATATCTCTATTTTGCAAGCCCAGAATAACCCAGCGCTTTCTATGGCGGCCTACGATGTCCTTCGCTCTGACGTCTAGTCTCGTCTAGTGGCTATCTGCTTTGATCCGTGGCATTGAGTATGGGCTCTGGGCACTCAAGAGATTGACCAAATTGAAACTAGTATCACCGTTCAATTAACCTACCGCACATGCCTGTGGCTTCCACCGGGCACGAGGTTTCCGCTCTTATAAGAAGCTGCTGATACGTTTTGCGTTCGGAAATTTTCTTTCTCTCCCACTCACCCTCCAACGATGAAGCTGTCTGCAGTCGTCTGTTCCCTACTGTTCACTGCTATGTTTGCTATGGCTCAAGTCATAGTGCAGCCCACTAGCGGAACTGCTGTTCAGCCTGGCGCTCCGTTCGACTTTGAGTACAACGGCATGGCAGACTACAGCGTGTCCAGCTACAATTACACCGTCTTTCTTTTTACCGAAGCCCCAACGTCGTTTGCGGACTCTCAAGCGTTCGCTCAAGGATATTATTTCGGTCGGTTCTCTAATCCGAACTACCCAGGTATGTGTACGCGGCTCTGCCAGGTAGAGTCCTTGTTGTTGATGGACCCGGGCCATGATGTAGCCAATCCCTATCCCACGAACCCTGCTCCGTCGCAATTGTGGATGCCGGATTTCTCTAAGAATCCAGGAGGTTGGGGTGCTGGGTCAACGATTAGTGGCGGAAAGTTTTATTTGACCGTTCTAGAGGAGTACGGGACAGGCCAGGTCAGTCTTCGGTCCAATTCTGAATGCAGCTCGGACTAATGTGCCGCTTTTAGGGAGCTGTCGGATACAGACTTGCATTCACCACAACTGAAATTACCTATAACGGTACGAGCACGAACTAAACTGAAGGACGTTATGTATTCTTGGACTTTTGGACTTTTGGACTTTTGGACTTTTGGGTAAAGGTACTATCCTAGCTATGGTACGGACAACTTGGACAATTTACAGACATTTGTATATACTCTGATCTCCTGGATCATATATCGAGAGAGAAAGAGAGCGTCTTGGACAGAGCTGGTTGATATAGATACATACTGGTACGATATACGAATGCACTTCGTTTTCTACTAATTGTCCGAAGCTGGTTCAGAAGGCTATGAAGCTGCAGCACTCCATTGATCATTATATCCAGACATGTGTGCGGGCATTGAGGTTGGCTCGCACACTAACAGCAGCTAGCTGCATATTCGGTACAGCATTTCGAGTATTATTTGGCCATTTTTACGTAGTGTCGTTAAATTTGTCCACACCTAATTTAGACAGGTCCTCGCGAAGATGACTATATCTGCCGTGGAAGTCAGCCAATTGCTTTTCAGGACAGTCCACTAGGAGGTAGCCTTGTTTGAATATTGAAGGGCGACATTTATTCGAGCTCTGGTATTGCCCTTATGTTCTGAAATCGCAAAATGCACCAGAGCCGGCCGTCCCTACACACGGCATGAACCCAGCATCTGTCGGCATTCTCAGGCTTGCCCTTGTTCTGCATGCTCGCTTGTTCGGTTTGCCAGGCCTACCGTTGCTACCCTAGCTACTCAAACGACAAAGACTTGCCATGGTTCCCATTCTAGATACGGTCACCGTGACTAAGGCTTGTCTGTACTCTTGCGACATGCCACACGATCATTCATCGAATCTCTATTTGAATTCATTCATGGGGCTATAAGAAGTTGGACTGGTTTCTAGAGGATAATATTTCCCAGAGGCAACGCGCAACTGGGCCTCTGCAAACCTGTTGGACTCTCTTCCGCTTCACACCATTCAACCCTGTCATGTTCAACAAGCCCAAGTCAAGACGCTCAACATTCGGGAGGAAACGAGTGACTAAGTCGTCCGACGACCAGGCTGCTCCTTCTTTGGGACAGGTACGAAGGATGAGACGGAACGTTGGAATATGTCATATTTGCCGCCTACATTTTCATAGTGGGAACAACACCCCGCGCAGACAAATGCGAAGTCGCAGGTGTTCGTCGCCAAGTCATGTCGTATGTAAGGGGTGAGTAGCATCTTTTATCCGTGTGACAGAATACTGAAGTTCTTGCGGATTCAGCTGTATTGATTACTGGGAAGAGCAGAAAAGGGTCAGCGGTAGACGGTACGAATGCATGTTCTGCAGGCAACCTTACCGTTTGGATGAGATGGAGACTGTCCCTCCGAGTCAAGTGCACTCGCAGGGGGATCCTATACCAGCATCACAGGAAGAGTACGGTGGTGATGTGGGTTGGCGCTCTTGAACAACTTCTCGAGAGCATAAATCTCTCACTGGAAAGGACTTCGGAACTCTACGGAAGTTTTTTGGACATTGTGTTTTGTTTATTAGGATGGGCACTGGTTATATTAATATTGATATACGTACCTCACTTTTTGGATTGAGCTGTGCACAATATGAAACTTCAGGCTCTCCAACTTGAAGGATAGATGAATGAAATGCCCCTCTAGATTTATTAAATGGATGACTATAGTACTCTAGACTTTATTTATGGGTGGCCTGTTCCAGGTTCGGTGTCAACGATCTCTCTAATGCAGGAGTTGCTACCGCAGTAGGGATGCTCGAGTGGAAGGAAAGTCCTTCTCGAGCTTCTGCTTTCTGCCGCCACTTACCTCCCATCCTAGTGACCAAGACTGTTAAAATACCGCTCACTACCATCGCAATGGCAAAGATTGTGTAGAACCAGCCTATGTGACAAGTCAGTCATATAACGTCTGCGAGCGAACGAAGGAATTCATACCATCCCCCAAGGAATCCTAACGAAGGTGTCAGGCCTTTGTTATCTTCAATGACGAGAGGAGCATACCTGTATTGGGACCGCTATTTCTGTACCTATAAAAGCCGATACACCTCTGAAGAAACTATTGACAGCTACTGCCGTAGAAGAACGGCCAGTATTAGAGTCAACGATGTATGCCAGCATGCTGGTATATAAGAATCTGGTAACATGATTCAGGGTGCCTCTTTCGCCCGGCATGATGGTAAAACTGACATTGAAAAGAACCCGCAGGAAAATAACATCACGCATAGGCCTGCAACATGAACATGCAAGTGACTCAGCCAGCCGTACACAGCAACTAAGGGTGGCAGGCAAACAAGTCCATAAACGGTGCTTTGCAACCTCATCTAGGTGATTTAATCAGCAACAGGCTAAATAAATACCAACGAAGATTGCATGCCTCTGGGAAACTTTCGCCACCATTCTTGGCTTTCAGCCGAGCCAGGATAATGTCAGACCAGCGTCCACCTATCAGACTTCCCGCCAAAGAGCCTACACTATCATAAATCGGCTTTTCACTTGCAGAAGACTGAGAGCTTACCTATGCCAAATGATAACAGGACTAGCCCAATGTTTTGACTGTTATATCTGTACACTGTTCCCAACGTGCGAGAGCTCGTGTAAACAACGATGAAATTGAATGCAAAATAAAGTCCTGTGCGTGGTTTAGTCTTAGGTTCAATGATAATATAGCTTCTTACCTGATGACAGGAGAATGAGCACATTGTTCCATCGTCTGAGCACCAGGACAAGTGGCCTGAAAGGGCTGACATCTTTCAGAGAGAGTTTGATGTTCCCAAGCGCTTCATCTGGCCCTTGTTTCTCGAGATCCCCGGACGCAGACTTGCTGTCGGTTATCTTGGAGGCTGCATGTCGTAAGCGATGCTTCACGACATTCTGGTATACCATACTGCGTTGCATGCGATAGGTATCCTTAAAGAACAGCAGGAAGCCCAGAAGTGAGCATCCCGCGACAACGACAAGAAACCAGAATGCTGCACGCCAGTTGAAGGCGGTTGTGAGGAGACCACCGACAAGAGGGCCTGACAAAACTCTTTGTTAGTGGAAGTCTATGATAACTCGAAGAGATATACCTATTGACGGGCCTAGCAGGGGAGCCAAATAATAAATGCCCATCTTTCATGTCGGGAGATGTTAGAGCAAGACGTAAAGGAAATGTGCTCTCTTACTTTGGTTCCTCGTTCATGGGAGTCGTAAATGTCGGCTAACGTCGCGGCACCCAGTGACATAACCGCACTCGATCTAGAGGACGAGATTGATACAGAGGAAACTTCATTCAAGTGTAATGCTCACCCTGCTGCCTGAGCAACCCGGAACCCTATTACCCTGGTGTTAAGTCAGCATGGCATAAATTCAGATACCTAATAAGCTTACATTCCAATGCTCGGACTGAGAGCGACGGCTATCGATCCACCGAGAAAGATTACTAAAGAGACGAGATAGACGAGCTGTCGCGCTGTTAGTGACGAAGATTCACACTCGAGAAGCGCTGGCTGCACTTACCCGCCTTCCCTTGACTTCTGATAGTGCACTCCAGAACAAGGGCGCCAAACCTTGTACAAGAATGAAGAGGGAAATGCTCAGACTGATTTCAGAGCTCGTTGCTGGGAGATCTCGCTCCATTTCAGCGATCGAGGCTGTGCATTATGAGGCATCATTATATTGTGCAACCACAAAGAACGGTACGGCGCTTACGATTCTGGATGTTGGCACCTAATCCAGCGATGAGCGAGCCTCCGGCAACGAGTATCAGTACAATGTTCTCATGAGAAGAATTAACATCAGCGAAACGGTCGTAATGTTCAGACCTTAAAGAGCGGGCTGCACCTTTCTTGTGTTCGACCACTTCCGAGGATCGTCCTCGACTGGGAGATGTTCTACATCAAATACTATAGGAAGTTCCAGCGCAGGAGGAGATTGTGTCGTGGTTGTGACGGGATCCATCTAGTTTTATCTGCCTTTCGACCTGATAATTGGTACAGCGATTCAAGTCCTGAGCACAAAATTCTGGGGTAATAAGCAAACCATCAATCTGGGGGTTCCAAGGTGTATATAAGGATGTACTTCGTCCGAACGACCGAGAATGTAACTCGCTGCCTCGTCCTTTTTTACGCGTTTCGGACACTCGGATCCAGTCCGTGTCTGCACGTGCAGCCCCCACTTTGGTAGAAATATTACCCGGAACGCTATATCTAAGCATCTCTACCAAACTGGCACCACGATATCTAATAAGCTGGCGGGAAAGGCAAGGTTGTGGTCAATAGCATGCATTAGTGTGATGAGAGCTGGGCAGAAGAAAGAAAGTTCGTGCTAATATTATGGGCGCGTGACCTTTGACGTACGCGTCAGTCACATCATTTAGTCACGCAATCCTCTTCGCCTGCTGCCTTCATTGTCAAGCCTCTGAGAGGGCCTCAACTTGTTCTGCTTCATCCAAGGAAGCCCAGACGCGTTTTCTGTGTCTATAGCTAAAGATGCACATCAAGACCCTGACAATTCAAGGTTTCAAGTCTTGTACGCGTCGTTATATTCTCGTCTTACTTCACGCGTTGATCTCCAACGTAGACCGCGACCAAACGTCCATTGAACCGTTTTCTCCTCGACATAATGTAGTAGTTGGTCGCAATGGATCTGGGAAGAGCAATTTCTTTGCTGGTGCGTCCGTTAACTTTGCTCGCTGACTTGACTTCTCACAGTTTCTGACAGCCATTCGATTCGTGCTTTCCGACGCATACACATCCCTACAACGAGACGAGCGCCAGGCGCTTCTGCATGAAGGAACTTCAACAACCACTACCTTATCTGCATACGGTGCGACCACTACCGCTCCTTAAGCTGCCATCTAACTTGGCCACATTTACAGTTGAGATTATATTCGATAACTCAGACAACCGCTTCCCCACTGGCCACGACGAGGTCATTCTCCGGCGAACTATTGGATTCAAAAAAGATGAATACATTCTTGACAAAAAGAGCGGTAGCAAAGCCGATGTTATGAATCTTCTTGAAAGTGCAGGGTTCAGCAGGTCGAATCCGTACTATATTGTACCCCAAGGCCGCGTACGTCCACCCTTGAAGGCATAATGGTGGCTCATATTGACCACCATTTAGATCACCGCCTTAACAAACGCGAAAGACCATGAGCGTCTGGCATTGTTGAAGGAGGTGGCTGGAACCAAGGTGTACGAGCAACGCCGTGCCGAGTCTCTACGCATCATGGCAGACACCGACACGAGACGCGACAAGATTGTTGGTCTTCTGGAATTCATTGAAAACAGGTTGACAGAGCTTGAAGAAGAGAAAGAAGAGCTCAAAGAATTCCAGGATAAAGACAAAGAGAGGCGGTGCATTGAATATGCTTTGTATCAGCGCGAGCTGCTGGACGTGGATGAAGCTTTGGTTAGCATTGAGGAAACACGGAAAAACGACGTGCATGCGACTAACGTGCAGCGAGACGAGTTTAAAGAGCGGGAAACGGAGATTAAAGTGCGCTGAAGCCAACGATGTACATGGCAATGACTGACACAGCCACAGACCTATAAAGAAAGGATTGCAGATGCTCGTTACGCACTTGAAGCTTCAACCACTGTTCGCAATGACTCTCAAAGCGAACTTACCGAGTTGGCTGGGAAGAAAACTGAGCTCGACTGTGTGATCGAGGACATTCAGTCAGGACAACAACAGCTTGGAGGCCAAAGGGAGGACCTTGACGAGCAGCTCACTCAAGTCACGGACGAGATCATAGCAAAAGAAAGCCAACTGGACGATCTATTCCCTCAATGGGAAAATCTTCAAAGCGAGGAGGCCGAAGCAAAACGTCTTCTGAACGAATCTAACACTGCCCTCGAGGCTCTTTTCGCCAAACAAGGTCGCGCCAATAGATTTAGGTCGAAAGCGGAGCGTGACAGATTTTTGACCTCTGAGATGGAATCGTTAGGAGCTTTCAATGATTCGCAGCAGCATGATCTCCAAACCATGAAAGAAGCTCTGGCGACTACTGCAGACTTGCAGCGGGAGATCGATGACAAAATTGCACAACTTAGGACGAAAGTGAACGACGGGAAGCAAAGGATTGCAGAGCTGTCTCTCGAACACGGGCAGTTGAAGCAACGACAAATAGTTCTAAATGAAGAACGGAAAGACATTTGGCGAGAGGATACCAAGTTAGAAAGTCTGGCCGCTCGTGCTTTAGATGAACTTCGTGGTGCAGAGAGACAACTCGCTTCCATGATGGATAAAGTCAGTCCCATTCTCTCCCTTAAAGTCCTTCCGTGATGCTGACGCCGCGGCAGGACACAGGCATGGGACTAAGAGCGGTTGACAACATTGCGGAGAGGCTTAAACTCCCAGGCGTGTATGGTCCTCTCTACCGTCTGTTCGAGATACCAGATCAGAAATATAGCACTGCGATAGAACTTACAGCAGGGAATAGGTGAGTTTGATATCATTAGGGACATGTTGGCACTAACGCCGTTTAGTTTATTCCATGTTGTGGTTGACACAGACGAGACTGCATCAAAGGTTCTTGATATCATGATCAAAGAAAAGACTGGACGTGTCACTTTTATGCCCCTCAATAGGCTCAATCCCAAAAACCCGCCAATGCCAAAAGACGACGACGTTATTCCGTTGCTGGATAAGCTAGAATATGATCAAACATACGAGAAAGCATTCCAGCAGGTCTTTGGCAAGACCTGTGTCTGTAGGGATCTCACCATCGCTGCTGCCTACGTGAAGAGTCACTCTATCAACACCATCACACTCGAAGGAGACAAGGTTGATAGGAAGGGAGCGCTTACTGGTGGATATCATGACACGCGGCGTTCAAGGATAGAAGGTATCCGCAATGTCAACCTGTGGCGCGAACGATATAATGAAGCGAGCCAGAAATCTGCCGACACGAAGCGTAAAGTCACCAAGGTGGACCAGGAGATCAGCACACTAGGAGGTCAGATCACGATTTGCGTCAACAGCCAGGTGCAAGTGCGAGACGCGCGCGACGTCTGGATACAAGAAGGAATTGCTCTGAGCAATGAGAGGACACGATTGGCAACGAGGAAGGCCAAGCTTGAGAAAGACGTCGAGGAGCTAGAGTCTGAAATTCGTATTACCTCTGGGAAGATCGATAGCTATAAAGAAGAGCTAGGAACTCCTCTCGTGCAGGGTCTAACTAACGAAGAAGAAGAGAGGATCGAGACGCTAGGGAAAAGGGTTGCGGAGTTGCAGAGAGATCTCGCGGAGAAGGGAAGGAGTCGAAGTGAAGTGAGTGTGCCATTTTCAGTTGACTTGCACATTCCATTCTGAAACATTCACAGGTCGAAGGGGAGAAGAACAAGCTTGAAATCGAATTGTCTGAACGTCTGCGTCGCCGTCAATCGGAACTACAATCCCGACTACTCTCTCTTTCAGATGGCGAGATCGACGACCCTCATGTGAACGATCTCGAGTCCAAGCAACGAGACCTAGCTACGCTGAGCAAGTCTATCGAACGACTCACTAGAAAGGTTCAAGGTTCGCGTATAATCCAACGTCTATAAAGCACACGTGCTGACTGGTCCTCCTCAGATATGGAGAAAGAATCAGAGCAAAGCTCTGCCGTGATTGCTGATCTACAACGGAAGATTGACGAGATACAGAACAAGCAAGCTGAGGACAGTCGTGCGATGTTGAAATTGCAAAAATCAACCGAAAGGTATCACGCCAAGAGACAGATGCTTACAAGTAGGAAGGAGGAATGCAACAGAAATATCAGAGATTTGGGTGTACTTCCGGAGGAGGCGTTCGAGAAGTATACCACTGAACTGGTCGATAAGGTACGCACATTGTGTTACGATACTTATATTGAAAGAATTGCTCACATCGACTTACAGCTTATGAAGAAGCTGCACAAGGTCAACGATGGTCTGAAGAAATTCGCGCATGTCAATAAGAAAGCTTTCGAGCAGTACAATGGGTTCACGAAGCAAAGAGATCAATTGTTGCAACGACGAGACGATCTTGATACTTCGGCTGAGTCAATCCAAGAGCTTGTAGAAGTCTTGGATCAGCGCAAGGACGAAGCCATTGAACGCACGTTCAAGCAGGTCGCTAAAAATTTCGAGGAGGTGTTCGAAGCTCTTGTTCCTGCAGGCAAGGGACGCTTGATCATCCAAAAGCGTATTGATCAGGTAACCGTCTATTCTGTCGAGTTTCCATTCGTCTCTCACCGCATTATTCTCTATAGGACGAGGATGCTGAAGCTGAAGCTGACGACACGCAGCAATCATCGGTGGATAACTATACTGGAGTGTCAATCAAGGTTGGCTCACCACGTCTATGGCAAGGGCAAATCACTAAGATTGCTACGTGCAGGTATCGTTTAACTCCAAGGCGGACGAAGGGCTTCGAATCCAGCAGCTTTCTGGAGGTCAGAAATCCTTAGTAGCACTTGCGACTGGTATGAAGCTTCTCTGAATTTCGAACCAAGACTCACGAACAATGCCAGTCTTTGCCATTCAGAAATGCGATCCAGCGCCTTTCTATCTATTCGATGAGGTAGAAATTGCTTGGCATTGTCTACATTACTGCCACTCACAGACACCCGTCTAGATCGACGCCAACCTCGACGCTCAGTACCGCACAGCCGTTGCCTGTAAATACTTTCCTCTGCATCAACGGCCTCACTTATGTGCTGACACTTGCTTTTAAGCTATGATCCACTCGCTGTCTGAGTCTGCTCAGTTCATCACTACAACGTTTAGGCCAGAACTGCTGGGTTCAGCAGATAAGTTCTATGGTGTTCTTTTCAACGCTCAGAAGGTTTCCTCTATCAAGTCTATCAAGAAAGATGAGGCTATGCAATTCATTGAAAAGGTATGCTGCCTCCGCTTCTTTATCCCAGCCTTTCTGATGACAAGAGCAGGCGGTGCAGCCACAATAGGCCTATTTGCTGAACTGGGACATTTATTTTCTTTGCTCTCGAAATTGCTCTAATTGTCTGCTGTATGATCGTGTATTATGTGTATGAATAGGGTTGAGATGGTTCTGGTAATGTAATCCGAAGCGCATAGGCTCGGCTTGTAACATGCATTCCAGATTTGCAATTGCAATTGAGTCTGAGAATGACGAAACCGTTACGATTTGTTACAAACCTTTGCCATCAATCTCAACTTGCTTTCCTACAATCACGCAAACATGGACCACACTTATAAACCCAATCAAAGCGGACGTACTGCTCTTGTCTCTGGTGTAGCAGTAGTTTTTGGACTCTATATATTGTACTCTATATTTCTTGGGGGAACCATGCCTCAAGTTGAAGAGCGCTTCGTGGACAAGGTGCGCCTCGGAGTTGGATCATGGCAATGAGCTTGAACCCGTGTAGGCTGTAGTGACTCTCAAGGGAGATTCTTCTGTCATCGGGACAGTGTACTTCTCCCAGACCAGCAGGGACTCTCCCGTCACTGTCTCGGGAAAAATCGAACATCTCGACGCTACAAGCTCTCGAGGCTTCCACATCCAGTACGTTGTGTCCCACATTTTCTCTCATTTACTAAAAATATGCCTTATTCAGCACCTCCGGTGACTTGACTAACGGGTGTCTTTCAACCGGTTCCCACTTCAATCCTTTGGGGAAGGAGCACGGAGCTCCAGCAGACAGTAACAGACATGTTGGTGATTTAGGAAATATTGAGAGTGATGCCCATGGCGTTGCTTCTTTCTCATTCGAGGATCAAGTCATCTCGCTCAATGGTCCTCTCAGCATCCTAGGGTAAGAATGGACTCTTCTCAAAAGGGCTTGACCGCTTATTCACTGCGTTTCTATAGGCGTGCTGTAGTCGTTCACGCAGTAAGCCCTATTCTAATTTGGCCCCTTTCTTGTATATTATTGACACTGTCAATCAGGGAACCGACGACCTCGGCCGAGGTGGAAACAGCGACTCGAAGACGACTGGAAATGCAGGGGGTCGAGCAGCTTGTGGTGTTATTGGTGAGCATCGAACTTCCGAGTGATTGAGGTCTGAAAATTCTCAACCTGTCATCATTCTAGGTCTTCAAGGATAGGACCTTACGTCGAAAAGAGCACTATGTAGTTGCAATAAAATGTTCTTACGCACGCAATAAGTACAAAGAATAAACAAGTGATCCATCTAAAAGTCTATCATAAATGAGTCGTTCATAAGAATTGTTCAATCGCGAGTATTCCCAGCAGTACCACGAATGTGCGCATGCATGCCTCTCCTCTATGAACAGGAGCTCCATTACCATTTCCGTCTCTATCGTAACCTCCGGCAACACTAGAAGAAGTAGGTGTCGTAATAACAGTGCTGAAAGGTGATGAAGGTGCTTGCTGTAATGGCAGGGCAGTAGGGGTTGGCGCAGCACCACCAGTTGTGTAGGCTCTGATATACGAAATGTCGAAATATGCCTCGTCGTATTTCGGAGACCCAGGGCCAACGACGTTGTCTTGGTACTAAGAATTCAAACATAAGCGATTTGAACTTGATTCGTTAGAGTGGCAAGTACGAACACAATTGCCTGTGGTTCCTGCAGCTGCACAAGTTGGCAGATAAAGCTGTTCAATGCCAGCCCTGAGAAGATGTCAGAGCTAGACGATGAACGACTTCGAGCGTCCTTACCACTGTCCGCACAGAGTGATATCGAGGATGAGGTTCTGCGGAGTGAAGAACTGTGTGATGTCACAGGTGGATGCAGGATAGCTGGCAGATGGATTCCCGAACTGTGAGAGGTCCATTAATGCAGACGTCGAATTTGCATGGGTTATTGCTTCTGGGATGTCAGGCCTCTTAGAAAGAGTCAGAAAGACGGAAGGTAGGACAAATTCGCAAACACGTACGCTCCAAAACCACATACTGGTATTGGTAAACTGTTAAAAAAGATTGTCTAAATAGTGAAAGAAGCCACTTACAATATGCTATAATATGAAAAGTCAGCGCTTTGGTATGCAGAGCACACGCTCCACAGAAACGTACCCAGCGACATCGAACTGAACTGCCCAAACACCTCCACCAGCTGCAGCGAATCCGCTTGAGAGACTGTTTTCTTTCGTTTCTAATACTGTGCATCCAGTAGAAATGGAGCAATCAGTTGACCCAGTGAAACCAGATTGATTGGGTGCATCTCCCTTCATACATCCCGCAGTAGTATGCAATGCTGCTTCGTTATAAGGCATCAAGTTGATAGACTCGATGATGCTACACAATGGAGTCATGAGATCCAGTACGGATTTAGAACATAAAAGGTACTGTTCCTCACTCAATTTCTCCGTCATTCGGCCACACTAGGCCTGTTGTCCAGAACGCTGGCCATACTGAACACCCGTAGGGAATATGGTTGACATCGATGACCCATAGACTTCCAACAGCATAAGTGTCCTGCGACGTAATGCGGACCTGATGAAACCCGCATCATTAGAGAGTCATCTTGAAGTTGGAAGTGAGAAGTGCGAAGAACGTACAGAGTTGCGTTTCTCCCCGAGTAGGACTTCGGAAGCATTATCTACTTTCAAAATCGCATGTCCGGCATCGTTCATATAGGCCAAACCTTGATTGAACGCGTCGTCTTTGGAAAGCCACCAGACATCACCTTTGGCGCACAGAATTTCCTCGTCAAAACAAGATTCGCGTCGAATGACAGACAGGCGAAAACCTCACCATTGGTCAGATTATCCCAGTTTCCAAAGAAGTCCCAGCGGTCAAAGAAAGTGGAGCCAGAGTAGTCCCGAACCAGATCATACGCAGCGGCGCAGTAAGGGCCAGCAGTCAGCAATATGGTGAAGACCGCGAGCATTGCCTTGCGTTGGCGACAGAACATGGCGCTACGACTCAGAAATCCGACAGTACAGGCTCTGTAGTGGAAGGGGTGAAGGAGTGAAGGTCAAGCACAAGCATGACGAATGCTTCTGGTCGCCACAGATAAAGCGGTAAAGCACGAGGCAGGTGGCCAAATTCAGCGCATGCGTAGCAATCGATTACTTGCAAATTTCTCTCTTTTTTTAGACTCTCACCGGCGCTTCCTGTTTCGAGGTCACCTCGAGGATATACAATGCAACCACCAAACGTACGAGTAACGTGTGCATATAGGAGTAAGAAGGTAGGACGTCCGCAAATTAACTCGGATGGCCGGACCGAATCATATGTCACGTGCAACAACTCACCGCACCCACAAATCATGGACTTGAGCTTCCACAGGCTTCCACTTGAAGTCACCTTGTAGTTCCTAGGAATCCCTTTGCACTGGAGCATACCTTCAATGTCTGAGACCCTCCAAAAGCCTCAACACATGCTGTTCTCAATGCGCCAACTAGTTCAGATCATTTCCAGTGGGGAACTCGAAGAGTAGCCATCCAGATTCCAAATCGCGATAGCTTTGCGGTCGCGGACGCCAACGTTGCCTGCATATAGGAATCAGCGGGAGAAGAATTTGTCGCAGGACCGCTTTTCACAGAATGGAGTGCTATGGCTCGGTGTATGAAGCGACACTTCTCCTATGGTGAGGGGACTAGAAAAGCTTCTGTCTCTTTTGAGCTACTAATCAGCTCATAGGCGTTCTTGACTTCGACCATCCATCTGTCATCTTGCAGCCTTGTGTCCTCAATCTTGCATGTCTCCGCCTTGTATGAAAACCTTCTCGCTGTTCCTGCTACTCAGTCTGAGCCAGTTCGCTTCCACATCTCCCTTACCTATCTCGACGCCTCGCCAGAACTTCGTCTACAACCCTCGCATCACATCGCCCACATCCTCTACTGTCTGGTACAGTGGAACGCAAGCTGACATATCCTGGGGTACGTTTAGGAGTTGTTTAGTTGTCAGTTCTTAACTGATTGCAGAACCATATCTAGACGTGAGCGACTTGCCAGAATCTATGTACTTACCACTCACTTTCATGCCTTTTCCGATGATTCAACGCCCTATAGGTCGCAGAGAGAAAGCAAAATCGTCTTAGGACATTGGACAGAAAGCGGTGGCGAAAATCTTGACATTGGTGCGTCCCATTCATACTCCTCGGCTCATCGAGTGCCAGCTTGTTCAACGTTGGACACTATTAGAACATCCACTAGCATCCCACTTTCCTTTATCAAAGGGCCGTATAGTAATCCAAGTACCAGATGTAGAGTCGCGTGAAGATTACTTTGTCGTCGGTACGCCATTTCTTCCTACTCATAACGGTTGTCATTCGCTCATACGTTTTTGATAGTCTTTGGCGATTCCGGGAATCTGTCTTCCAATTTCACCATCACTACTCATGAGAGCTCAGGCTCAGAAGGCTCATCGCCACTGAAGCTTAATGACATTCTATAACTCAAAGCGTAACGCACATACTAATCCAACTTTGTATATCATCACATTGGTATATCATCCCAGAGCGTAATCAAGCTATTTTCTTGGGGTGGGATGTGCGAAGAGCGTTGGCAATGTATCCGTAAGAGTCGTACATGAGCCAAAGAGGGATCACCACCCAAACTGTGTTCATGAACTACAGGGACCATCAGCATTAGAACCTTCACGCGAAGACATATGTGACGCACGAAGAGATAGACCCAGAGATATAGAGGGTTGGAAGTGTTGAGGTTTGGACTGCCCGTAAGCCATTCTGGGCAGAATGTCATCCATCTATACGTTGTCAGTCCCATGCTATCCACCAGAGAAGAAAAGGTGGCAAACGCACCCTCCATATAGCTCCGCAGTGCTCAGCACTACAATCCAATAATGCCGTGCGTTGTCATTTCGAACCAACTGGGAAAGGATGTAACAAGCCAAAGGTCCTGCGCCTAACACAGTAAGGAGTTCAAGGGATACGACAGTTTCGTCTGCGAACCCCCATCTGTAGTCCGCTCGAGAGTATTCCTTCCCTGATGAAGAGTTCAGTAAACGAAATGTTCCTTTGAAGGAGATAGCTCAACGTACACATTTCAGCGAATGGTCCTTCGCTGGTGTTGACTTGTCTACCGAAAAGTGATAATGCAAGCCATGATCCTTCGAAGCTGAAGTGTATTAACGCGTCGAACGCCTAGATGACTGGTTGTTACACGGTTCTGCTAGCTGGCAAGCCTATAAGACACGCACCAGCCATATGAACGTGAACCTGTCCTTGGAGGTCGCGTTCTTGGACAAAAGGAGTTTCGAGGCGACATATGCGACTGTCGCGACCGATACAACTCCGAGAAGCGAGAACAAGGACGTCGTAGTGAATATCGTTGTCGGTTCGGTGGGTGGCATGATGACAGTTCCGAGAGCGTCGACAATCCTGTAATGGGCTTTGAATGGCATGAAGCGATGTAGAGATGCCGTGTGATCCGAGACGACAAATGGGGATGCCGAGGTGATGTTGCCCTCATGGTTCGCACTTCTCGTTCACACCGTCATTTAGTTGCTCGTGAGCCTAGGACTGGAGTGCTATTCAACGCTGTAGACCTGCTGGACGTACTCAGCCTCTTTCTTGCTGGAATAAGGGGCTCGCTTAAGGCTAACACGGCGCTCATTTAACCAGAATGCCAAGGTCATAAAATAGCTAACCTTTTGCATGCCTCCTCCACAAATCCTCGGGCTATTCCTACATGGATCTCTGCTATTCGAACGAAACAACCTCTGCAGCTTATTAAGCCGTCCGAAATACTTTCTAAGAATCTGCACACTACCATCTTCTGTTCCTTTCTTTCTGGAAGTATTGAAGTCTAGGAACAGAACAACGCAAACTGAAGGACGGCAGGAATTCTAACGAACGGGTGCCCTTGATTTCAACGCAAACGACCTGCTCAATCGTGAATTGCTGCGAATATGGCGGCTTCTCTCCTGAGCCTTTTAAAAAGCTTACATCCTCGAGGGGCGATCTTCGCTCGGTGCCCACCCCCGCTGTCCAGTACACGTTCATTTTTCCAGGTATCACCATGTACAGCTCGTTGCCGGTCCTCCTCCTCCTCTGCTTGTCATTTCTCATTGTTCAGGTCTGTGGGCTGCCCACCGCGAGCTCTGAGTCATCCTCAGTAGAGTCCACTACATCTGCCTCTGCTTCATCCCACTTGTCTACATCCCACTCTACTTCATCCCACTCTGCTACACCTACTACATCTGAGCCTGCCACAACCCAGTCTACGTCCAAGTCTACTATACACACTACGACCACGACCACTACTACCACGACCACTGGCACTACGTCCGAGCCCGCCACGTCCACGTCTGCTACGTCCACGCCGAGTGCCTTGCCTACAGCCTCTACCAAGACTATCAAGAGCAAACGCGGCATTGCCTATCCGCTTGACAACAATCCAGATGATGTCAGAAACTTCAATCAGACAGAGTCTCTCGTCGGTTGGGTTTACGACTGGTCTAACGAGTCACCGGATTATTTGAAAAGCACTGGACTGGAGATTATCCCTATGCAATGGGGTACGTTAGTTCCCACTTTCATCCTGACTTCAATCAACTCAGTGCTTCGGCAGGCTCTGGGAACATTGAGAACTTTGCGGAGTCTGTCAAGCAACAGGGAGCAAAGACGGCATTGGTAAGACACCTCTCCATTGTCTCGTTTAACATTCTAAGAAGTGCAAAAGATCTTCAACGAACCCGATTTCACGCAACAATCGAATATAGCTCCCGTAGAAGCTGCTTCGTTGTGGAAACGATACATCGATCCGATGAAAGCAGACGGAATACGTCTCGGTGGTCCTGCTATCACAAACGCCGGAACAGGACAGCCTGTAAGTTGACTCCTCTTTGTGAACACTAAATTCACGGAACTAATATTGTCATTAGTGGTTGCAGCAGTTCATGGCAGAATGCGCGGATTGTAACATTGACTTCTTATGTGTTCATTGGTAAGCCTTGTCGTCCAAACTCGTAACTTCAACTGACTTACTGTGGAAAGGTATGGATCAGGGACCGCTGGGTTTTATGACTTTGTGTGAGCAGTTTCGTTCCTTTTGGCTTCGAGCCGTTATCTCACCCCGTATGCAGGTATCAAATTCACGGGCAGTGGCCTGACAAGAAGATTTGGGTGACCGAATATGCAGACACCTCGCTTAATGTCTCAGGTTAGTCTGTGGTAGCCTTGCAATTAGTATTGCCAATGCTTATGCAAGTTTCGAATGCAGATGTAGCAGCTTTCATGAATGAGACCACCGCTTTCATGGATAGCACAGACTGGATTGAACGATACGCGTGGTTCGGGTACTTCGTAAGTAATTTCTCACTATGCGAGGAGAGACCTGCAGTTGCTCATTGATCGCCCATCCTAGCGTCCTGATGAGAGCTACGCGTACAGTGAGTTCCATGTTCATCGGAGTTGTGATCATTCCTTGTTCTTACCAAATTCTACTTTTCTAGACTTCCTTGGTGATGACGGTGGATTGAATGCGCTGGGGGAAAAGTACATTGGTGCAAACACAGTGGTACGCAGTGGGGCAGCTAAGAACGAGCCCTCAGCCGGTGGTGGTGAAGGATACGCAACAGTGACTGTCGCGACGACTGGTACTCGGCCGACGCTGTCTCCTTCTGACGCCGCTTTGCCTTCGTCTCTGAAGGGGTGTTCAGTCTTGTTGGCAGGATTGAGTATTATTATTTCATTCTTGTTGTCGGTTGTATCTCTTTGAGAGATAATTTTCGTATGTTACTTGGACAATTTGATATTCTTAATACCCCCGGCCAAGAAATTTGTGTTGCTGTCTATCCCCCTCAGCTATAAATACTAGTGACACTTGAGCACTACAGCCATTGTCATCGGCTCATCTTTCTCTTTTGGAACTGACCAGTGCTTTTCGGACTTACTTTGCTGTCATATCCGTAGCTTCATCCATGCATCCGCTGGACCGTTTCACTACTTATCTAGAAGACACCGTGCGCGTGTCACCTCAAGCACTTATTTGAGTCACCATATTGCAAGCTCTGTTGGGTCGGATGGTAGCCGCAACGCAGCAAGATAATTCGGATGGCCACACGATGCATCTGTCAAATAAAGACTCAAAAAGATGAACAAGATGACATATTATTTGAACCCGTCTCCTCAGATTCCAGAGCCCCTCATCCCTCACTATCCCCAGGGCGCAATATCTTTACACAAAACACAAACATTCCTCCGTGAATTGGTCGTGATAATACATACAACCTTGAGGAATAATGAACTCCCTTGAGCTTCACCGTAGCTGCTAATAAGTCTTGAATCGAAGATGCCGATTGTGCTGCAATCCTTCAATTCATCTGTCTAGCTGATTCCCTCCTTTCTAGTATCAATCCAGCGTCGCATAGGAGATAGAAGGTTGGAATAGTCCTGGTAGCGAATTCATTTCTGACATGGGAGAAGCGAAGCACTAGCCTATAGTGTCATCAAATAACATACCGTGCCTTTATTTATCAACGAAAGAGTTCAACAAAGATGGTCATTGCTACGAGGGGGGTCTCATGTCCGTTGTCTCCACGATGATACGTTCCGAAGAAAACCCTATAAGAGACCGGCTATGAGTCGTCAGAAATGCCTTAATCATCCCAATATCCACAATGAACTTCCTCCGCCAGCTCGCTATGGTCGCATTGGCTGCATCATTCGCTTACGCTGCTAAGCCCTGCACCACAAATGACGACTGCGCAGGCGTCTACTGTGGGTCTCTGGTTACTTGCACGCCATCTTATTGCTCTGGCAACATGTGCTTGCCTAGTTTCTGTGCTCCCAC
>Ga0247730_1000675_pt1 | contig 22846 bp, 27 predicted proteins | sample UWRJL073202C2_FD_180959 | JGI IMG/M metagenome (GOLD analysis project Ga0247730, IMG submission 180959) | Plant litter microbial communities from Arlington Agricultural Research Station in Wisconsin, United States - UWRJ-L073-202C-2 | ecosystem: Environmental > Terrestrial > Plant litter >... | reverse complement strand
GAATGCATCGCAGGATACCGCCTCTCGCGATATAGCGGATCTGTTAGCCAAGGGTATCTTGCGCAAAGGTGAGGCGGGCGGGCGGAGCACGGCCTATGAACTCGTTTTCGCTTATCCGACGGACCTCGCTCCTCGAATGGAGTGATCGGTCCCGCCGGTTGCAAAGGCTCTTTTGGAAGCGTTAGCCTCTTAGAGATGTGTGGCGGTGCGATCTCAAGTCAGGAACGCAAAGGTCTTGATGGGGTTTGAACCATCGCCCGCAATCCGTTTTTTCCAAAGAACTGATGGAGAACGGAAGAAGGTGTCGAAAGCTCCTTTATAGAGAGCCTTAGCACAGTGCGGTCGCGCCAAGATCAAGCTGTTGACCCGCGAACAGGTATTTCCGCCGCCTGCTAAGTTTGCGTAGACCTTCATGGAAATGGCAAAATCCCAAGTTAGTTGGGCTAAGAGGCAACCTTCGCGTCGTATGCTTCGAACTCCACGTCAGGCATGGGTGTCCAGTTCATTCGCATGATAGGGAGGCCGAGGAGGCGTTCGTATTCCTTTTCTGCAAGACCATACACACCTCCAGCCATATGCTTTAGCAGTTCCCGGTTTCGGATGTTGATCATCTTGCGCCTTGATCGGATTGCTCCGGCCCCTTCCAGCGCGTGAAGAGCAGTGGTAACGCCAGGCCGCCGCACCCCAAGCATCAATGCCAAAAATTCGTGCGTGATTTCATAGTTGTCCCCCGGCATACGGTCGTGGACCATCAGCAGCCAGCGCGCTAGACGAGCCTCCAGCTTGGCCTTGCCATTTGACAGGGCTGTGTATCCTGTCTGGATCCAAAGCATGCGTGCGTACTGGTTCATAAAGCGCGTCAGTGGCGCGCTCTGTTCGAGCACACGCATGAAGGCATCAGCAGGAAGCCTATACGCGCTCCCCTTCATCTGGGTATAGCACTCGAACGGACTGACTGTGTCACCGAGGATGAGAGAACCGCCGGACATCCCCTCATAACCGACAAGGCCAATTTCTATCTCCTTACCATCAGGCGATAGTGCCACGATCGAGGCCACACCCGTCTCGATGAAGTAGACGAATTCGATCTTCTGTTGCGGGCGCTCCAAGATGTGCCGTTCTTCAAGGACGACATGTTCCAGCAATGGGCTGAGGGCGTGAAAGTCTTTTCGGGGGATCAGGTTGAGCAGGTTGTCGCGATAGCCAAGCGCATTGATTTGGTCCATCGTTCATCTCATTTCTTCTGTACGTTGTCATACATTATCTAGCATGAAACACGAGGCTAAGTTAATTTTGCTGATGGCAAAAGCACGTTATCAGGTCAAGGCGAGCGTCGGCGGCGGGTTTGAAGTGATGGATCAGGTAATCGGAGAACCAGTGTTCAGCGGATTGTGTTCCGAAACTTTGTCGGACACAGCCCGCACGCCTTGAACTAATTCGAACCGCCTACCCGTTGTCTCTTTGCCGCGACGACAAATTAGCGCGTTGGCAAAGTGTCTGGCCATTCCTGCGCTCCATGAAGGACGCGAAGGATACGGACCACGGTTTCGGAAATTGCATATGCCGCGACGTACAGCGTCCCCTTAATGGCAAGTTCGCAGGTGCCGGCAATTCTGCCAACACGACCGCTTGCGGGGAGATCTATCAACCGGCGGACGGCAGCAACAATCCACTCATCGACCAGAATGGCCTCTGAAGAATTTTCCAATTCAATGTACGTAAAGATGGCATGCCGATTGGATAACGCGAACGCAGACCAGGTAAACTTCACGATTTGCGCTCACCTGCGTTGAGACGGGCTGCCGCTCGGCGTTGAGCGAAATGCGCCTCAACCTCATCGTCCGGGGTGTCCGGTCGAGTATCGTTAAGCGCTTCAAGCACCTTGGTGCGAAACCATGCGTCATGGGCCTCATCGCACGAAAGAAGCTCCAGCGGCAGCGCACCCTCGTTGGCCGTCCCGTGTGAGTAAAATACGAACCGCGTCCGATACGGTCAGTCCCATATTCCCAAGCACTATGGAGGCACGATCCCGAACCTCGGCATCGATACGAGTTTGTACCAGTGCATTTGCAGCCATACCGATCTCCATTTCGGTTGGCATCATAATGCATATGAATGACAAGGACCACAGCTTGTAGGGCTGCCTTAGCCCGTTCCGGTCTCTCAACTATATCGTCGCGTTACCCTTTAACAGCACCCGCTAGGAGACCCGAAATTATGCGACGTTGAGTAAGCAGAAACAGAACAACAATGGGAACCGTCGTCAACGCAGAGAGCGCCATGGTCGACTGAAGATTCACGCCTAGCTCTGAGTTCAGGGACAGCAGGGCAACCGGCAGCGTATAGTGATCGGGATCCGTGGCAATCGTCATCACCGGTAACCACTGCTTCCATGTCAGAAGGAATCCGATCAAGAACACGGTCGTCAAGATCGGTTTCGCGACGGGGAAGACCACAAGCAGTACAACCTTAAGCTCACTGGCGCCGTCAATTTTCGCTGATTCAATCAACTCGGTCGGGATTGATCTGAAAAATTGCAGCAGCATCAAAAACAAAATTGGTATGACAGACAGGAACAATATGATGCCGGTATAGGTCCCAAGCAAGCCAATTTTGAACATCAGAATATAGACGGGGATCACAAGAAGGACCGCCGGATACATCATCGAAACAAGAAAAATGCCGCTGATCGCTCCGAACAACGGCAGATCTGGACGCCGGTAAATAGCATATGCTCCGAACGCGGTCATCACCACCGCTGCAACCGTTGCGAATATCGTGACAATCAGGGAATTCGTAACGTAGCTTACCAGGGACACCCCACCCAGCTCGCCGATAGAGCGGTAGGCTTCCCAGGTCGGCTCCTCCGGCCACCAGCGAAGCGGTGAACGCAGCATTTGTTCCTGCGTACGAAAGGAGTTCACGATCATCCAGTAGAATGGGTACAGAAATGCTAGAGACAAAAGGCTCATGAAGAGATTGATGGCGATTTTCCAAAATAGCTTCATCGGTAGTCCCGCCTTTCGTTGAAGTAATAGGCAATGAGCGTGACAGCCATGACGACTAAAAATAACACTGTGGCCATCGCAGTGGCCTCTCCGTACTGGGCCAGATCAAACTTTTTATAAGCGTAGTAGGAGACGAAGTTCGTCGCGAAATTTGGTCCGCCGGAGGTGATGACCACGACTGCGGTGAACGTCTTTAAAAATTCAATTGTCGCGTATACAACGTTGATCGCAATTGACGGCCGAAGCTGAGGTATCCACACCAGCCAGATACGCTTCAACTTTCCCGCCCCATCGATTTGAGCAGCTTCGTCCAAGCTCGGGTCGAGCAACTGCAGGTTAGCTAAAAAGACCAAGGTATAAAAGCCGACATGATGCCAAAGCTCTACCACGACCAGTATGGAAAACGAGCCGACATTGGTGGTTGTGCCGCCGAAGGTAGGAAGACCAAGCGATGTGAGTGCAGCGTTGACGGCGCCGAAGTCCTGATTGAACATCCACTTCCATACGATGAACGTCGCAACCTCAGGCGTAACGACTGGCAGGAAAAGCGCGAGCTTGTAAAACGTCGAAAAACGACTGGCTGATGGCCCAACAAGGACCAGGGCAAGCCCCAACGCGAGCGCCACATTTAGCAGAACGGATACGGCAGTGTAGAGAACCGTGCTCCAAAGCGAATTAATAAATTGGGGGTCGGAGAGAACGGAACGAAAGTTCTCAAACCCGACAAAAGTCGGCGCCTTACTCATAGCCGTCGCGCTTTCAGTAAATGCGACGTAGATGCTGAGAATGATCGGGACGATACCAAAAACGATCATGGTCACCGCGAAGGGGAAAATGAAAACGTAGAGAGTCCTGTTAGCCCACACCTGTTGCAATGCGCCCTGTCGGGAATCTCCCGGTATGAGAGCCGGTGCCCAATAGTCAGTTTTGCTCATAACTACCAATCTTTCTGCTGGCCGACCTGGCCGCCGATGCGGCCGGGCCTGCTGCTGAGAAGCGCGTTATTTACTTTCGAAGTTTTTCGACAGTTACACGCAAATCGTCTGCCGTTGCCTTGACCCAGGCGTTCCAGTCCGCTGGGGGATTTGCCACAGCAGCCATCGCCTTCTCAAAAAGCGCTTCTTTCACCTGCGGAAACCAAGGGTAGACCGAGTCCAAAAAGTCGTTATTTGACAAGCTGGATTGCGGCTGCAGGAAGAATTTTTGGCTCGCCGAAACATTTTCATCAAGATCGTTGCGGATGCCGCTGCCGAGATATTTGACAAATATTTTCTGTGCGTCCTTAGTCAAAAGGAAGGCCATGAACTTCCTCGCTACCTCGGCATTGTCATGTTCCATAGGCGCTGCGACGCTGCGCATGCTCTGCAGAACGACATGCGGCTGCTGGTCTGCGGACATCGCCGGCATTGGTCCGATAACATAATCCCCTTTAAGACCTTCCCGATCCCATTTCATGACGTTCCAGTCGCCAACGCGAAACATGCCTACCCGGCCACCCTCTATAAGTTGGTACATGTCGACAAATGTGTGCTGCGGCGTCTCGGGCGCCACATACTTGTCAGTGTAAAGTTTTAGCTGGTTTATAAGGGCGAGAGCATTGTCGGGCTGGTCGAGGACAACGTTACCGTCCGGATCAAGTACGACATGCTGCAATCCGGCCCCATAACCGAACAACTCGACCATCTGGAAAAAGAGAGCAGGGTCGCCTGCTTGCAGTGCAAACCCATACACCTTACCGGCTCCACCGGGGTCTTGTTCCTGAAACTTCTTGGCGATGCGCAACGCATCGTCCCAGGTCTTGGGATATGGCTCGCCGATTTTTTCCAGCTAACTCTTTCGGATGCCCAGGCCTGCAAGTGATCGCTGGATCGGTATCATGAGCATCTGGCCATTGTATTGCGCGGCCCGAACGTCTGTCGCCGTCAACGAGCTCCGCAGATCCGCCGGTATAGCGTCGAAATCAGCTTTTACAGAACGAAGCTTGCCAGTAATCTGCTGAAGTTTGGCGAGACGATAGTTGTCATTGAACAACAGATCCGGACCCGTACCGGTCTGGAGGCCTGCCGTAGAGCGGGCAAACCATTGGTCGGTTGGAAATGACTGCGACTTGACCGTCACATCCGGATCGACCTTGTGGTACAGGTCCCCGATTTCTTTGAAAATCTTAATCCCTGCGTCGCCCTTATCGTGCCAGATGACCAAATCTGTGGCGAGGGACGGCGAGGTGAACGACAGAAGCGCAGCGACTGCGCACAGCAAAACACGTTTCATAAAGGTTTCCTCCCTTTGTAATCGATTGCATTGCAACAACCACTAGACGCACCACCAGACGTCTGTTATTAGTTATCTGACAAGTAGAGATAAACACATGAAGTCACCAAGAGCAAGCCTGAACCTTGGGCAAAATAAGAAGCGGAATCTGGGAGCCGAGCTCGCAGAACGATTGATGTCTGATATTCGGTCAGGCGCTTATGCCGTGGGCGAAAAGCTTCCTTCTGAGCTGGAGCTAATGGGGGCCGCTGGCGTCAGTCGCGCTGTGGTCCGAGAGGCCGTTTCTGCCCTTCGCGCCAGCGGACTGATCGAGACTAAGCAGGGAATTGGCGCGTTTGTAACGGAAAGCGGAGACACTCACAGCTTTAGACTGGACCCATCCTATATGGGGGAGCTTGAGAATGTCCTCAACGTCCTTGAATTGCGAATGAGCGTTGAGGTCGAGGCGGTTGCGCTTGCGGCGCTACGGCGTTCGCAGCAGCACTTGGACGCCATATGGGCTGTCTATCGAGAGATTGACAGTTTGCTTGATCGTGGTGAAGCGGCAGTCACGAGCGACTTCAAGCTCCATGCAAAAATTTCGGAAGCAACCTGCAATCCTGCATTCTCAGCTTTCATGAAATTTCTTGGGCCAGTCGTCATTCCTCGCCAAACTGTCCATGTCAGTTTTCGAACGCCCAGCGAGCAGGTTCTCTACTTGCAAATGCTCCAGGGCGAGCATCGCCGTATCATTGAAGCAATCGAGAAACAGGACGTTGGTGAGGCACGGGAAGCTATGCGGGTCCATCTGGTTGAAGGACGTGAGCGCTACCGCAAACTACAGGAACAGGCTCAAATTCCAGATGAGTAGTCTTCTACTATATCGCGAGGAAGTGAGCCGTCTTAATCCATCGAAAACGCTATCCAGTGCGCCTTTTCGCCTTTGATCAGTTCTCATGGTCAGATCGTTGGTGAGGCAATACCAAGTTTTCGGCAATGACTGGGAGGTCGATATGTCGTCTGTCGAGATCAGAAATGTCCGAAAGAGTTTCGGAGCTGTTTCCATTATCAAGGGCGTATCGGTCGATATCGCCGATGGTGAATTCGTGGTGCTTGTCGGCCCATCCGGGTGTGGAAAATCAACGCTTTTGCGCATGGTGGCGGGTCTCGAGAGTATTTCCGGCGGACAGATCCTGATCGACGACAAAGTGGTCAACGATGTTCCTCCAAAAGACCGGGATATCGCCATGGTGTTTCAGAGTTACGCGCTATACCCGCATTTAACAGTTGGTGAGAACCTGGGTTTTTCGCTTCGACTTAGAAATGCGTCTAAACCCGAGATTAAGACGGGGGTAGACAGGGCGGCTGAGATTCTCGGATTGACCCCTCTGCTCGATCGCTATCCCAGGCAACTATCCGGCGGCCAGCGGCAACGCGTTGCCATGGGACGCGCGATCGTTCGTGATCCAAAAGTCTTTCTTTTCGATGAACCTTTGTCAAACCTCGATGCTAAACTGCGGGTTCAGATGCGAACGGAGATCAAAGCTCTTCACCAGCGCCTCAAGACAACGACAATATATGTGACACACGACCAGATTGAAGCCATGACAATGGCCGATAAGATTGTTGTCATGCGTGACGGAATAGTCGAGCAAATTGGAACGCCGCTGGAGATCTACGACAACCCAGCCAATATGTTCGTAGCAAGCTTCATCGGATCACCTTCAATGAATTTCATCAAGGGAAAGATCGTTACCGGCGACAAGCCTTTCGTCATTACGGAGGACGGCATTCATTTGCCGCTCAATTCGGCACCACCCGCGTCCGATGGCAGACTCGTTTTCTACGGCGTAAGGCCTGAACATTTTACGCTTGCTCTCGACAGCAGTTTTAATGCTCAGGTGGCGGTCGTAGAGCCAACGGGATCGGAGACGCAACTGCATGCCAAGGTTGGCTCGCAGGACATCACGGGCACGTTTCGCGAGCGTATTACAGCCAGCCCCGGCACTTATGTTGCCCTCGCTCCCTTGCTTGATCGGGTCCAAATGTTCGATCAGCAATCTGGAACTCGAGTATGATGACATCGGCCTTACCGATTGACTTGAACGACTAAAACTCTCGGTGAAATTCTAACCCTCTCGTTCCGTTTGACGTCCAGCACCGCGGTCTCATTCGAAGTCAATTTTCCAGAAAGTTACGCCGAAACGTCTTTGCTAGAAAGCTCGAAATCGCGCATTTTTCCTTGCAAAATGTGTTTTCATATATAAGATCAAATTGTTCTGGGAGAGAACAACACGATCCAACGTCACAGATGCCGCGCACAGGTCGGCCACTGGCGCATTTGAAGTAAATCTTCAAGTGTGAGGATATGTTCATGGGAATATAGGAGGAGGAAATCCAAATGAAACGTTTAATGGCATGTGTTGCACTGGTGGGGATTTTGACCGCCCCCGCTATGGCGGCAGATACACTTGAGAAAATCCAATCAGCGAAGAAAATCGTCATCGCCGTTGATCTCGGTGCTGCGCCCTTCGGGTCTTATGACAACAGCATGAAAGAAGTCGGATCCGACGTCGAGACGGCAAGGTTGATCGCGCAAGGCCTCGGGGTGGAGCTGCAAATTGCTCCAGTGACCAGCACCAACCGTATTCCCTTTCTTCTGACCGGAAAGGTCGACGCCGTCATCTCGCAGTTTGGTATTACCGACGAGCGAAAGAAGGTCGTTGCCTATTCGGTACCATATGCGTCAGTACCAGTGATTGTCGCCGGTCCTCCTGACGTCGCTGTGAAGGATTGGGCCGACCTTGCTGGTAAGAGCATCGTGGTAACACGGGGCACCAACAACGATCTTGACGTCACCAAGAAGTCTCCAACCGGCACCAGCATCGTACGGTACGATGACGATGCGACGTCGATGACGGCGATCGTTAGCGGTCAGTACAACCTGTTTGCGACCTCGCCCGCTCTCATTAATACCATCAACGTGAAGAACCCTGCGCTGAAACTTGAACGCAAGTTCGTCATTCGAAACCTGCCTTTTGGTGTCGGCCTACGTAAGGATGAAAGCGCGCTAAAAGGCAAGATTGATCAGATTATTCGTGACAATCTCAAAGGTAAGCTTTCCGAGATCTACATGACGTTCCATAAAGAACAGCTTCCTGACAGCGTTTTGGCAGGCAACGATCCCTGAAAACACCCTCAGATCAGCGCGGCCGGTGTTTCCATCGGCCGCATCTTCTACATTTCGGACGTGGAACATTTGACCTATGGTCTACCAATTTGATTTTAGTTTTATATGGGACCAGTGGCCCCGGCTGCTTCAGGGTCTCTGGTTAACTCTCGCGATGTCTGCCCTGTCCACCGGGCTTGGCTTTTTACTCGGTACAGGTCTGGCGATTGTAAACAGCTACGGCAGGGGACCTGTGCGGACCGCAGCACGCGTTTATATTGAGGTCGTCCGCAATACACCTCTGCTCGTGCAGGTCTTCCTTCTTTACTTCGGCCTCTCAAGCATTGGGGTCAGAATTCCTGTTTTTGCAACCGCTGTTATCGCGCTATCATTCAACATTGCTGCTTATTCTGCCGAAATCATACGGGCAGGAATTGAGTCAATTGCAGCCGGGCAAATCGAGGCTGCTGAATGTCTCGGCATGTCCCGCGCTCAGGTCATTTTCCACATTGTGCTGCAGCCTGCATTGGAGCGTGTTTACCCAGCCCTGACCAGTCAGTACGTGCTGCTGATGCTGGCATCCTCAATCACGTCTCAAATCTCTGCAGAGGAGCTGACAGGAGCCGGTAATCTAGTCCAGTCGGAAACATTCCGCTCGTTCGAGGTCTACGGCATCGTCGCTGTTTGCTACATTTCGCTATCCATCGTCGTCCGGTTTGCCCTTTCAGGGTTTGGGTGGCTTGCCTTTCCGCGCCGTCGTCGTCTTGGTACAAACCTATGAGGGTATCATGCCCACTTTTGGACTAAACCAATTTGTTTTTCTCCTTCAAGGCGCAGTCTGGACCATCATCCTGTCCATCCTGGCGCTCGGAATCGGAGCCGTTGCGGCATTTATCGTCGCTCTTTGCCGCATTTCGGCAAACCCGGTCATAAAATACGTCTCTTCAGTTTATGTGCTCGTCATCCAGGGCACCCCGCTGATGGTACTGATGCTCATCTGTTACTTCGGGTTCAATCTCTACGGCATCGATGTCCCGGCGCTTGTTGGCGCAACCATCGCGATGACGCTCTATGTCAGTGCTTTTCTGGGGGAAGTTTGGCGCGGTTGTCTCGAGTCGATTCCAAGAACGCAATGGGAAGCCTCGGATTGCCTTGGACATTCCCGTGTACAGCGGATGCGCTATGTCGTTCTGCCACAAGCCATAAAAATCTCCATACCGCCAACCGTCACTTTCATGGTCCAGATTGTGAAGAATACCTCGTTGGCGTCGATCATCGGCTTTGTCGAACTGACGCAGGCAGGAAAGCTGGTCAACAACTCGACGTTTCAGCCTTTCATCTGTTTCGTAATCGTTGCGGCGATCTACTTTGCAATCTGCTACCCCCTGTCCATCTGGGGTAAAATCCTCGAGAGGAAATACAATGTCGGCCATCGCTGAATCCACCTCAACTCAGCCTGTTGTTGAATTAAAAGGCGTCCATAAGAGTTTTGGAGCGTTGAAAGTTCTGGAAGGCCTGGACCTTGCGATTGGATTCGGGGAAGTTGTCGCTCTGCTCGGACGCAGCGGCTCGGGAAAGAGTACAGCGCTTCGGTGCATCAATGGGCTCGAGCGCATCGAGCAGGGCTCGATTGAAGTTTGCGGTCACCGCGTCGATCAGATGTATGCGGATATGAAACCACTGCGTCGCGATGTTGGTATAGTGTTTCAAAGCTATAACTTGTTTCCTCACCTGACGGTTGAGGAGAACATCACGATCTCACCGCGCATCGTCAAGAAGAGCAGTAAAAAAGAGGCGACCGATATCGCGAGTAGTGCGCTTGCCAAAGTTGGTCTTCTCGAGAAACGTGACAATTATCCCGAACAGCTCTCAGGCGGACAGCAACAGAGGGTTGCTATCGCGCGCGCGCTTGCAATGCAACCGAAGGTTATGTTATTTGACGAGGTGACATCTGCCCTCGATCCGGAGCTCACCGGCGAGGTCCTGCGAGCAATGGAACAGCTTGCCAAGGATGGGATGACGATGATTGCCGTAACCCATGAGATAGGTTTTGCTCGCAGGGTGGCGGATCGTGTCATTTTCATGCATAAGGGCCGAATCTGCGAAATGGGCCCGGCAAGTATAATCGACAACCCGCAGACGTCTGAAATGCGCCAGTTTCTTGATCACGATCTGAAATAACCGCCGGGACGGCGCCAGAGGAAATATTGAAGCAGCTTTTACCCCAGGATGAAGATCTCGTGGAAGTCGTGCACAAAGTCGATGGTTCGAATGCCCCATCAAAGGATGCAAAATACCACGCGCCGGCCCTGAAAAAAGGTTTACTTATCATCGAGATGCTAGCCAACTTTCCGTTGGGTCTGTCGCTGACCGAAATCGCGAAACGTCTGCGTTATACCGTGAACGAGATTTTCCGCATGGTCATTACACTGCAGGAACAGGGCTACATACAGGCTGGGGACGACGAAAAGTACAAGTTGACGCTGAAGATCTTTGAGATCGCGCACCGGCAGCAGCCCGTGCATTCCATTGTGACTACTGCACTCCCTCTTATGCAGGAGCTTGCCAACAGGTCGCTGCAATCGTGCCATCTTGCCGTCTACTATGCGGGTCGCTCGATGATTGTCGCGCAGATCGACAGCCCGGAACGTTGGACCTTTAGCGTCAAGGTCGGTTCGATTGTCGGGCTTCTCGACACTTCTTCAGGTAACGTGATGCTTGCTTTTGCAGGTGATGAACAAAGGCATCGCATGCTTGAGGAGCATACCCGCTGGACCGGCACGCCAGTGGCGGGGGATGATGAACTGTATCAGCGCTGGGCACAAATTCGCGAGTCCGGATCCTGGTCCGCCAAAAGCCAGCAGACGCTCGGCGTGACAAACCTCGCGCGACCCATTTTTGGTCAAGACGGAAATGTAGTCGCTGTTCTTATCGTACCGTTCCTGGAGCGCGTCTACCCAGGCGAAGAACCTGACTTTAACGCTGTCTGTGGCATGCTGGCAACGACCTCCGCGGACATCTCACGCCTCATGGGTCATTTGATCGTGTGATCGTCTGATCGCTCGAAAACCTTTCAAACAACTGGTCAACCCCTCGAAAAGCTACATTGGCAGGCAGGCTGGGCCGATAGGCTCGAACGACTTGTACGTCAGGATGAATTCCTGATGTCCCAGCTCTTCGGATTTTGTCGGTTTTCCTCCGGCAACAGCCCGGAGCAGATCGAGTATTTCGGTGCCGACCTCATCAAGACTTGCCCTGCCCTCGAGAATGCGACCGGCATCGACATCCATGTCTTCCTCCAGCCGCCGGTAGGTATCGGGATTTGCGCAAATCTTGATCACCGGCGAAATTGCCGAACCAGAGACCGAGCCTCGCCCTGTGATGAAGAAGACCAGATGGCTGCCGGATGCAATCATCTCGACGATTTCAGCATTGTCCGAAATGTTGGGGAAGCCGAACCGCACTTCGCCATCCGGCACCACATCCATCAGATACAGCCCACCCTTGGGTGGAATGTCGCCGGGCTTGATCATTCCGGATATGGGCGAAGCACCCGATTTGGCATAGGCGCCCATCGACTTTTCCTCAATGGTGGTCAGGCCTCCATCCGCGTTGCCGGGTGCGAAACTGCCGTAACCGAGCGTCGCGTAGTAGCGCGCAGCCTTGTAGACGGCGGCACGCAGTTCGTGTGCGAGCTCACGCGTCACGGCACGATCGGCCATGATTTCCTCGCAGCCGATCAATTCTCCGGTTTCTTCGAAGATGCAGGTGGCACCTGCGGCGACAAGCGCATCGAAGGCGCGGCCCGCGGCCGGATTGCCGGTTATGCCACTGGTACCGTCGGAGCCGCCGCACACGGTGCCAATGATAAGTTCGCTGATGTCCATCGGGACGCGTTGATAGAGCGCCAAATCCGCAAGTTGCTCGCGCACCCAGGTCTGTCCGGCCCCAATCGTACTGCGGGTCCCGCCATCATTTTGGATCGTCAGCGTTTTGACAGGCCTGCCGCTTTGCTCGATAATTTTCGAGAGCGAGAATTTGTTGAAACTTTCGCAGCCAAGCGACAGCAGCAAGACCGCCCCAATGTTGGGATGGGTACACAGCCGCTCCATCATCTTTTGCGCGTAGGCATTGGGAAAACAGCCGGGAAAGCCGATGAGATGCACTTCCTGGCCATCGAACGAGGAAATGATCTGCCTGCCGACGTGATGCGCGCATTCAACGAGGTAGGCGACAACCACAATATTGCGAATACCCTTGCGGCCATCCGGCCGTAGAAAGCCCTGCAAGCTCATGTCTTTGCATCCTCTGGCGTTTCAAAGTAGTGGGTCGGCGTGTAATCGCTTTTGACGTTATGCACGTGAACATGTTCACCCGGACGAATTGTGTCAGTGGCCGAGCCGATCGGCGCACCATATTTAAAGACTTTTTCGCCAATTTCGATCTTCCGTCGCGCAATCTTATGGCCGCGCTGGATCGCCTTGGTCAGCACAATCTCCTCGCCGCCGATCTGCAGCGGCTCTCCCTGCATCAGGTCCTCGCGACAGACGTAGACATTGTCCTTGTCCGCCAGCAGCAGCAGCCGTGGATCATCGATGTTAATAAGCAGCGAGACAGGTCCCATGGCCTACATCACCCCGAATGTTTCAAAAGCTTCGACTGTGCTCATGCCGTTGCGGATCGCGTCGGCGACCTTGTTTTCGGTCGTCACCTTCTCCAGCGCCAGCGCAATTGCCTCGCGTTCCGCCGCTTTGGGGATAACCAAGACGCCTTCGCGGTCGCCGTAAAGGAGGTCGCCCGGCTCGATCCTGACGCCCTCGATCTCGATCGGCGTGTTGTAGTCGATCACCTTGCCGCGCGGACCCTGATCCTGCGCATAGACGCCGCGCGAAAAGGTGGGAAGTCCGAGACGCTCGATCTCGTCTGCGTCACGAACATAACCGTCGAGAATGGCGCCTGCTGCCTGCAGGTGTATTGCCCGGGTGGACATCAGGCCGCCCCACAATGCGTAGCGCAGTGACGAGCCGGTCGCGATGTAGACATCGCCGGCTTTCAGCGAATCCAGCGCTTCAAACATGATGCCGAACGGCTTTTCCGCAAGCGGGCCAAACGAACCTTTTCCGTCAGAAAAGATATCAGCTTCCAACACCGGCATTGCGCGACCCGCAATTTTCATCGTCTCATGCAGCGGCTTGATGCCGGCAGCCAGAAACTGGCGGCGGTGTCCCATCGCGTCGAGTACATCGCCGACGACCGCGGTGAAAAGCTGGGTCTTCAGCACATTGAAGAGCTCGGCGTCTGATAGTTTTACGTCGGTTGTCCTGTCCATCTGACCATCTCCACTGATTAAGGTTGGAAGCACTGCTCGTGCTCAGAATGCTGTTGAGGGTCTCAATCCCCAGAAATTTACCGGCTGTGCCCGTGTCAAAACCCGATGACGGCGCCACCATCGACGATGATGGTCTGGCCCGTAATGTAGCCGGCTGCCGGAGACGCTAGAAAGGCGCAGGTCCAGCCGATCTCTTCGGCTGCACCCAACCGCTTCATTTGAATGCGGTCCATGATCTTGGCGCGCCTGGCGGGATCGCTGGCCGTTGCCTTTTGAAACAGGTCGGTATCGATCCACCCAGGCGCGACCGCATTGACACGGATACCGCGGCCGGCAAATTCGGCCGAAAGACCGCGAACCGCACCCGTCAAAGCCGTCTTGGCCGTCGTGTATCCCATCACCAGAGGTTGCCCGATGAAAGAAGTCATGGAAGCCGTAAAGAGGACCGATCCCCGGCCTCTGGCGATTTGACCGGGGAGGAACTGGCGCGTCAGCTCAAGTGCGCCACGGACGTGGACGTCCAAAACCTCGTCGAGATCGGCAATCGTCGACTCTTCAAATGGCTTCTTAACGGTATTGCCGGCGTTGTTGACCACAATATCGACAGGTCCGTGTTCTTCCTGAACGGCCTTCGCAAAGGCAGGGATGGAGGCAATATCCCGAAGATCGAGCACAGCGCATCTGCCCAGCGATCCGATCCGTCCAACCGCATCCTCGAGAACGTCCATCCTGCGCCCGGCGATAACGACCTGAGCGCCGGAAGCGGCAAGGCAGCGCGCAATCGCCAGGCCCAGCCCGCTACCACCGCCGGTAACCAGCGCGCGCTGACCGTCGAGCCTGAAGGCGCGGTTCCAGTCGGGCAACCCGAGAGACTGATTTTCAGACGCTTGCATGGTCATCGCTCGACTATCACTTTCAAGGTATCACGGTTGCTGTCCCAATAAGGCAAGGCAGCATCGGCCTCCGCGAACGGGATGATTTTCGAGATCAGGGCTGTGGCCTGATCTCCAATTGTTTCAAGATAGTGGACGACAGCCTCGAAATCGTCCCGGGTCGCATTGCGGGAACCCATGATGTCGAGTTCCTTCAAGTTGAAGATCTGAGTCTGGTAGCTGACGGGTGCCTTTGCATAGCCGACATAGACGACCCGGCCGGAGTATCCGGCAAGATCGACAGCCTGCACGAAGGTTTGAGGAAGCCCCACCGCTTCAAATGCGACATCAACACCCTGATCCGAGGTGATTTCGGACACCCGGGCTGCGACGTCTTCGGTACCGGCGTTGATGGTATGACTTGCGCCAAATCTGCGAGCGAGCTCCGTTTTCGCCGGACTAAGATCGACTGCAATCACCTCCGCGCCGCGGGCCACCGCACCGATGACGATACCCATGCCGATCATGCCGCAGCCGACGACGACGACACGATCACGAGAATCGACGCGACCGCGGGCGACCGCATGAAATCCAACCGACAGAGGTTCGACAAGGGCGAGAAGACGCGGCGCAAGTGTGTCGTTCAGCAGCAGCTTGTCATGCGCGACGACAATCTCCTCGGCGAGGCCACCCTCCTGCTGGACGCCGAGCGTACGATTGTACCGGCAGGCATTGCTCCTGCCGCGGCGGCAGGACGAACAGTTGCCGCAACTGGTATAGGGCAGCACGATCACACGGTTTCCAACCCGGTAGAGGGCCGGGACGCCGGCTCCAACTTCAGTAATCTCACCACCGATCTCGTGGCCGGGAATGCGCGGCAGAGCGACAAGCGGGTTCAGGCCACGGAAAGTGTTGAGGTCGCTTCCACAGATGCCGACATGGCGAACACCAATGCGAACGTCGCCATCACCAAGGATCGGGCGCGCGACATTGGTAAACCGCGAGACACCTTCGCTTTCGATTAGAACTGCTTTCAAGTGCCCCACCCATCCTGAACTCAGGTACATTCCTGGCTTTCGTGCATCTGCCGATGACAAGTACCGGAGCGCAGTTTTCGGCTCCTCCCCGCTTTGAAATAATTTATCAGAGCGCGCCTTACCGACAACGTTATATGCTTGATGCCCTGATGATAAAGTGGTTTTATATGTTTAAAAAACCAGGGTGATCATTTGCGCGGTGATAATCTTTTCAAGAAACAGTTCAACGAGTTCCTTGACTACATGGCGGCGAAGGAGCCTGGAGATGGCTTGGGTTCGGAGCGCAAGCTTTGCGATCATCTGGCTACCAGCAGGACCACCGCCCGCAAATGCATCGGCCAAGCAAAATCACTGGGTCTTTTGTCAGTCGACGGTACGGTCGTACGCCGGCCAACCGCTCAAGACATTTATCCAGAGGAAGAAACAACATCGCCGACGGCAATCGTCGAGAGGGCGTTTCTCAAATGGGTGCTGCAGTCTGACAGCGGACCGGGTCAGGCGATCAATGCCTCACAGCTTTCCCGGGAGTTCGGAGTATCCACGACGACCATTCGGGAGTTTTTGCAAAGCTTTCAGCACTTCGGTTTGCTGGAGCGTCAACCGGGCGGCGGCTGGATCTTTCGGGGCATGACCGTCGAATTTGCGCATGAACTGTCGGACATCCGGGAAATATTCGAATTGCGATCGGTGCTGAAGTTTTCGCAACTTCCGCGGAATGACGCAAGCTGGAACGCCCTGCTGGAGTTGCGAACCGATCATGAGAAACTGCTGGCGACGATAGATGCCGACTACAACAGCTTCTCCGCGCTCGACGAACGATTGCACCGTCTGATCAACAGCGCGTCTAGCAACCGCTTCGTCACGGAGTTTTATCAGGTCATCTCGTTGATATTTTTCTATCACTATCAGCGTGACAAGAGAGACGAGCGCAGCCGCAACACGGCCGCCATCTACCAGCATCTTGCCTATATCGACGCGATTCTATCTCAGAACGAGAAACGCATCACCCAGGCCTGCAACCTCCATCTGAAAGAAGCGAGACGCGATCTCCTTCTCAGCATGGCCCGCTGAACTATAATTCCGTTATAGACGCACGACGGCAATCCAACCTTTTCGTGATCGGATTGCGCTATCGCTTCCGTGCTAGCGGATCAGCATCAATTTCAGGTGGGTGTTCCGGTCGCTGGCCTCGTCAAAGGCCGTCAGGCCCTTGGTCAGTTGTCGGGAGCCGGTGACAATCGACAAGACGTCTATTTCACCCGTTTCAATCAGCCGCACGGCTTCGGAGAACTCGTCTCCAAAGCGGAATGAGCCGCGGACATCGATTTCCTTGGCCATGACATTGCTGATCGGCAATGACTGGTTTCCGCCCGGCAGATTGCCGATCTGAACCACGGTTCCACCAGGTCGCACGGCTGCGAGCGCGGTGCCGAACACAGCCGGAACGCCAGTCACCTCGAAAACAACGTCAGGGGACGGGGCCGTACCGACCTGCTCGCCGCCTGCACTGGCATCGACCACGTGGTCTGCCCCCAGCGTCCGCGCAAAAGCAAGCGGCACCGGGGCCACATCCACCACGGTGATTGTAGCCGCACCCGCACGGCGGGCGCACAGCATGGTCAGCAGCCCGATCGGGCCGCCGCCGTAAATCGTGACAGCCTTTCCCTCGATGTTGCCAGCCCTGGCGACGGCGTGAAGGCAGACCGCAAGGGGCTCGGCCAAAGCCGCCGCTTCAAAGGAGACACGGTCGGAGACGACATGGCATTGTTCCGGAATAACATCGAAATAGCTGGCGAACCCTCCCTGCATATGCGGTTTTTTCGACGCAGATCCCATGAAGAAAATATTTTCGCACAGGTTCGGTCGCCCGGACGTGCAAAAGCTGCAATGCCGGCACCAGCGCGACGGATTGACCGAGACACGCTTGCCAACGGACAGCCCGGCATAGGCACCACTAATCTCGGCGATCTCGCCTGAAATCTCATGTCCCAAGATGAGCGGCTCATCGACAATGAAATTGCCCGCCCTGCCATGCGAGTAGTAATGGAGGTCGGATCCACAGATCCCGCCGGCGCCAAATCGGATGCGCACCATGCCATCGGCAAGCGGAGGCAGGGTTTTCTCACTAAGTTCAAGATTGTGGGCACCAAAAAGTGTGACCGCGATTGTCTCTACCATTATCCGACGACCTCATTTGCAGTTGTGGGCTTGTAGTTTTGCCAGGCGATGCTCATTGCGCATTCAAGTGCCTGTCCCGGATCCAGGCGAACTAGGCCACCGCCTGAAGCGATGTTGTGCCCATTCGCAGTGTGGGTCATGGGCTCGAATGCAAAGAAGTCCTCGGGATGGACCGGCGGCCTGTTCGGGTCCGGAACGAACACGAAATAGCGCTGCATATTGTCGCTTGCCGTTATCAATGTCGTGACACCGGTGCTTGGGGCCGTTATGGTCGCCCGCCCGTCCCAGCCTTCGAAGCCGTTGTTCACCCAGCGCTTGGGTAAAGCTTGCGCGACGTTGAAATCGATTTCCTGCTCCAGAGGACGCTCGCCTACTGGGAGATGAAGCGCACCTTCCTCCCAATAGCTCGACGCCCTTGCGTAAAGCTTGGTATCCGCGACACGTGGAAAATAAGGATGCCAGCCGAGGCCGAACGGCATTGGCTCGTGACCACGGTTGACGACCCGCAACATCACGCGGAGCGATTCATTGTCCAGTGCAAATTGCTGTAATGCATCGTAGCGATAGGGGAAACCGGATGCCTCTCCGCGATGTTGCAATGTCACAGAAGTGTTGGACGCGTCCAAGACAGCCCATTCGCTCAACCAGCCGTCGCCGTGAAGGCAAAGCGGGTCAAAATCGACGTTCGGCAGCAGGGAATATTGCTTGCCGTCAAACTCGAACCGGTTTCCAGCAATTCGGTTGCCAAAAGGGAGCAGCGGGTAGCAACCGGAGTTGCGAGGCTTGCGTTCGGCATCATGCGCCGGCGACCGCAGAAGAGGCGTCAGCCCCCCCGCATGTTTTGCCGCAAGCCGCCAGATTGTCCCGCCATTGGTCTCGACTGCAGCCGAAAGGAACTCATTCTCCAGCAGGATTTCAGTCATGCCCAGCCATCCCAATCGTTGCAAATGTCACCGATCTGCTCACTTGAAGCGGTCCCGCATCTGGTCGAGCCCGGGCGTCGACTTCATCAGGTAACGATATTTCTCTTCGAAATTCTGTATCAGCGGACGACGAGTCTCACCGACAAGGATGGCGAAGACATACTGGGAATGGCCCGGCGAGGTGACGCTGGGATGATAGCCGCTGTCGAAGCAAAATGTGTCGCCGGTGCGCGTGACATAGGCCTGGCTTGCGCCTGCATCATCGTACCACAATTGCGCACCGAAGCCATTTTCGGGACTGAAGCGGTAGTGATAGATTTCCTGGTGCCTTGTCTCGTCGTCGCCGTTGTCGAGATCATGTTTGTGCGGCGGATAACCGGACCAATATCCTTCATGGACAAAAACTTCGCTGACCAGCAGACGGCTGACACGGCCTTCGCCGTTCTTTCCCAGAATGTGCTGCAGGCGTCTGGCCGACTTGCTTTCGGCAGATCCGACTTCGATCGATTCGCCGTCTGCGGCCGACACCATGAATGGCGCGAAATCTTCGGGGCAGCGGCCGCCGGCTACGGCGATTTCCGACTGTTCGGAAATTCCCTCGACTTCAACGCTCGTGTTACGCCCCGCATATACGGCTTCGGCAGCCCCCGACCAGATGTCTTCCCGTTTGCCGACCGATTGAAATGTCTCCCCTCCGGCGACGATTTTGGCGCTCCCCGACAGCACAACTGCCGCGGATTCGAAACCATCAAGAGTGTAGGAAAAACGCTCGCCGCGGTTCAGAGTTTTCAGTTTGAAATAGATGTCGGAAACAGTGTCGTCGCCAATTGCCACGACGCTGTCGAGGTTTCTGTCGGATGTTCTGATAAGCTTTTGCATCGTTTTATCTCATGAAGCTCTAGTTTGAAATTCTGTAACGGGTGATGGCTTTTTCGGAAAACGGAAAACCAAAACCCGGACGATCGGGAATCACTGCCATGCCGTTGTTTATTTCGATGGCGTCCTCATAGAGAGGAGAAAACCAGTCGACATGTTCGAAGACGATCGCGTTGCTGAAAGCGCCGACCAACTGCAAGCTCTGTTCCGGGAACAGGTGCGGCGAGATTGGCAGGTTTGCTATTTCGGCATAGTGAGCGATTTTGGCAAACTCGCTCACCCCTCCGACGCGCATCAGGTCCGGCATGAGGACCTCTGCCGCCTTTGCTTCGATTATTTGCCGGAAGCCATTGCGCGCATATTCAGTTTCGCCGGCTGCAATTGGCACGTCGAGTGCTGCGGCAACAGCTGCAGCGCCTTCTCGGTCGCTTGCCGCTACGGGTTCTTCGAACCAGGTCAAATCAAGATCAGCCAGCGCGCGCCCCAACCGGATTGCGTTGTCTCTCGTCAAACCTTGATTGGCATCGATCATCAGGCCGATGTCCGGTCCAATTGTTTCTCTCACCAAACGGACGCGTGCAATATCTTGCTTGAGATCCGGACCGCCGACCCGAACCTTCATCGCCTTGAAGCCCTTATCGACGAACATCCTAGCCTCTTTTTCCAGCTGCTCACGCGTGCGGGAAAGAAACAGGCCGCCGCTTGCATAAGCGGCAATTGTCTCGCGTCGGCGTCCCAGCAGCCGCGCGATGGACTTGCCGGATTGTTTTCCGCGTGCATCCCACAGTGCCATATCAATGGCCGATATGCCGTAGATCGTGATCCCTTGCTGACCGAAGAAATTGACGTCGGACCACATGGCGGCCCAAATGTCCTCACTGTCATCAATATCCCGCCCGACCACATGCTGGGCGAGCGAGGCGATCATATACTCGAGAACAGCAAGCCGGGCACCATTCAGCGAAAAGACGAAACCCTCGCCAACGACACCGCCATCGGTTTCGATAAATGTGAGGACACATCCGACCTTGTCAAACGTATGAATGGCGGAGCCGACAGCACTGGCAAGTGGGAGCATGACCCTCTCGGTGCGAAGACCCGTTACCCTCATTGTTTTGGCCCCCCGACCTTTGCAATATAGCCATCCGCTGCAAATGCTCCGCCTTGATATCGAAGCGCTGGATTTGCCGCATCCGACGGAGATGTCAGCTGCGGCAAGAGCTCGCTGGCGTAGGACTCAGAATTGTCCTGAGGCCGATATTTGATGCTGCTGTGCGTGTTGTCCCACCATTTTCTATCATTGTTCGAAACGCCATATAAAATTTCGAATTCAAATGCTGGGGCGTCGATACAAGCGTCTACAAGGCGCGTCAGATCCGCATGGCTTAGCCATACGGCAAGGTCGCGCAGGTCCCCGCGTGGTTTGGGCCAACAAGCTCCAATCCGCAAGCACACCACTTCCATGCCGTATTTTTTGGCGTAGAGCGCACCGAGTGCCTCGCCATACACCTTTGAAACGCCATATAGCGTATCGGGCAGCGGCACGCTCAGTGCATCCAGGGTGTTGCCCGACGGATGATATCCCGTGGCGTGGTTAGAGCTTGCAAAAATCACTCGTCGCACGCCCGCTTCAAGCGATTGCTGGAAAATATTGTAATTCCCGATGATATTTGCGGTCAGGAGTTTATCAAATTCGTCTTCTTCCGGCACGCCACCAAAGTGGACGACGACATCAGCGCCTTTGACCATTTGTGCAACGTCCGTCGCGGATGCAAGATCGCCCGACAGGACTTCCTCCCCCGGATAAAGAGGCTGCATTGGCTGAAGATCACAGCTTCGGAGGATATGGTTTCCTGCAGACAGACTTTTCCTCAAAGTCGAACCGAGCCGTCCTGCTGCGCCGGTCAGCGACACAATCTGGCGTTTATCTGCTGAACTTGCTTCAGCCATCTAAGCCTCCCGCATTATTTACAAAGTCATTTGGAGCGAATTCGCGCAGCAATGCTGTGAGATCCCTCCGCAAGCTATCGGTTAGTTCGATAAGAGGTGGTCGTACTGGGCCAGCAGGTGTTCCGACGGCGTCAAGCCCGGCTTTTACAATGCTGACGGCGTAGCCACGCGCTCGCTTTCTGATGTCGATCAGAGGCAAGTAGAACCCGCGCAAGAGACGTTCGACAGTCGCCGTGTCTCCCGTTTGCGTCGCAGAGAAGAAGGACATGGCGAGCTCGGGTGCGAAGCAGTAGACAGCCGATGAATAGGTTCTAATTCCAAGTGCGCCGTAGGCACCGGCTGCGATTTCAGCAGTCGGAAGCCCATTGATCAGCACAAGTCGGTCACCAAGTCGGGCTTGTATGGAAAGGATCCCCTCGATCGAGCCTACGCCGTCCTTTAAACCGATGAAGTTTTTACAGTCGTCAGCCAGACGCACGACGGTGTCTGCGTTCAGCTGCAACGTATCTCTGTTGTACACGACAACTCCGACGCCGACCGAAGCGCAAATGCGCTGGACATACGCTGCCAGGCCACTCTGCTCTCCCCCCACCAGATAAGGCGGACAAACCAGCAAGCCATCTGCCCCGGCAGCCTCAGCGGCTCGCGCCATTTCTACCGCCAATTCAACGCTTCCCCCGACCCCCACGACATTTGGCAGGCCAGCGTCTTCGGCGACGCTTGCTGCAACAATAGCCCGATGTTCGGTGGGTGTTATGGAAAACAGCTCCCCTGCTCCACCTGCTGGGAAAAGCGCTACAGCGCCCTTGCTAGCCATTTGTCGATACAGCTCTCGGTATCTTCCTTCGTTGAAACTAAGATCGTCTTTGAAGGGGGTGACTGGAAATCCAAGCAAACCTTTAGATAAAATTTCTTTGATCTGCTCTGGCGAGAACGTCATCAGGTTATCCTTAAATGAATACCGAATTGCAGTTTAGACGTAAATACGACGGTCGGCGGCACGCTGCCGCCCCATCAGCACAAATCTTCACTTGTCAGATAACTAATAACAGACGACATCTAGGCCGTCTAGCGCATAAAACTGACTTTTAACGTCGTCAGCATATTTCATCGGTGGCAACCGATGATTGCGTGCGGTCGAGCAAGGCGAACATCATGCGACTGATGAGAACTGGGACAACCGCACCAACTGGAGCGCTGATGAGCAGCGACCGTCGCTGCGGGATGAAGATTAGGCACGAGGCACCAAATCAC
>Ga0247730_1000674_pt1 | contig 22880 bp, 11 predicted proteins | sample UWRJL073202C2_FD_180959 | JGI IMG/M metagenome (GOLD analysis project Ga0247730, IMG submission 180959) | Plant litter microbial communities from Arlington Agricultural Research Station in Wisconsin, United States - UWRJ-L073-202C-2 | ecosystem: Environmental > Terrestrial > Plant litter >... | reverse complement strand
TCAAATTCATCGCGAACCGTCGTTTGAGCCAGATTGGTTTGAAGGAAGAGTACCCAGGTACGACTAACCCGTTCCCATGGATGAGCGAGATCATGGACTTGAAGAAAGAGAAGAATTTCTTTGAGACAAGAGTGATTGAGTATCAGACTGGTGGGGCTTTGAGCTGGGATTGATCAGCAAAACGCTCAAAAACACTAAAACGTGAAACCTTCTCGCTAAATGTGAAATGGATGCACCCAAAAGGCTGCCAAATGGCAGCCTTTTGGGTGCTCCAGGCTTGCTTCGTGCTCCTAGCCGTGGAGTCGCAATAAAAGCTGAACCCACCTCATCAAAAATGAAACGGCTTCTGCGAAAAGGCGTGGAGTCGCATCAAAAGCTGAAACCGTCTCATTAAATAATGAAATGGCGCGTCGAGATGAGGCCTCTGCCACGTCAGAAATGGAAGGCAGAGGTCAGTTATAAGAACTGCTCAACTGGGTGCTTCAACCAGACAATTTCTTCAACACAGGCGGACTGTGTATGAAACTGGTAGACAGGGTGGCCAAAAATCACAGCCCCCGCCGCTCATTTTCAATATGTCGTGAAACCTTCTCACGAAACGTGAAACGGATGCACTAAAAAGGGGCTGCCAAATGGCAGCCCCTTTTTATTCAATCGTTCCCACGCTTCGCACCACTAGTATCCGGTAACATGGCCGGATAATACCAAGGCCCATTTGATCGGGTCGTGATAGCCAACAGGAATAAGGGAAAAAATGCTGACAGGTGAAATTCGCAGCCAAATCGACGCTATCTGGAATTCATTCTGGACAGGCGGCATTTCCAACCCTATGGAAGTGATGGAGCAGATCACCTACCTGCTGTTCATTCGCAAACTGGATGATGCGCAAATGCTTGAAGAGAACAAGGCGCGTATCCTCAACGAGCCAATCCGTAACCCCATTTATCCTGCCGGCAATGACCCCAAGAGTCGCAAGTACGATGACCTGCGCTGGTCGAGGTTCAAGAACTTTGCGCCGTCGGTCATGTACGAGGTGGTTGGCGAGCATGTTTTCCCGTTCATCAAGAGCATGGGCGGCGACGGCTCAACCTACGCTCACCACATGAAGGATGCACGCTTCACCATCCCTACCCCGGCGTTGCTGGCCAAGGTGGTGGATTTGCTCGACCACATCCCGATGGAAGACCGCGACACCAAGGGTGATCTTTACGAATACATGCTCGGTAAGATCGCCAGCGCCGGGCAGAACGGCCAGTTCCGGACGCCACGCCATATAATTAAGTTAATGGTCGAGCTGACCGCCCCCACGCCCCAGGACACCATCTGTGACCCGGCCAGCGGCACCTGTGGCTTTCTGGTGGCCGCTGGTGAATACCTGCGCGAGCAGCACTCTGACCTGTTTAACAATTACACCGACCGTGAACACTTCCACCGGGGTATGTTCAACGGGTACGACTTCGACAACACTATGCTGCGCATCGGTAGCATGAACATGGCATTGCACGGGGTGGATAACCCGGACATCCGCTACAAGGACTCGCTCGGACAGGAGCACGCAGGGGACGAAGAAAAGTATTCGCTGATCCTCGCTAACCCGCCGTTTGCCGGCAGCTTGGATTACGAGAACACCGCCAAAGACCTGCTCAGCATTGTCAAAACCAAAAAGACCGAGTTGCTGTTTCTCGCCCTGTTCCTGCGGCTGCTCAAACCCGGCGGCCGTGCCGCCGTCATTGTGCCCGATGGAGTACTGTTCGGCACATCCAAGGCGCACAAGGAGCTGCGCCGCGTGCTGGTGGAAGAGCAGAAGCTCGATGGTGTTATCTCTCTGCCTTCTGGTGCGTTCAAGCCCTATGCGGGTGTCTCCACGGCCATTCTGCTGTTCACCAAAACTAACTCGGGCGGTACCGACCATGTCTGGTTCTACGACATGCAGGCCGATGGTTGGAGCCTGGACGACAAACGCCAGCCGCTACTGGACGAAGCCAAACTTGGCCCCAGCCCGGTGCAAGCGCTAAGCGAAGCCGAACACACCAAGAACAACCTGCCGGATGCGAAGGCCCGTTGGCAGCTGAGAGATGCTGATGAACAGCAACGAGCCCGCACCGCGCAAAGTTTCTGTGTGCCCAAAACCGATATCGCCGCGCAGGGCTATGACCTTTCCATCAACCGCTACAAGGAAGTCGTGCATGAGCTGGTTGAGCACAAAAATCCGCTGGACATCTTGAAGGCACTGAGCGAGCTAGAGAAGGAGATTCAGCAGGGTATGTCGGAGCTGGAGGGAATGCTGCGATGAATGGTGCGATCAATAATCATGCATGGGTTACTAAGCCGCTGGTTGAAGTCGCAACCTTGCAACGTGGACACGATTTGCCTGTTCAAAATCGTATTGATGGGCCTTATCCAGTTTTCGCCGCAAACGGAACCGTAGGATTTCACAGCATTGCCAAATGCAGCGGTCCGGGCGTAATTACCGGGCGAAGCGGAACTATTGGCAAGGTTCACTTTGTAGGGGGTGCTTATTGGCCCCTGAACACCTCATTGTATGTAACTAACTTTCATGGGAATAATCCAAGATGGGTTTATTACATGTTCCAATCATTTGGATTAGAGCGATTCTCTCAGGGGGCTGGAGTTCCGACATTGAATCGAAACTTGATTCATGGTGAGCCCGTCAGAGTCCCCCAACTCCATGAACAAAATCGCATCGTCGCCATCCTTGACCAAGCAGACGCCCTCTGCACCAAGCGTCGCGAAACTCTGGCCCAACTCGACAAGCTCGCTCAGGTGATTTTTGTGGAGATGTTTGGTGATCCGTTTAGACCAAAATATCACTGGGAAGATGAACAACTTTCGTCCGTGTGTTTGGAAATCAATGATTGCCCACACTCGACCCCAGAATGGACTGAACAAGGAGTCGTTTGTTTACGTACTTCGAACCTGACCCAAGGGGGGTGGGATTGGAGCGACAAGCGGTTTGTATCGGAAGAGACTTACCAAAAACGATCATCGAGAGGGTATATCGAACCTGGCGACATTGTCTTGAGTCGAGAGGGCACCGTTGGGATTGCAGCAATCGTTGAGGACGGGATGATGGTTTGCATGGGCCAGCGACTGGTGCAGATTCGTGTTGACCCAATGAAGGTAACTCCAGACTACCTACTGCAACACCTCCTGTATGTGCTTGCTCCAGCTCGGATTTCTCGAATGATGGTGGGCTCTACTGCCCAGCATTTGAACGTGAAGGAGCTTCGCATGCTTCGAACACCGCTGCCACCGCTGGCTCTGCAACATCTGTTCTCCTCCCGACTGAGTGCACTCAAGACGTTAAGAACAAACGCATCCTTAGCAATGGAGCAAACACAGGCGCTTTTCGCAGCTCTTCAACATCGCGCCTTCCGTGGAGAACTCTGATACAACAGCAAAACATCCCCATCGGTAACTTGGTGGATATGTACAAACGCAGTGCGCTGCGATTGCCGGAAATCCAGCGCCATTACGTCTGACGTGCCGCGCGGGTGCTTGACCTGCTCGATACGTTGTTCCGGGGCTAGCAGCGACATTTTTACAGAAGATAGCCTCTTCTGAGAAACCTTAAGGCAAGTATTGCCACAAGGCATTGCAAAAACTGGCTATTAAACCGAAATTCACAGATAGCTCGCGAATGGTTTACAGATAATCAACCATGCACGTTAGGGACGACCATGAGTAATTTCCAGTTTCTGCAATCTGAATGGGCCATGCTGCACGAAGCAACCAGCAAGGCAGAGGTCGCAGTTAACAGCGACCCGCGTACAGCTTGCTTCTATGCACGGCGGGCGCTGGAGATTGCCGTAGCCTGGCTGTACACCCACGACAAGTCCTTCAAGTTGCCCTATCAGGACACTTTGAGCGCCCTGATTCATGAACCCACATTCCGTGAAGGTGTGGGTAATGCTCTGTTTACCAAAGCGCGGCTGATCAAAGACCTGGGTAATTTGGCGGTACACGGTACCAAACAGATTGCGATTTCTGACGCACAAAATACCACCCGCGAGCTGTTCCACTTCTGTTACTGGCTGGCGCGTACCTATGGACGAACCTCGCGCCCTTCTGGAAGCCAGACCTTTTCTCTCGACCTGCTGCCCAAACCTTCCGGCAGTGCGCCGCAAACAGCTGAGCAATTGCTGAAGTTGGAGAAAAGCCTCAAGGAGAAAGATGACAAACTCTCAGAAGTACTGACCCAGCACGCAGCCCTAAATGTCGAATTGCAGCAGCTTCGTGCGGAAGTAGCTGCTGCCAAGCAAGTGAATATTGCCCAGCCGGATACCCACGACTATTCGGAAGCTGAAACGCGCAAGGCCTTTATTGACCTTTTGCTGAAGGAAGCAGGCTGGTTGCTTGATCCTGCCAAGAACTTCGAAATTGAAGTGACGGGCATGCCCAACAATGAGAACACCGGTTACGTGGACTACGTATTCTGGGGCAATGATGGCAAGCCGTTAATGCTGGTTGAGGCCAAGCGCACCACCAAGAGCGCGACCGAGGGCCAGCAGCAGGCCAAGCTATATGCCGATTGCCTTGAGCAGATGTACGGGCAGCGTCCCATCATCTTTTACAGCAATGGCTACGAGCACTGGGTTTGGGATGATCTGGCCTACCCACCACGTGCGGTACAGGGGTTCTACAAAAAGGCTGAGCTTGAGCTATTGGTACAGCGCCGCACCAGCCGCAAGCCGTTAGTAGAAGCTGTGATCAATACCGAAATCATCGAACGCTATTACCAGACACGAGCAGTACGTCGAGTTGGCGCCACCTTTGAAGTCGATAACCAGCGCAAGTCTCTGCTGGTGATGGCGACGGGAAGTGGCAAGACACGCACGGTGATCGCCTTGGCTGATGTGCTGATGCGCAGTAACTGGGTCAAGCGCGTGTTGTTTCTCGCTGACCGTGTAGCCCTGGTCAATCAGGCGGTGAACGCATTCAAAACGCACCTGGCCGATGGCGCACCAGTCAATCTGGTGACCGAGAAGAACACCGAAGGCCGGGTGTACGTCTCAACCTACCCCACCATGATGGGGCTGATTGATGCGGCACAGGATGGCCAGCGTCGTTTTGGTGTGGGCCATTTTGATCTGATCATCATCGACGAGGCGCACCGCTCGGTCTATCAGAAGTACCGGGCCATCTTCGATTACTTCGATTGTCTACTGGTGGGGCTGACTGCTACACCAAAGGACGAAATCGACAAGAACACCTATGGGCTGTTTGACCTGGAAACGGGCGTTCCAACGGATGCCTACAGCCTCGATGAGGCAGTTGCAGACCACCACTTGGTTCCTCCTGTACCTATATCGGTGCCGCTCAAGTTTCAGCGAGAAGGCATCAAATACGAACAGCTGAGCGAGGACGAGAAGGAGCAGTGGGACGCACTGGAGTGGAACGAGGAAGGCACCATCCCAGATGAAGTAGATGCGGCAGAGCTGAACCAGTGGCTCTTCAACATCGACACCGTGGACAAAGCGCTGAAACTGCTAATGACCAAAGGTCAGAAGGTGGCCGGTGGTGATCGGTTGGGCAAGACCATCGTTTTCGCCAAAAACAATGCCCACGCGGATTTTATTGCTGATCGTTTCAACATCAATTACCCCCACTACAAGGGCCACTTTGCTCGCGTGGTGACCTACAAGACGGAATATGCCCAGAGTCTGATCGACGACTTCTCAAAGAAGGACAAGATGCCGCATATCGCCATTTCGGTGGATATGCTGGATACCGGTATCGATGTGCCAGAGGTGGTCAATCTGGTGTTCTTCAAGGTGGTGCGTTCGAAAACCAAGTTCTGGCAGATGCTGGGGCGCGGCACACGTCTGTGCAAAAACCTGTTTGGGCCCGGCGAGGACAAACAGAATTTCTTCATCTTCGACTTCTGCCAGAATCTGGAATTTTTCAGCCAGAATCCTGAATTCTCCGAAGGCTCAACCACTGAGCCGTTGGGTACTCGCTTGTTCAAGGCACGGCTGGAGATGATCACTGAGCTAGACAGAAAGCTTGGGGATGGCGTGCAAGATAGCGAGAACCCCATTTACCCAGGGTCAATGACAGTGGCTCAGCTACGCCGCGAAACCGCCGCCCTGCTGCACGAAAAGGTGGCCTCCATGAACGTGGATAACTTCGTGGTTCGGCCACAGAGAAAGTACGTTGATAAGTTTGCCAAGGCAGAGTCCTGGCAAACCATTGGCCCCGAGGACTTCCACGAACTGACCAGCAAAGTGGCGGATTTACCCTCTGAGCAGGTAGAGGACGACGAGGAAGCAAAGCGCTTCGACATGCTGGTTTTGCGTACTCAATTAGCGATCATCCAGGCCAAGCCAGATTTTTTAAGCCTCAAAGAGAAGATTCAGGCAATTGCTGCTGCCTTGGAGGCGGAAACTAACATTCCAGCAATAAGGACAGAAATGGTGTTGATTCAGTCGTTGGCTAGCGAGGACTGGTGGGAAGGCGTCACTCTAACAATGCTGGAAAACGTCCGCCGCAGGCTGCGGGCACTGATCAGACTGATCCCGAAAGGCAAGAAAATCATCGTCTATACCGACTTTGAAGATGAACTGGGTGATACAACCATCATCGACCTACCTCAGGTAATGGCAGGCTTGAACATGGCCAAATTCAAGGATAAAGCCAGAGTATTCCTCAAGGCACATGAATCACACCTTTCACTGCAACGCCTGCGCCGAAATCAGGCGCTCACTCCGAGCGATCTGATCGAACTGGAAAAGATGCTGATCGAAGCAGGCGCAACCCTGGACCTGATCAATGACGCAAAAGCAAAAAGCCAAGGCCTCGGTATTTTTATCCGCTCCCTAGTTGGACTGGATCGAGAAGCGGCCGTCCAAGCCTTTAGCGACTTTATCAACAGTTCAAATGCCACTCCAAATCAGATCGAGTTCATCGATCTGATTATCCAGGAGCTTACACAGACCGGCGTGATGGAGTCTGGGCGCTTGTTCGAGTCACCGTTCACTGATTTGAATGCTCAAGGGCCGATGGGGGTATTTCCACCGGCAAAAGTTACGCAGATTGTTGATGTGCTGGCAGGGATACGAGCGACGGCAGTGGCTTGATGGAGTCAATTCATTTTCATAAGGTTGTAAAAGATGCGCGATCCACACGTCGAGGCTATCTATTTTTCCGTCGGCTCGTCTGAGGACATTTCATACGAAAATCCGGATCCACTGGAGTTTTGTAATCACCTAGGGGCATTCATTCTAAAGGAGGGGGTGCTCAAGGTAATTCCTGCTGAGCATTTTCGGAGCGGAGCTGATGCCAATATGGCTCTTGAAGGTTTTTTACGTTCGTGGGAGATCGAGGCGGACATCAAACGTAATGTCGGGATGATTAGGTTTTCATACACGCGTGCAGATGTAATTGATCGTGATCCCCCACCAACTGGAGAGCCTCAGTTCATACATGCTGAGGGTTTTGCAACGGTGACAGTTAGCTGTAGCGCAAGCCTACACTTAGTGGCCAGTCGTTACCCTGAGCCACCTGAGCGATTCAGCGCCACTGAATACGCGCAGCACGCCTATCGGAGGTGGATGAATTTCCGAACCGGACGCGAACCTTTACAAGCAATGGCATATTTTGTTCTGACCTTGTTTCAAAAACCTATAGGTACCCGTGCAGACGCATGTCGGCATTTCATGGTTGATAGGGATGTGCTCAACCGAATTGGTGAGTTGTGTAGTGATAGAGGCGATATCATGACCGCTCGAAAAGTAGACTCGCTAACATTTCAAGAGCTTTCGGATATTGAAAAAAAATGGCTGGAAACGGCAGTCAAGCGTCTCATCCACAGGATGGGCGAGCAAGCATCTGGGTATCCCGTTGAATTGATAACGATGGGGAGCATTGGGCAGTTCTAACCCAAGCTTCGATTTGAAGACACTGCTGCTTGCCATAGGAGTTAATCACAGCTCCACGGTCAGCACCTTGATGCCCACGCCTTCGCAGAACCGTCCCACAGCGGTCAGTGAACGCCACACCCGCACTGGCTCGCGCCGCGAGCGGATCGGCAGCCACTTGGCGCCGAGGCGCAGTTCCAGGCGCCAGGCCTCACCCTCGCGCAGCACGCGAAACTCCCGCGCCGCCCCGGTTTCGACCAACGCCTGCAACGTCTCCTGCTCGATGGCTCTTTTCATGGCTACCCCCTGCTCCCGCGTCTAACCAGTACACAGGGTTCTGGTATAGCGCAAAGGGGATGTCGATCACCACCACGGGCTGAGTGGCCACCAATACCGGGTCAAGTGTGGGGTCTGATTCACCATAATCGCCAATTATGCGCGCACGCCTTTATTTAATGGCCGATGCTCAGAATTGTTAAGTCCGCACATGCCGCCGACCATACGCAGTTCCCTTTTCACCCTCAACAAAAGGTCATCCAATGCGAATAGAGGCCGTAACTCATCGTTGATCTAGCCGCACTGGTCGAAAATGGGCATGCTGACACCCAGGCTGAGTGTGCTATATCGGCCACAGCGACGCAGGAAGCTAATCAAACAGCTCAAGGACTATGACAGATGGAACAGCGGTCTCTTCTCTACGATGCACGTTTCCTTGAGAGCTATGCGGGGGCTATCGTCACCGAGCCAGCGACAGCAATTGTCGAGCTGGTAGCCAACTGCTGGGACGCCTACGCGACCCAGGTCGAAATTACTTGGCCGGACGTGGAGGCGGATCAGCAGTTCCGGATCAGGGATAACGGGCATGGAATGACCCGTGAAGAGTTCCAGCACATCTGGCGCACCATTGCTTACAACCGCCTCTCCATACAAGGTGCTATCGCACTGCCTCCGCAAGACGTAGACGGCCTGCCTCGGACAGTTTTCGGTAAGAATGGCAAAGGGCGTTTTGCAAGCTTCTGTTTTGCTGATGAATATTTGATTTCCTCGCGTAAGAACGGCCAAGAATTTGTCTGTCGGGTGCATCGAACATTGACCGAGCCTCTAGTACTGGAGGAGGTCGCATTTACGCCTGATGGCGTCGAAGGTCATGGCACAGAAATTATTGGCAACGGGAGCATCCCAAACCTGCGTTTTACTGAAGAACAAGCTCGCGAGTTGATCGGTAGCCGGTTTCTGGCCAACCCAGCCTTTACAGTACGGATGAACGACAGCCCAATCACGTTCAGTGACATCCCTGATCTGCTGTCCCGCGAAGAACTGGATATCCCTGATTTAGGCAAGGTAACCATTTTACACATCGATTCGAAAAAGGCGGATCGCACAACCAAGCAGCATGGCATCGCTTGGTGGGTACAGACGCGTTCAGTCGGTGACTGTAAATGGAGTCGCAGCGACTACGAGCGTGTATTGGATGGCCGCACCTCTGAAGCCAAGAGGTTCACGTTTATCGTGCAAGCTGACTTCTTGAATCAACATGATGCCGTCAGTGCTGACTGGAGCGGGTTTAAGGAGGGGAATCCAGCGTGGGATGTCACTCGCCAGGCTGTGCAGGATCGCATCCGCCACATCATCCACAAAACGGGCGAAAGCGAGCGGGATGCTAAACGTGAAGCAGTGAAAGAACGTGTCGGTAGTACAGTGAACACCCTATCGCTTAGCAGCAAAGACCGGGTAGAGGCTTTCATCGACGAGGTCGTAGAAACCTGCCCCAACTTTGGAGAACAGGAAGTTGTTCAGCTCTCCACAATCTTGGCCAAGCTAGAAAAGTCCAAATCGCGTTATGGCCTGTTAGACCTACTGCACAAATGCGAACCAAATGACTATGACACGTTGCACACCATACTTTCCGAGTGGTCGGTTGGCATGGCGAAGCTCGTACTTGACGAGATTCAGAACCGGTTGAAGCTCATGGGGGAATTGCGCATCAAGATCCAGGTTGTCGGGATCGACGAAGTGCATGAGCTGCAACCACTGTTTGAGCGTGGCTTATGGATGTTCGGAGCCCAGTTTGAGTCTATTGAATTTAGCTCCAACAAGGGTATGACAACTGTTATCCGCCAGCTCTTTGGTGATAAACAAGGTCGAGGGAGTCGTAACCGACCGGACTTCGTCGCTCTGCCCGATTGCAGCGTCAGCTTTTATGCAAGATCGTCCTACGATGAAGACTACAACGATAACGGTGCTGCACATGTTGTGATTGTTGATCTTAAAACCACGGGGCTGCCACTGGGCTCCCGCGAAAAGGATCAGGTTTGGAAGTATGTGAAAGAATTGAAGGCAAAGGGGCATATCCGTCATGACACGAGAGTGGATGGATTCATCTTGGGGAGTGTTATCGAACAAGGTGAAAACGATCCGATCAGCCATGGCGACGAGGTCAAAATCATTCCAATGCTCTACGAGACAATTTTGAAGCGTGCGGAGAAACGACTACTGAACCTCTACTCTCAGGTGCAGGATGCTCCTTTTCTGTTGGATCAACAGGAGCAGCTTGCCGCTTTTCTAAATCCAGTGTCAGTGCGTCAAGCTGACCTGATCGCTGCGGTCGACTCCCTCTGACCATACGGGACTGGCGGTGTAATCTGACGGCAGCTTCCCTGAAAACCGTACGCTCGGCGATAGGGACACCGCCTGTCCCTTATTGCTAATTATGCGCAAGTCGGTGACTCGACGAATCTGCCGTGTGGCGGAAAGCGAAGCTCAAAATCGCCTCGGATCAGCTTCAGTTCTCGGGCATCCGCTACCGCCTCTTCCCACCCTGGTAAGAAGCTGAAGTCAAAGACCAAGGCTCGGTGCTTTAATCGTTTGTAGAGAGGTAGATCCCCCAAGAAAGCCGCGAGCAACAGCGCCTCTCGGATAATGTCCTTTTGTGTCGGCCCGACCGATAGAGTGCAAGGTCAGCAGCGCTCTCGTAATGAGCCTTAGCGGACTCTAGTTGCCCGGCAAGCACATGCCACCGGCCTTCCAGCCATTCCAGGTAGTAGGTGCTGACACCATCCGGCTCGACGGCGCCAAGTTTTTGTCTGAACTCATTCAGTGCCTGTCGAGTGGAGGCCATGGCACCCTGCGGCTTTTCCGAGGTGCGCTTCAAGGCGTCTTGAAGTAACAACCCACTTTCAACCACTTGCCGTTTATGCGTGGCCGCCTGGATGTTTAAGGTGGAGAGGATCGTTCCGATATCGATTTTGGGAATATCACTGAGTACCTCTCGCAAAATGATGCTGCGCAAATTGACGTAGGTGTCAGCTTTCCCTGCCAGATAACTCAATACTCTCGCGGTGATCAGCCATTCGCGGCCAGCGTTGATGAGATAGGCCCTATTGGGGTAATGGATAAGCAATTCACGAGCGATCAACGAGATGCTATTTAGTGAGGGCAATTGTGTACCTGCCCGCCAACGCTGAAGATCCTGACGACCATTTTTGTTCACACCCGTTGAGTCTGGATAAAGGCAGTGACCGAGTTGTTTCGGCGCAATACCTAATTCGCTTTCAAGCCAATCAAACACCACATCGACAGCGTGCCGCTGCGTATCCAGCAGAGTCACAATAGGCGGGCTGGGTATAGCTTTGCGCATCTCTAGCAGGAATGAGGCGGCATAAGGTGCGTACAGGTTGGTGATCAGCGCGGGCAGACTTTGCGATCTGGTCAGCGCATCCAATTGTATTGTCTTAACCAGACGCACATACCCCTCATGAAGAGTCTCCACAGCCGCCATGATGAAGTGCGCAAAGGTTTCTCCGGCTCGTTTTGATAGGGGATTCCATATGAAGTCTTCACGAAGCTGAGGGATAAGTTGCCAGTCGAAATCCCCCTCCCTCGCCAGACGATCAATCTGACGGCTACCAGATTTTGTGTCTAATGCTCTCGCAAGTAACCGATAGCATTCGCCGAGTCGTGGGTACGGTGGTTGTGGCGAGTGGTTGCTGGCCATTGGCAGAGATTCCATCAGGTGAATGTTTAACTGTTCGCATCCTTGCGAAAGACAGTCCATAAAGTCGTTATGCCTTGGATCCCTGACCACGATTGCGACCGGATTTTCCACCATGGACCTTACTGGGCCAGTTCCCTCCTAGAAATTGGTTAATACCCGTTGGACGCGCGCCGCCTTTCGCGTCGCCACTGGACGGTTTGTTCGCAGTACCCTTTGCCATGTGGCGGATGATTCCGAGGTGGGGCTTTTGCATGATTCGTCTCCTAGATAAGTAGCAACATGGCTACGGACACGAATGTAGGAAATTTCTATACAGCTGGCTGCGCGCAAGTGGTCAATTTTTCTCACACCGGCTGTTTGAACGTCGAACCCATCGACAGATATCCCACGAGGCGTTTTGCGAGAATGAGCATCGAATAGAGCTTTCAACTTCATCGAGATACAAATGTCGACGGCGTTTCGCGAAGATGGCACAGTGACACACGCCTAAAAAACTGAGGTGGGGCAGCTGTAGACGTCGTCGAGACGTCTGTGCTGCGTTGCATGCTTTTGAATCTTCAGCATAAGGATTTGCGTCAATGACCGCGTTCACTCCTGCTGTAAATCCCATAAAAGCCTGGCTCAGCGAGTTTTTGCTCACCCGCGAGCTATTCAAAGGACCTAACGGCAAACCTCTGTACAGCTACCAACTGTCCGAACACGAGTACGCATCCTTACGCGATTTACTTCAAAAGTACCTTCGCCTAGCGTCCAGTCCAGTTCAGGTCATACACCTGGGAGCATGTTTTTGTTTGTTCGTCAGTGAGCAGTACCGTAGAAATTACAACAGCTCATGGTCCTGGTCAGGCGCTGAGAGCGAGTTAGCCGTCTCACTTTCACACAACCAGCATGCAACCTTGACCAGTAAAGGACTGGAATACTGGAAACGCCCTATTCGGTACCGTGAAAACGGTAGGGATTGGCTAGGGTCCCTTTTCGCAGAAGGTGGGCTACCTTGGCCCCTGGTTCAAAAGGAATCGCATGGCTTTGGCAAAGCCGTCAATCGAGGTATTAATCTCTTCAGTGCAGGGAGCAGCCACCGAACAACTGCTGACCTAATAGCGGCGCACGAAGATGAATTGCCAATTTCCTTTCGAAATCTAGAAACCAGGCAGCTGCTTGCCGGCATTGTTGAACAGTTGATGCATCTGGCTGGGCAGTATCCGCTTAAGGATCAGAAAGACCCTGCTGCTTACCTGGATAAAGTCGCTCCTGAGTGGACAGAAGCCTTTCCAATCCCTCTCGATGAAACTAACGCTAGAGGCCTGATTAATGATTGGCTACATGATGCTGGCAAGCAGCGGCTTGATAGACAAGAGGTCCTAATTCAAGCCAGAGCATTCACCTGTGAGCATTTTCTATTAGGCACACTGCCGGACTGGAGGATTAGGACAGAGCTGGCCTTGCCAAAGGAACACTCATTTGACATTGATCCCCAGCAGTTGGGTAGCACTCGGCTCGATCAAGCCTATTACGAAGGTGAGCACATATTAGCTCGTGGGCCTGCGGTGTATGCCCAGCTGAACGAGTCGCGTCTGACGATCCGCTTCTCCAATCCCTCAATATCAATAGAACGTCGCCGGCTAGGCGAACCTGTCACGCTGCGCTTACTCGACAATGGACGAGTTGTTCAATGTTACCAATTCGACGGCAGCGAGTTGGATTACGAAGAAACGCCGTTAGTTTTTGAGCAGCGGGTTGATTGCTGGCAATTGGTCGGAACATCTTCTTGCGGTGTCGCTGGTGAGTCCGCACGTATTCGCATTCCGACCAAATTTAGTTTTTCGTCAGACGGTCTCGCACCATCGCTGCTGACTACCGACAAAGAGAGCGGCCAGTGGCTAGATCTACGGGCCGATGTATCGCTCCAAAACGGCCCTGACCTCTATCGAATCGAATTAAATCAAAACGAACACCGAAAGCCCGCTCTGGCCGGTGTTCAGGGGCTCTATGACAGTAACCCAGGTGTTGTATATTTGGGTTGGCCACGACTGGAGTTGCCCGAAGACTATGAGTTTGGTCTGGGCGATATTCTAGAATTTGCCAATGGGCAACCCCTGGACACTCCTCGCCGTACCGGGCCCTTCGGTGTCGTTCGTTACACCTTGAAAAACCGCACGGGAAAAACGCTTTTAACTCGCCGCTTTGCCGTCCTACCCAAAGAATTCAGTACCTCGTTGCTTCCCGCAACCACCGAAAAACCTGCTCGATTGCAGGTCAAAGGTGCGCTCCAGCTTGACTTAAAAATCGACAGCTCGCTGCTAATGGCCAAGCGATTGGAGTCTGAACACTCCGCAACCACTTTCAGCCTTATTCATCGAACCGATACGCCTCCTGCTGGTTTTACGCTGGAGATCGACCAGAAAAGCAGTAATCAGCCACTACGACTTCACCTCCCGTACCCGTATCAAGGAGCCCGGCTTATTGGACCAGACGACCGGCCCTCACGAGCACACGAACTTACGTTACCTGAGCTTATAGGTCATCGCATCGCATTGACCTCAGGGCAAACTCAAGGGCAAAGTTTCTACATGCAACTGGAACTGGTGTGCGAGGCGCTGCCACATCCAAAACGGCACTATGAGATCAAAGTAGGCTCATCGCCCACTCTGCTAAATTTGTTTAGCTACCAAAATGACATGCTTCAAATGCTGGGAGCTGTCGACGAACAAGATGCGTTTATTAAGCTCACCTTAGAAACCGAACAGCGCGCGCTCAGCCTGAATATCAGACGGTACAACGGCCGCTTGCAATGGGAAAGTCGAGACACATTCACGATCTGCGAAATAAGTAACGCGACAATTTTGAATGACACCGAAGTTGAGGCAATGTTGCTTTCTGATCCTAAACAAGCGCCAGTCAAAATTGAGGAACTCAAGAGCCAGGATGTTGGCACCGGGCGATTTATTATACCCAACACCATGCAACGTGATGGCCCATGGCTAATCTATCCAGCCAAAGATAGTAAAACTCAATTTCGCCCAGCACTGTTCGTGTCGACTTCGTCGATTACTGAAATTCAAACTGAAGTTTTTTCCCTGCACAGGGCGACACAGGTTTTCCATCCCAAAACCAACGCAAACGCCATCAGTCAACAAATCACCGTCATGGCAAAAGAGTTCGGACACAGTGGCTGGCAATATTTAGCGGACTTAAAGCAACACTACGCGCACCTGCCATTGTCCTCATTTGAAAGCTGGAAGGCACTGTCAAAGCAACCAGAGGCGCTGGCATTCGCGGTGCTCCGACTAGAAATGGACGAAGCGTTCTGCGCTCGAATTCGCGATGAGCTGGCGGTGATCTGGGAAGCAATTCCTCTCCCCATCTGGGCCGAAGCGCATGCACGATTTTTACAAGGGCTGATCGCATGTGGCTTGCCGGAGATTCTTATCAAAAACCTTGAAACGAATCGCGCGGCCGTGTTGCGACTTGTGGTTTCCGGCTTTGATTATTTGGGCGACTACCTAAGTACTGGCAATAAAAGCAGTCTGACCAAAATCCCTCCCCAACTGGTAGTACCAGGCTGGAATCAAGCCTTACGCCAACAACACGCTACCGACAGACAGTGGCCTACCGATCTTACTGCGGAGTTGACTAGCTGGATCCTTCAGAATCCGATACCTGCATTCTTGAGAGAGATTACCCCTGTTGGTTTCACTAAAGCGGTTTCTTACTTACCAATTTTTTTGGCCTATGTGACGGCAGGCAAGGCCACCCTAAATGATCTTCCCGTGCCGATGGCGTACCTAAAATTCGCCATTCGATTGGTTTCTGATTTTGACCGTCAGGGATGGTTCGCACCTACTCACGCACTGATGGTTTCGTATTTGCTAGCCTCCGAAGACGAGGCATAAGGAGTTCCGATGCGTTTTTTCACGGATTTAATTGAGCAAAGCCTTAACCGCACGCGGGAAGCAACCTTAGGCGTCCTAGGAGTTAACGAACCAGGGCTTCGCCGCCATCTGAACGAAAAAATGGTTGATGAATTGGGCGCCGATGGCTGTTTTCTGGCTCCGCCGGTTTTCGAACATACGTTTGGTTGGAAAGAGTCGGAAAAACGTCTTCTCGACTTAGAGGGGTCATTGCTCTCCAAAAGCCTGCTCAATACATTACAAAACGCCCATGCGTATGACTTTCCAAGAGAAGCTCATCCCTATGCGCATCAGCTTCAGGCTTGGCGAACGTTGCTTAAAGAGAAACCTCGATCTGCCATCATCACCAGTGGCACCGGCTCGGGAAAAACAGAATGTTTTATGGTGCCTATCCTTGAAGATCTAATCCGGGAGCGTGAGCGAAATCAATCGTCTTTGATTGGGGTGAGAGCGCTATTTCTCTATCCTCTCAACGCCCTAATCAACTCTCAACAGGAGCGTTTAGATGCATGGACCCGTGCGTACGGTAAAGATATTCGGTTTTGTTTATACAACGGTAAAACTGAAGAACGCGAAGGGGTCATTCGTAAGATTCAAGAACAGAAACCCAACCAGGTTTTGTCACGTGAGCTTTTGCGCAAAGAGCCCGCGCCAATATTAATGACCAACGCGACAATGCTCGAATACATGCTGGTTCGTCAGGTAGATAATCCTATCCTGGAGATTTCAAAGCAGCAGCAGTCTCTGCGCTGGATTGTCCTCGACGAGGCACACACTTACGTTGGTTCTCAAGCCGCAGAAATGTCCCTCCTGCTGCGCCGCGTCGTTCAAGCCTTCGGTAAAAATCCTGAAGAGATTCGTTTTGTCGCGACATCGGCCACCATCGCCGGGGGGGAGGCCGAAGAAAAGTTGAAACGGTACCTTGCAGACCTCGCAGGAGTGCGGCTAGAACAAGTCGACGTCATTGGAGGATCTCGTGTTTGGCCGGATATCTTGTTCGACTCGAAAGTCGAAAAGGCCTCGCTGGAGGTCGTGCAGTCTATCGAGAATGAACAAGAAATATCACCGTCCCGTTTTGATGCTTTAGGACGTAATTCAATAGCGCGCTCGTTAAGGCATGCGATTGTTAACTCGACGAAACCGTTAGATTTAAATGAATTACTGACGATACTGAAATCCGAATTAATGCCCGGCTCGCGGCTGGAGCAGCAACGGGAAGTGTTAGGTTGGCTCGATGTATCAACTGGCACCCGACGCCATAAGGACGAACCGCCGTTTCTTAAGCTACGGACCCATCTTTTTCAACGAATGCTTCATGGACTATGGTCCTGCATAGACCCCAATTGCACTGCCAAATCTGCCAGTCTGAGCGAATGGCCATTTGGCAACGTCTACGTTCATCAACGTGCACACTGCGAATGCAACGCGCCAGTGTACGAATTAGGGTTTTGCGATGACTGTAAAACTCCGCATTTGATTGCAGAGGATCGCAATGGGGTTCTTCACCAATTGAGCCCGTACGCAGGAGATGAGTTTTCTCTGAGCTACGAAAGCGGCGAAGAAGAGACGTCGCCTGAAAGTGAGGTAACCGGCCCCACTACTAGTCGTACTTATGCACAACGTTTGGTAATTGCCGGGTTGCAGGTCGCACAAGATCCCTTTTTCAGCGTCAGCCTTGATCTAGACACCCACGGCTTATGTGCTACTAACTCAGCGCGCCCTATCAACATTACTATCGCTGAAGAGAAAGCGGCTTGCTGTAGTCACTGCGACCACGAACTTCCAAACAAAAAAAGCTTTCTGAGAAAAGCGTACCTGGGCGCTCCATTCTATGTTGCGAATGCCGTCCCGACGGTGCTGGAGTTTTGCCCAGATGCCGACAAAAAAGACAGCAATGAGCGCTCCCCAGAAGAATTACCCGGCCGGGGTCGCAAGCTAATTACGTTCACCGATAGCCGTCAAGGTACGGCACGTATGGCCGTACGCATGCAACAAGAAGCCGAGCGTTCGCGGTTGCGTGGCTTAGTATTTGAAACGCTTCGGAACGTTCAGGCCAAAGCAGATGCGGAACCTAAAGACGTTCCTACTGGCAACTATGATCTGCTGATGCACCAGGCAGAAGGCTTAGAACAGTCGGGAATGGGTGTAATGGCGGCAGAGCTACGCAGACAAGCGGCCGCGCTACGATCCGGCAACGCCCCACAAAAACGAATCGTCAACGTCGATTGGGCAAGCATGGTGTATGAGCTAGCAGCCTCCAAAGATGTTGAACAGTCAATCCTGCGCTACAACCGCTACGCCAACCCTGTCCTTTTTGACGGGAGCCAAGGTGGCGCAACTATGGCTCGCTTACTTTTAGCTCGGGAATTTTCGCGACGCCCAAAAAATCAAAACAGTACGGAGACTCTCGGGCTCGTAAAAGTAACCTACCGAGGTCTCAAAGAAATTAGCTCTACACCGCCGATGTGGACGGAAACAAACGCGGTACCGGCTACAGGAGCATTTTCGGCGCCTGGAACTCGCTTAACTCTTGAGGATTGGCACGATTACCTTAAAGTTGCACTTGATTTTTATGTGCGCGAGAACACCTTTATAAACATGGATCGCGACATGCAATCCTGGATGGGCAGCAGGTTCACCCCCAAATCGCTGTTCTCTCCAAAAACCGAGCTGGAAGAAAGCACAACCGTAAAAAAATGGCCTCAAGTAAAATCTGGAAATCCGCATCGGTTAGTAAAGCTACTGGAACAAGCCACCGGATTGAATCGGACGGTCGCTACAGATGCGGACAAAATCAATGCTTGGCTAGAAGCCGCATGGTCTGCTCTGACACAGGCTCTCATCCTGGAGCCCGCAGATCCAGGGCATCGCCTGAAGCTAGAAACACTGACCTTTTCGCTATTAGAAGAGGGCTGGCTTTGCCCGATAACGCACCGAATTTTTGATTCGACTTTTCGTGGGCTAACCCCCTATTTACCCATAAAGTTGCGTGCGCAAGACTATCGTTGCCAGAAAATCCAACTTGCCTCGCTAGCTAATCTCCAGATAGATGGTAGCGCCGTGGCCAAGCAATTGCAGATTCGTGCGCAGGTCTTACAAGACCCGGTCATCCAGCACCTTCGGTCTGAGAATCTCTGGACCGATATCAGCGACCGTACCGTAGAAGGCGGATTTTACTATCGAACCGCAGAACATTCGGCTCAGCAGTCGGCCCAGAGACTCGATGACTATGTTGATCTGTTTAAGAAGGGTGATATCAACGTACTCAACTGCTCCACGACTATGGAGATGGGCGTAGATATTGGGGGCATCTCTGCTGTAGTGATGAACAATCTGCCGCCCCACCCTGCCAACTATTTGCAACGGGCGGGGCGCGCCGGACGCCGTAGTGAGGCACGCGCGATAGCCTACACCTTATGTAAAGCGGACCCTCATAACCAGCGTGCGTTTGCACAGCCTAAGTGGCCATTCATTACCGCCATTCCCGCTCCGACCATTACTTTAAGCTCTTCTCGCATTGTTCAGAGGCACGTCAATTCGCTGCTCTTGTCTATTTTCCTAAAGTCAAAAACCAGTAGTGACGGTGACCGAACCAGGCTGACCCTTCAATGGTTTTTTGGCGGGGACGACTCACCCTGCCAGCAATTCAAAAGCTGGCTGACTAGTAGTCAGACAGAATTCGCAGATCCAATCAAACGCCTTGTCAGCGGAACGTGCTTAGATGGCTGCCTGCTAAGCACAATCTCAGCCGAGACTCAGGAAAGCGTACGTATTCTGGAGGACAGGTGGCTTGAAGAGTCTCGAAAGCTCAACGCTAAGCTGCAAGCGGCGACAGATTTACCGTACAAAAAAGCGCTAGAGCTGGAGAAAAAACGTCACGACGGTGAGTACTTGCTTCGCGATCTCGCGTCCCGTGCGTTCCTTCCAGGATATGGATTCCCTACCGATGTCGTGACACTCAATACCTACAACATTGAGGACTTCAAGCACCAGCGAACTCATCATGAGAGTCGTGAAGACAGCATTTTCAACAATAAAGAGCTACCGTCTCGCGGTTTAAACATTGCGATCCGAGAGTATGCACCTGGGTCACAAGTGGTAATCGATGGGCGAGTCTATCGTTCGGCAGGAATCAGTTTGCAATGGCATGCATCAGGCCAAGTAAACGAAGCACAAAAATTTGATATCGCCTGGCGATGCTCAAATTGTGGCGCGACAGGCGTAATCGAAAACGCCTATACCAATAGCTCCGAGCTAACGTGCTCACACTGCATGCACGCCATTCACACAAACGAGCGCCGAACCGTCCTTCGCCCTGGCGGCTTTGTAACCGACTTCTATGAGTCCACAACAAACGACATCACTTCTCAGAAGTTCATCCGAGTCGAACGACCTCGCATCCAACTGACTGGCGAGACGATCTCGCTGCCCGACAAGCGGTGTGGTTTCGTACGATTTGGTCACGACGGCAGTGTGTTCCATCATTCATCCGGTGAACACGAAAAAGGTTACGCCGTGTGCCTAACCTGCGGACGTGCAGATTCAATGCTCGCCTCCGGTGACATTCCTAAAAACCTGCTTCCAGATCAGCTACACCGGCCAGTGGGCGGGATCACAGGCAGTCGTAAAGAGTTCGACTGCCCCGGCACGGCAGTTAAGCCTAACCTGTACCTGGGCTATCAAATTCGCACTGACGTCATGGAGCTTTACTTGAGAAGTCCCCAGACAGGCCTGTGGCTCGGAGATAGTCTGGCAGAGCAAACCATAGCCACGACTCTTGCGGTTGCGCTACGCGACGTAATCGCTGAACTCTTAGGTATTGCCAGCACAGAAATGGGCTTTGGTTTCCGTCTTGATCGCGATATCGAAAGTGGACAAGGGCGAACGGTCATTCAGCTGTTCGATGAAGTCAGCGGAGGAGCCGGGTTTGTCCTGGCTGGCTTAGCGAATACAACCGAGCTATTACGTAAAACGTTAGGGAAGCTACATTGCCCGGTTAACTGCGAAAACGTCTGCTCGCACTGTCTTGCAGGTCAAGACAGTCGAGTGGAGCGAGAGGAACTAGATCGTGGACGCGCCATGGAGTGGCTGACTGTGTCGGGCCTAATCGAACATTTAGACTTGCCCAGCGAGTTTGAAACTGTGGTGGGGGCTAGTTATTGCTCGACCGGCCCGATCCGCTATTTGTCCTCAGCGATCAATTCAGCGGATCGCAGTGAAAACGACACCTCTATTTGCTTGGTGATGAGGGGAGATGCAGAGGACTGGGACCTAGATTACCCTTACTTTCGTGAAAAAATCCTCACTTGGGCAATTGCTGACAAACTCAAGGTGAAACTGGCAATTCCTTCCGGAGCGTCGCTAAGCAAAGAACAGAAGAACACCCTCTTTGACCTGGTTAGTCTTGGGGTGGTGATTGAGGATATGGACAACTTCCTCCCACTGATCAAGCCTTACCTGGTGGCTCAAATTCGTTCCAAGTCGGGCATCAAGAGTCTTTTTAGCAGCGATGCCTCCGCTGCGACTCCAGGAGCCGGATGGCTGAGTAGCAACGATGGAATAGTGTGGGCTGGAAGCGACTGTGTGTCTGATTGCGGTGGTCAGCCTATCGACGTCCGGACCTGGCGCCAATTTGAGCAGGGTGCACGGGTCATCGAAATCACCCACGAGCTTGACGGGCCTATCAGCAGCTTGCATAGACGTCTCGCTACTCTCATTGAGAAGCACGCGCCCGAACTTACTGATTTGATTGCCACGGATCAAGCAGCAGTGGTCAGCTATTCCGACCGTTATCTGAAATCACCATGGTCGTTAATGTTGTTAAGCGGTTTTCTTGAACTTTTCAAGAATGAAAAACTTGAGTCGCTGCGAATTCAAACGCTAGCATCCAGTGGCGATCAGTCCAGCAATCAAATTAGTCATGACTGGAGGTTCCATCTTGATCAAGAAGCACTTCTTAAGCTTTGGTTGGGTAGCCAGTTCTCTATCTCACCTGAAATTGAAATCAAAGAACGAAGCAGGGAGCTTCAACACGCGAGAGTGATAACAGTAGATTGGGTATCGGGTAAGCGCAGCAAAGTGTTCCTTGATCAAGGAATGGGATACTGGCGAGGTAGAATGCCGTATCGCGATCAGATGGGGTTTGACTTCCGCCTTAACCACGAGAGCCAAGCGCTACAAATGCTGGAGAAATATAAAGTGGCGCAAATGTGTCCTAGCGGTGAGTGGCCCACTTACATGAGCCTGCTCGTGAGCTAACCCAAACAGCCATCGAACCAAAACAATAGTGTCCATGTAGGCAGCTGGACACTATTTATAAATGCCTCAGAACAAGAGACGCTGTTCGACGAACACCGTTGAGCGAAGCCTGCTTCCAACGTGTAGGATTTTTCCTAGACAAACGTAGTGGCCACTAAGTATCGTTTGAGGGTTTTCAACCCTTGGCGACTGAATGTACACTGAAAGAAGCAGCAGCGGTTGGAATGATGACGAGATTCAGGCAGCTGTCGATGCCTATCTGGACATGCTTGATCGCGAACAGAACGGTCAAAAAGTCAATAAAAGACATGAGAATCGCGTCCTTCGTGAAGGTGCGTTGTCTGCTCGCACCGAGGGTTCTATCGAGTTTCGAATGCAGAACATATCGACAGTTCTGGAGGAGATGGGTCGCCACCGGATCATTGGTTACAAACCAGCCAAAAACGTCGGAGCTAACGTAGCGCGCAAAATCCGTGAAGCGCTTGATGCCGACCATTTACTGGCTCCTGAAGATGTCGAACCGGTAGCAGACGAATTAACGTTGGAGCAGCGGGCGGCGAAGCTGGAAAAACGAGCATTCAAACGCGCACCACAGGGGATCGCTAACCCTCAATTGTCGTCATCGGCTGTAAAGGCTTATGTGCGTGATCCCCAAGTCAGAGCTTGGGTTCGACAACAAGCCGGCGGGATCTGTGAGGGCTGTCATCAACCTGCACCTTTTGAAATTAACGGCAGGCCATTTCTTGAGGTTCATCACGTTAAGCATCTGGCTCACGAAGGCTCCGACTGCCCAAGCAATGCTGTCGCCCTATGCCCGAACTGCCATCGTCGCTGTCA
>Ga0247730_1000673_pt1 | contig 22912 bp, 21 predicted proteins | sample UWRJL073202C2_FD_180959 | JGI IMG/M metagenome (GOLD analysis project Ga0247730, IMG submission 180959) | Plant litter microbial communities from Arlington Agricultural Research Station in Wisconsin, United States - UWRJ-L073-202C-2 | ecosystem: Environmental > Terrestrial > Plant litter >... | reverse complement strand
TTGCGTAAATGAGCTATCTTGTCGCCCGCGACGACCACCAGCTTCAAAAGCGGTCGTTATCGGAGGCGCCTCAGGGCGCGTTCGTTTTTTTTGTATTCGATAAATTCAACAAGCGAGGAGGACCGCCATGGGCGTGACCAACCGGTTGGCCTGTTACTCCGACCCCGCCGACCACTATTCCCATCGCGTGCGCATAGTGCTCGCCGAGAAAGGTGTCAGCGCCGAGATCATTGATGTTGTTGCGGGTCGTCATCCGCCGAAGTTGATCGAGGTGAATCCGTACGGCAGCGTGCCGACCCTGGTCGATCGTGACCTGGCGTTGTACGAGTCGACGGTGGTAATGGAATATCTGGATGAGCGTTATCCGCATCCACCCCTGTTGCCGGTTTATCCGGTGGCGCGTGCCAACAGTCGGTTGCTGATCCATCGGATCCAGCGTGACTGGTGCGCACTGGTGGATCTGATTCTGGATCCGCGCAGCAAAGAAACTGCTCGCGTTGTGGCCCGTAAAGAGTTGCGCGAAAGCCTGACCGGGGTTTCGCCGTTGTTCGCGGAAAAAGCTTTTTTCCTGAGTGACGAGCAAAGTCTGGTTGATTGCTGTCTATTGCCCATACTCTGGCGTTTACCCGTCCTGGGTATCGAGTTGCCGCGGCCTGCCAAGCCGTTGCTTGATTATATGGAGCGCCAGTTTGCGCGTGAGGCATTTCAGGCGAGTCTGTCTGGTGTCGAGCGTGACATGCGCTAAGGCTTAAGGAGCCGTTGATGAACTCCAGTCGCCCTTATCTGATTCGTGCTCTTTATGAGTGGATCGTCGATAACGATTGCACCCCGCACATGCTGGTCAATGCGGAATACCCATCGGTTCAGGTCCCTCAGGGCTTTGCCAACGATGGGCAGATTGTCCTGAACGTTTCACCCTCCGCTGTGCGTCATTTGCACATGGATAACGAAGCGGTCAGCTTTGAGGGTCGCTTCGGCGGCGTGCCGCACACCCTGTACGTCCCTGTGGCGGCGATTCTGGGCATTTACGCCCGGGAGAACGGCCAAGGTATGGTTTTCGACCTGGAGCCTCCCTTTGAGGATGATGACGAGATCGAGCAGGATGATGACAGTTCGCCACCGGATACAGAGCCGCCGCGTCCCAGCGGTCGGCCGAGCCTGAAAGTGGTGAAATAAAAAAAGGCGATCCCTCGGGATCGCCTTTTTCATGGAAGCCGCCTTCCCGGACAAGTCCGGTCCTACCGGTTCTCTACAAACCGGTAGGAGGGGACTTGTCCCCGAATGCTCATCCCGCCTCGGCTAAAAATGCAGCAGATATCAGTCGATGTACTCAAACAGCTTCACGATCTTCTGCACGCCGGATACGCCCTGCACCAGATTGGTCGCCTGCGTGGCTTCCTGCTGGGTCAGCAGGCCGAGCAGGTAGACGATGCCGTTCTCGGTGATGACTTTGATTCGCGTGCCGGGAATCGAGCTATCGGCGAGCATCTGGCTCTTGATCTTGGTGGTCAGCCAGGCATCGTTGTTGCGCGCCAGCAATGAGGACGGGCCCATCACCTGGATTTCGTTGTTGACCTTCTTGACCTTCTGCACGGCGGCAGCGGCCTGTTCGGCCATCTGCTTGAGGTCGGCGCGCGGCGTCTGGCCAGCCAGCAGCACGATGCCGTTGAAGCTGGACACGACGATATGCGAATTCTGATCCAGATCAGGGCTGGCCTTGGCGACGTTGACCGCGACTTTGGTTTCGATCAGGGAGTCGTCGATTTTGCTGCCGAAGGTGCGCGTGCCACGATCATCTTCGATGGGTTTTTCGCGACTGGCATTGATTACCGAGCTGCATCCGCTGAGGCCAAGGCACAGGGTCAGAGCCAGCAGGCTGAGGCGATTAAGGGTCATTCTTCACTCCCGAACAGTTGGCTGTCGATCAGATCGCATAAGCAATGGATCGCCAGCAGGTGGACTTCCTGAATTCGTGCGGTGACTTTTGCCGGTACGCGGATTTCCACGTCCTCCGGCAAGAGCAGCGAGGCCATGCCGCCGCCATCGCGTCCCGTCAATGCTACGACAATCATTTCGCGATCATGTGCGGCCTGGATGGCTTGAATTATGTTCGCCGAGTTGCCGCTGGTGGAAATCGCCAGCAACACATCGCCCGGCTGGCCCAGTGCGCGGATCTGTTTGGAGAAGATCTCGTTGTAGCTGTAATCGTTGGCAATCGAGGTGATGGTCGAGGTATCGGTGGTCAATGCAATCGCCGGCAGGCTCGGGCGCTCACGCTCGAATCGATTGAGCAGCTCGGATGAAAAGTGCTGAGCGTCACCCGCCGAGCCGCCATTGCCGCAAGAAAGCATTTTGCCTTCGTTGAGCAGGGCATTGACCATCACCTGGCTGGCTTGCTCGATGTAGGGTGCAAGGACTTCCATCGCCTGTTGCTTGGTATCGATGCTGGCCTGAAAAAGCTGGCGAATTCGGGATTGCATGTCCATCTGGGTGACCTTAATTAGAGCGTATGGCGGCTGGTCGGGCGCTGACCAGAAGATTCTGGAGGCTTCCCGGCACACATCTGTGCAGCCCGCAAATCGAAGAGCGAAATCGGTATTGGGTGTGCGGTACGTGTTTCAGGATCGGCATAGCGGACCTTGCCACTCAGCTGTCGAAAGCGCTTTTAAGCCAGTTCAGAGGAGTGCCGGAGCCCGGTTGTCCCTCGATGGCCACCACGTCGAAACGGCAAGGGGCATCCGCCCAGCGAGTGTTGTCCTGCAAAAACAGCTGCGCCGCCAGAATGACTTTTTGCTGCTTGCGAAAATCCACGCTGTGCAACGCTCCGCCCCAGCCGGAATGGCGCCGGTAGCGAACTTCGACGAATACTACTGTATCTCCGTCGAGCATGACCAGATCGAGCTCGCCACGTTTACATAACCAGTTTTGTGCAATCAGCTGCATTCCCTGCTGCTGTAAATACAGCAGGGCGCTGGCCTCAGCCTCGCGCCCTGCTTGTTTACCGGTGCCGCCTGGCATCAGGGGGCAGTGTCCGGCAGGCGCTGGATCTTGCCATCAACGAACTCGGCCCAAGGCAATTGACGTTCGATACGACGCGCCGGGTTCATGCTCAGGCTGCCGGAGAGGCCATCAATGCGGCTTTCAGGCAGTGTCTTGAGTTGGCCCAGGCGCGGCGCCAGGCGATAAGCGTCGACACCCATGGCGTAAAGACGGCCCAGGCTGCCAGCAGCCTGCGGCCATTGGGCGATGACTTGCTGACGCAGCGGGTCATTGGCGTTGAGCAACCAAGGGGTTTCACAGAAGCGCACGCCGTTGAGGTCCATGTACTGCGCCTGATCGTTGCTGTTGGTGAACAGGTGCGAAGTGGCGTAGACCGGAACGTCGCCAGCGTACTGGAAGACCATGGTCGGCTTGATCTGCTGGGCCTGTTGCGGCGTGGCGGCAAGGAACATGAAATCAATGTCCTGGCGGCGCGACGGTTGCGCGGCGACGTCGGCACCTACTGTGCTTTGCAGGCGTTTGGCGCGACCTTCGCTATTGCGCAGCTGGAACAGTTCGGCGACTTGCTGGGCCAGCGCGACCGGCTGATCGACGTGTTCGGCAGCAATCAATGTGCCGCCCTTGGCTTGCCAGCTCTGACGGAAGGCGTCCAGGACGCGGTCACCCCATTCGCCTTTAGGCACCATGGCGACAGCGCTGCGCTTGCCATCAGCCCAGGCACGACGCGCCACTTCACGGGCTTCGTCTTCTGCGGAAAGGCCAAACTGGAACAGCTGCGGCGGGCCTTCAGCACCGGCGTCGCTGTAATTCAGCGCCAGGGTGGTGATCGGCAACTGCTCGCGACCATTGAGTTGCTTGACCAGTGGTTTTTCCAGCGGGCCGACCACCAGCTGCACGCCAGCCGCTTTGGCCTGGCGATAAAACTCGTCCATGGATGTCAGGCGCGAGCTATCGAAGACTTGAATCGAAGGCGGGTTCTGACCGGCTTGCTGCGCCTGGTAATGCGCGGCCATGAAACCTTCGCGCAAGGCCTTGGCAACCGCAGCCAGCGGGCCTTCCTGAGGCAGCAGCAGGGCGATTTTGGTCAGCGGTTCGCTGGTCAAGGCGCGCAGTTGTGCCAGTGTGGCTGGCAATTGAACGGCCGCCGGGTGTTTCGGATTCTGTGCTTTCCAGCTGTCGATGGCCGCCTGTTGCTGTTCCAGCGTGCCGGCACCTTTGACAGCGCGCGCCAGGCTCAGCCAGCCACCCACGTCATCATTCGCGGTGCTTTGCAGCTGCTCAGGCGGCAGTGCGGCAACCAATGCCCAGATGGCATCGTTGTTGGCGCTCAGCTCCGCGCCTTGCAGCAGCGGGCCGACGAAGACGCGTTCACTGATCGCGGCCATGGTCTGGCCGTCAGCTTCCAGAGCCCGGGCCCGAACGGTGTGGGTGCGCACTTGCTGCTCGACGGACAATTCGCCAAGGCGTTGCAGGCTTGGATGGTTCAGCGCGGTCAGCGCAGCTTTGGGCTGGTTGCGGCCCATCGCCAGTTCAGCGGCCAAGGTGCTGGCGTAAACCTGCTGGCCTGGCTTGAGCAGATCCAGCTGCACTTGCGCAAGAATCTGCGCCGCGCGACCTGGATCATTCTGCCGGCTGGCCAGATCCGCGGCGCTGAGTCTCAGCAAGGCAGCCTGGTCCGGAGTTTTCGCCTGTGCAGCCTGGTCGAGCAATTGCTCGATACTGGCATCAGGGGTACGTGGAAGTTCGCCAAGGCTGGACGAAGGCGAGCTGGCACAAGCCGCCAACAGGGCAGCGAGGCAGAGGGCAGAGAACAGCCGCAGGCAAGCGATCATGTGTATGTTCCTGATACTCGAGCAAATTAGCGGGGAATTGTACCCAAGCGCTGGCAAGGGTGCGACGTCGAAGGCGTTAAAGCGGTGATATAGATTGCCGAACGGGCTTTTTAACAGCCAAAGCGGCGGATGTGCAGGTGTTGAAATAGCGAATCGCGATGCATCTCATTAATTTTCCGTCCTTTTTCAGGTTCTTCCTTGAGCACGCTACCCATGCAGTGGAGTCGTAGTCTGTACAATGCGGACTCTTCACCCATCACGGGTAACCAAATGAGGTCTGCGCTTTGACTGCTGACGTTGCTTCGAATTCCGCTGCTGGCTCGCTTTATGTAGTGGCCACGCCTATCGGCAATCTGGATGACATGAGCGTGCGGGCGTTGAAGGTGTTGCGCGACGTCGCCCTGATCGCTGCCGAAGATACGCGTCATTCATTGCGACTGATGCAGCACTTCGGCATTCCGACGCCGCTGGCTGCCTGCCACGAGCATAACGAACGCGATGAGGGCAGTCGCTTCATCGCTCGTTTGCTGGCGGGCGATGACGTCGCGCTGATTTCCGATGCCGGCACGCCGTTGATCTCCGATCCGGGTTATCACCTGGTTCGTCAGGCGCGAGCGGCTGGCATCAAGGTAGTTCCGGTGCCCGGCGCCTGTGCATTGATTGCGGCGTTGTCGGCGGCAGGTTTGCCGTCAGATCGCTTTATCTTCGAAGGATTCCTGCCCGCCAAGGCGGTAGGTCGCAGGGCGCGCCTGGAATTGCTCAAGGAAGAACCGCGCACGCTGATCTTCTACGAAGCGCCGCACCGGATTCTTGAGTGCCTGCAGGATCTTGAGCTGGTATTCGGCCCGGAGCGTCCGGCATTGCTGGCCCGTGAGCTGACGAAAACGTTTGAAACCCTCAAAGGCCTGCCGTTGTCGCAATTGCGGGCATTCGTGGAAGGCGACAGCAATCAGCAGCGCGGCGAGTGCGTGGTGTTGGTCGCTGGCTGGAGCGAGCCCGAAGGTGAGGACGTGATCGGCACTGAGGCGCGGCGGATTCTGGATCTGTTGCTGCAGGAAATGCCGCTCAAGCGGGCCGCAGCACTGGCGGCGGAAATTACCGGTGTGCGCAAGAACCTGCTTTATCAGGTGGCGCTGGACAAGCAAAAAGGCGAGTAGGGCGTGTCATGCGGCGCTAAGTGATTGAGCTTCGGACGTTTTAAAGCTTGTTCTCGGGCATCCGTGTCGTTAACCTTGGCGGCGGAGAGTCGATTGGACAGTCGCTGCCTCTTATTGTTCGCAATTAAGGGGGGGAGGAAAGTCCGGGCTCCATAGGGCGGAGTGCCAGGTAACACCTGGGAGGCGCGAGCCTACGGAAAGTGCCACAGAAAATAACCGCCTAAGCACTTCGGTGCCGGTAAGGGTGAAAAGGTGCGGTAAGAGCGCACCGCGCGTCTGGCAACAGTTCGTGGCAAGGTAAACCCCACTCGGAGCAAGACCAAATAGGGTTCCTAGGCGTGGCCCGCGCTGGAACCGGGTAGGTTGCTAAAGACGTCCGGTGACGGCCGTCGTAGAGGAATGACTGTCCTCGACAGAACCCGGCTTACAGATCGGCTCTCCACCTTTTCCCCCCTTGTGCGTTTCAGCCGCACAACACCCCTCGTAATACCGAAAAAATCTTAAACTTAATAAAACACATTAACTTCTGCGCGTAGCCCCTTGGGCTGTGTCGGAAATATCTGAAAGAACCTTCGCAAAATTACCGCTTCTCATCCGAAACCACTCCTAAATCTCAGTAATGTAAGGGTTTTCCTTAGGACCGTGCCTTGACGGTGTGGTGGGCGCGTTCCTATAGTGTGCACAAGTGGCAGAAAGTGGCACGAAGTGGGTTTTTTCAGCGCAAAAAGTTAGTATTTGGAGAATGCGCCTGTGTTTCGTGGTGCCAACGCAATCAATCTCGATGCAAAGGGCCGTCTCGCTATGCCGAGTCGGTACCGTGACGAGTTGGATTCGCGTAGCGCCGGGCAATTGATCGTAACCATTGACGCTGTTGACCCTTGCCTATGTCTGTACCCGCTTTCTGAATGGGAACTGATTGAAGCCAAGTTGCGAGATCTCGCGACGTTTCGCGAGGAAAACAGGCGTCTTCAAAGGCTTTTGATCGGTAACGCTGTCGATCTGGAACTTGATGGCAGTGGGCGTTTTCTGGTGCCGCCACGTCTTCGCGATTATGCCAAGTTGGATAAACGCGTGATGTTAGTTGGCCAGCTCAATAAGTTTCAATTGTGGGACGAGGACGCCTGGAACGCTCTTGCTGATGCGGATCTGGCGGCCATTCAAAAACCTGGCGCGATGCCTGATGAATTACGTGACCTGATCCTGTGACTATGACTAGCGGCTTTACCCACATCACCGTACTGCTCGAAGAAGCCGTCGAGGCTCTCGCGGTGCGCGCCGATGGCTGCTATCTGGACGGAACCTTCGGGCGTGGCGGACATAGCCGCCTCATATTGCAGAAGCTGGGGCCTGATGGCCGATTGCTAGGGTTCGACAAAGATCCCCAGGCAATTGCCACCGGGCAATCGCTAGCGGCCGAAGACGGCCGCTTTGTTATTGTGCAGCGCAGCTTTGCCGAACTGGGTTCCGAGGCTCAAAGTCGCGGGATTCAGGGCAAAGTCAGCGGCGTTCTGCTCGACCTGGGCGTGTCCTCGCCGCAGCTGGATGATCCTGAGCGCGGCTTCAGTTTCATGAACGACGGCCCCTTGGACATGCGCATGGACCCGACTCGCGGCGTCAGTGCTGCCGAGTTCATCGCCACCGCGCCGGTCGAAGAAATCGCCCGCGTCTTCAAGGAATATGGCGAAGAGCGTTTCTCCAAGCGCATGGCGGCTGCAGTCGTCGCGCGCCGTGAAGTGCAACCTTTCGAGCGCACGGCCGATCTGGCCGAAGTGCTCAAGGTCGCCAATCCGGCCTGGGAGAAGGGCAAGAATCCTGCGACGCGCGCCTTTCAGGGGCTGCGCATCCATGTAAACAACGAATTGGGCGATCTTGAAGCCGGCCTCGAAGCCGCGCTCGACGTGCTGGAAATCGGCGGGCGTCTGGTGGTGATCAGCTTCCATTCCCTGGAGGATCGCATCGTCAAGCTGTTCATGCGCAAGCTCGCCAAGGGCGAAGCCGACAACATGCCGCGTGACTTGCCGATCCAGTTCAAGGCGTTCGATCCGAAAATCAAGATTCACGGCAAGGCGCAATTCGCCTCCGATGTCGAGACCAAGGCCAATCCGCGCTCGCGCAGCGCTGTCATGCGTGTCGCGGAGAAGCTCAAGTGAGCCGGCTGTTCCTCAAGCCTCTTCCAGGCGGCAGTTTCTTCATGCTGCTGTTGTTCATCGCCGTCCTGGTTTCGGCGATCGGCGTGTCGTACAGCGCCCACTGGAATCGCCAGTTGCTCAACTCCCTCTATTCCGAACTCAGCGTGCGTGACAAGGCGCAGGCGGAATGGGGTCGTCTTATCCTTGAACAAAGCACCTGGACCGCCCATAGCCGCATCGAAACCCTGGCGTCAGAACAGCTGAAAATGCGCATCCCGAGTGCCGCCGAAGTTCGAATGGTGGCGCCATGATGAAGCTGGAGGGGGCTCTGTATCCGTGGCGTTTCCGCGTGGTGGTGGGCCTGCTCGTCATTCTGGTGCTCGCCATCTGCTGGCGCATCATCGACCTGCAAGTCGTGGATCACACGTTCCTCAAGGAACAGGGCGATGCACGCAGTGTTCGCCACATCCCGATTCCTGCGCACCGTGGCCTGATTACCGACCGTAACGGCGAGCCTTTGGCCGTCAGTACGCCGGTCACCACGCTGTGGGCCAATCCCAAGGAAATGCAACTGGACAAGGCCAAATGGCCAGCTCTGGCTAACGCGCTGGGGCAGGACGTCAAGGCACTGACCGAACGTCTTGATTCCCAGGCTTCCAAGGAATTCATCTATCTGGTTCGCGGCTTGACTCCGGAGCAGGGCCAGTCGGTTCTGGACCTGAAAGTCCCCGGCGTATATGGCATCGAAGAGTTCCGCCGGTTTTATCCGGCGGGGGACGTGACCGCGCACATGGTTGGCTTTACCGACCTCGACGATCATGGTCGCGAAGGTGTCGAGCTGGCCTACGACGACTGGCTTGCCGGCGTGCCCGGCAAACGACAAGTCATCAAGGATCGGCGCGGACGACTGATCAAGGATGTCCAGGTCACCAAAAACGCCAAGGCCGGAAAGACCTTGGCTTTGTCTATTGATCTGCGCCTGCAATACCTGGCAACTCGCGAGCTGCGCAACGCCATCGTCGAGAACGAGGCGAAGGCCGGCAGCATGGTAATCATGGACGTCAAGACCGGCGAAGTGCTGGCCATGGTCAATTCGCCGACCTACAACCCGAACAACCGCCGCACCATGGTGCCCGCCGCCATGCGTAACCGGGCGATCATCGATGTGTTCGAGCCGGGCTCGACCATGAAACCGATCTCCATGACCGCCGCGCTCGACAGCGGCCGCTGGAAACCCACCGACAAGGTCGAGGTTTATCCCGGCACGTTGCAGATCGGCAAATACACCATTCGTGACGTGACCAAGACCGAAGGCCCTATCCTCGACCTGACCGGCATCCTGATCAACTCCAGCAACGTCGGCATGAGTAAAGTGGCGTTCGACGTGGGCGGCGAAGCTATTTTCCGTGCCATGCAGCGCGTTGGCCTCGGCCAGTACACTGGTCTGGGTTTCCCCGGCGAGCGCGTCGGCAACCTGCCTAACTATCGCGAATGGCGCAAAGCCGAGACGGCGACCTTGTCTTACGGCTACGGCCTGTCGGTGACCGCGTTGCAACTGGTTCACGCCTACGCCGCGCTGGCCAATAATGGCCGCATCGTGCCGCTGACCATTCTGAAAAGCGACGCGGCGCCGACTTCGGTTCAGGCGATTCCCGAAGCTACCGCAAAAACCTTGCAAGGCATGTTGCAACAAGTGATCGAGGACCCGCGTGGCGTGTATCGCGCGCGTGTGCCGTCCTACCACGTTGCAGGCAAGAGCGGTACAGCGCGTAAGACGTCGGTGGGCACCAAGGGTTACGCCGAAAACTCCTACCGTTCGCTGTTCGCCGGTTTCGGACCGATGAGCAATCCGCGCTACGCCATCGTTGTGGTCATCGACGAGCCGAGCAAGGGCGGTTATTACGGCGGTCTGGTTTCCGCGCCGGTATTCAGCAAAGTGATGTCCGGCACCTTGCGCCTGATGAACGTCACGCCCGATAACCTCGTTGCCACGCCGCCCGAACAAGTCAATGCAGCACCCGTCGTAAAAGGAGGGCGTGGTTGATGTCTTCCAGCCTGAACAAGATTTTTGCCCATGCCGACCGCGATCTGATGATTCGCGAGTTGACCCTCGACAGCCGTAACGTGCGCGGCGGCGATCTGTTCCTCGCCGTGCCGGGTGGCAAGTTCGACGGTCGCGATCACATCGCCGACGCCTTGAAGCGCGGCGCAGCGGCTGTCGCCTACGAAGTTGAAGGCGCTACGGTTCTGCCGATCACCGATGTGCCACTGATTCCGGTCAAAGGCCTCGCGGCGCAGCTATCGGATATCGCCGGACGTTTCTATGGCGATCCGAGTCGCAGCCTGAATCTGGTTGGCGTCACCGGCACCAACGGCAAGACCAGCGTTACCCAGCTGGTCGCCCAGGCGCTGGACCTGCTCGGTCAACATTGCGGCATCGTCGGCACACTGGGCACCGGCTTTTACGGCGCTCTGCAAAGTGGCCGCCATACCACGCCGGACCCGATTGCCGTGCAGGCGACGCTGACTGATCTGAAGAAAGCCGGCGCGCGCGCGGTGGCCATGGAAGTTTCTTCCCACGGTCTGGATCAGGGTCGCGCCACAGCGCTGGCCTTTGATGTCGCCGTGCTGACCAACCTGTCCCGGGATCATCTGGATTATCACGGCACCATGCAGGCCTATGGCGAGGCCAAGGCCAAGCTGTTTGCCTGGTCCGACCTGCGTTGCCGGGTGTTGAACCTGGACGACGATTTCGGACGCAAGCTGGCGGCGGACAAACATGAGTCGCGCCTCATCACCTACAGCCTCGAAGACTCCAGCGCTTACCTGTATTGCCGGGAAGCGCGCTTCGACGACGACGGCGTGCGCGCCACACTGGTGACGCCGCAAGGCGAACATCTGTTGCGCAGCAGCTTGTTGGGCCGCTTCAACCTGAGCAACGTGCTGGCTGCGGTCGGTGCATTGCTGGGTCTGGATTACGCCCTGGACGAAATTCTCAACGTGCTGCCCAAGCTCGAAGGGCCGATTGGCCGCATGCAGCGTTTGGGCGGCGGTGCCAAGCCGTTGGTGGTGGTCGATTACGCCCACACGCCTGACGCGCTGGAAAAAGTTCTCACTGCATTGCGCCCGCACGCCAAAGGCCGTCTGTTGTGCCTGTTCGGTTGCGGCGGTGATCGCGATCGCGGCAAGCGTCCGTTGATGGCCGAAGTGGTCGAGCGTCTGGCCGACAGCGTGCTGGTCACCGATGACAATCCGCGCAGCGAAGCGCCAGGGCAGATTTTCGCTGACATTCGCGCAGGCTTTGTCCATGCCGATAACGTGCGCTTCGTTGAAGGTCGCGGCCCGGCCATCAGTGAAATCATCGCCAGCGCCAACGCCGACGATGTGATCGTGCTGGCGGGTAAAGGTCACGAGGACTATCAGGAAATCCACGGCCAGCGCCTGGCATTTTCCGACCTGGAAGAAGCCGCCAAAGCGCTGGCTGCCTGGGAGGCCACCCATGCTTAAGCCGCTTGCATTGACTGAAGTGATCGCAGCCCTTGATGGCCGTCAGGTTGGCGGCGATTGCACGTTCGATGGCGTCAGCATCGACAGCCGCGCGATTGTGCCAGGCCAGCTGTTTGTGGCGCTGACCGGTCCGCGCTTCGACGGTCACGACTATCTGGATCAAGTCGCTGCCAAAGGTGCCGTTGGCGCCCTGGTGGAGCGCGAAGTTGCCGGTTCGACGTTGCCGCAACTGGTGGTGCGCGATACTCGCAAGGCCCTGGCGCAACTGGGCGCCATGAATCGCAATGCGTTTGTCGACAAACCAGTGGCTGCGATCACCGGTTCCAGCGGCAAGACCACCGTCAAAGAGATGCTCGCCAGCATCCTGCGCACCCGTGGGCCGGTTCTGGCGACGCGGGGCAATCTGAATAACGAACTGGGCGTGCCGCTGACCCTGCTCGAACTGGCCCCGCAATACGCGGCGGCTGTGATCGAACTGGGCGCATCGCGTCTGGGCGAAATTGCTTTCACCGTCAGCCTGACCAAGCCCCACGTCGCGCTGATCACCAACGCAGGCACCGCCCATGTCGGCGAGTTCGGCGGGCCGGACAAGATTGTCGAGGCCAAGGGCGAGATTCTTGAAGGGCTCGATAACTTCGGCATCGCCGTGCTCAATAAAGAAGACAAAGCGTTCCCGATCTGGAGCGCCCGGGCCGGCAATCGTCAGGTGCTCAGCTTCGGGGTCGCTGATACATCGGCCGACTTCCATGCACAAGACCTCAAGCTGGACGCTCGCGGCTGCCCGGGTTTCACCCTGCAGAGCCCGTTGGGTTCGGCGCGGGTGCAGCTCAATCTGCTCGGCGTGCACAACGTCGGTAACGCTCTGGCTGCCGCCGCTGCGGCGCATGCACTGGGCGTCACGCTGGACGGGATCGTGATCGGCCTCAATACCGTGCAGCCAGTCAAAGGCCGCACCGTGGCGCAAATTGCTCCAAATGGCGTGCGGGTGATTGATGACACCTACAACGCCAACCCGACGTCAGTGAACGCCGCCGTAGACATCCTCACCGGTTTTGCCGGCCGTACCGTGCTGGTACTCGGCGACATCGGTGAGCTGGGCGACTGGGCCGAACAAGGTCATCGCGATGTCGGCGCTTACGCTGCAGGCAAAGTGTCAGCACTTTATGCCGTTGGTCCGTTGATGGTTCACGCCGTCAACGCGTTCGGCGAGCATGCGCGCCATTTTGCCAATCAGACCGACCTGATCGCTGCGCTGGGCGCCGAGCAGGACACTCAAACCACTATCTTGATCAAAGGCTCGCGTAGCGCGGCGATGGAAAACGTCGTCGCCGCGCTGTGCGGTTCTAGCCTGGAGAAACATTAATGCTGCTGCTGCTGGCCGAGTATCTGCAACAGTTCCACAAAGGCTTCGCGGTCTTTCAATACCTGACCCTGCGCGGGATTCTCGGCGTGCTCACTGCATTGTCGCTTTCCCTGTGCCTTGGCCCATGGATGATCCGCACCTTGCAGCTTCGGCAAATCGGCCAGTCCGTGCGCAATGACGGCCCGCAATCGCACCTGTCCAAATCCGGCACGCCGACCATGGGGGGCGCGCTGATTCTGTCGTCCATCGCCATCAGTACGCTGCTCTGGGCGGACCTGGCCAATCGGTATGTCTGGGTGGTGCTGATCGTGACGCTGTTGTTCGGCGGCATTGGCTGGATCGACGATTACCGCAAAGTCATCGAGAAGAACTCCAAAGGCTTGCCGAGCCGCTGGAAGTATTTCTGGCAGTCGGTGTTCGGGTTGTGTGCGGCGATCTTTCTTTATATGACCGCGCCGTCGGCAGTCGAAACCACGCTGATCATCCCGATGTTCAAGGACGCGAGTATCGCGCTGGGCATCGGCTTCGTGGTCCTGACTTACTTTGTCATCGTCGGCTCCAGCAACGCGGTCAACCTGACCGATGGCCTGGACGGCCTGGCGATTCTGCCGACCGTGCTGGTTGGCGGCGCGCTGGGCATCTTCTGCTACCTGTCCGGTAACGTGAAATTCGCTGAATACCTGCTGATCCCGTACGTGCCGGGCGCCGGTGAGCTGATTGTGTTCTGTGGCGCGCTGATTGGCGCCGGGCTCGGATTTCTCTGGTTCAACACCTATCCGGCCCAAGTGTTCATGGGCGACGTCGGCGCGCTGGCGCTCGGCGCGGCGTTGGGCACCATTGCGGTCATCGTCCGGCAGGAAATCGTCCTGTTCATCATGGGCGGTGTGTTCGTGATGGAAACCCTTTCAGTCGTCATTCAGGTTGCGTCCTTTAAGTTGACCGGTCGTCGCGTGTTCCGCATGGCGCCGATCCATCACCACTTTGAACTCAAGGGCTGGCCCGAGCCGCGCGTGATCGTCCGTTTCTGGATCATCACCGTGATTCTCGTGTTGGTCGGCCTTGCCACGCTGAAACTGAGGTAGAACGAGTGTCTCTAATCGCTTCCGACCACTTCCGCATCATTGTCGGCCTCGGCAAGAGCGGCATGTCCCTGGTTCGCTTCCTCGCGAACCGGGGCGTGTCGTTTGCCGTGGCTGACACGCGGGAGAATCCGCCGGAACTGGCGACCTTGCGTCGGGACTATCCTCAGGTCGAAGTGCGCTGCGGCGAGCTGGACGTTGAATTTCTCTGCCGCGCCGACGAGCTCTACGTGAGCCCCGGTCTGGCCCTGGCGACGCCTGCGTTGCAGCAAGCCGCTGCCCGTGGCGTGAAGCTGTCTGGCGATATCGAGCTGTTCGCGCGTCACGCGAAAGCGCCGATCATCGCGATTACCGGTTCCAACGCGAAAAGCACCGTCACCACCCTGGTGGGCGAGATGGCTGTGGCGGCAGGCAAGCGCGTCGCCGTCGGCGGCAATCTCGGCACGCCAGCGCTGGATCTGCTCAGCGACGACGTCGAGTTGTACGTGATGGAGCTGTCGAGCTTCCAGCTGGAAACCACTGATCAGCTCGGCGCCGAAGTGGCGACCGTGTTGAACATCAGCGAAGACCACATGGACCGTTACAGCGGCCTGCCGGCTTATCACCTCGCCAAGCACCGGGTATTCCGTGGCGCGCGGCAAGTGGTGGTCAATCGTCAGGACGTGTTGACCCGTCCGTTGATTGGCGAAGGCTTGCCATGCTGGACCTTCGGTCTGAACACACCTGATTTCCATGGCTTCGGTCTGCGCGAAGAGAATGGCGAGAAATACCTCGCGTTCCAGTTCGAGCTGTTGATGCCGGTACGCGAACTGAAAATTCGCGGCGCTCACAACCAGTCCAATGCCTTGGCGGCATTGGCGTTGGGGCATGCAGTCGGCTTGCCGATGGACGCGATGCTGAGCAGCCTGCGCACCTTCGGCGGCCTGGAACATCGCTGCCAGTGGGTTCGCGAACGTGAAGGCGTCAACTATTACAACGATTCCAAGGCCACCAACGTCGGCGCTGCCCTTGCGGCGATTGAAGGCCTCGGCGCGGATATCAGCGGCAAGCTGGTGCTGATTGCCGGTGGCGATGGCAAAGGTGCTGATTTCAGCGGCCTCGCTGCACCGATAGCTGCAAATTGCCGCGCTGTTGTTTTGCTGGGCCGCGATGCCGAACTGATCGCCCGAGTGCTGGGCGATAGCGTGCCGCTGATTCGTGCCCAATCGCTGGATGAAGCCGTGCAGCGCTGCGCAGAAACCGCACAGCCCGGCGATGCCGTGTTGCTGTCGCCGGCCTGCGCCAGCTTTGACATGTTCAAGAATTACGAAGAGCGCGGTCAGCTGTTCGCGCAAGCCGTGAGGGACTTGTCATGATCTTTGGCGTAATCAAGCCGTATCCGTCGCCACTGATCAGTGGCCGTGGCATCGATGTCGACTTCCCGATGCTGGCCGGTTGCCTGGCACTGCTGGGCCTCGGTCTGGTGATGATCACCTCGGCTTCGTCCGAAGTGGCCGCAGTGCAGTCCGGCAACACCCTGTACATGATGACCCGCCACTTGATCTACATGATCATCGGCATCGGTGCCTGCGGCGTGACCATGATGATTCCGGTCGCCACCTGGCAACGTCTGGGCTGGCTGATGCTGCTTGGCGCGTTTGGCTTGCTGGTGATGGTGCTGATACCTGGCGTCGGGCGCGAGGTGAACGGTTCGATGCGCTGGATTGGCTTCGGCGCGTTCAACGTGCAGCCATCGGAAATTGCCAAGCTGTTCGTGGTGATCTTCCTCGCGGGCTATCTGATTCGTCGGCAGACCGAAGTGCGTGAAAGCTGGATGGGCTTCTTCAAGCCGTTCATCGTTTTGCTGCCGATGGCCGGCCTGTTGCTGATGGAACCCGACTTCGGTGCCACCGTGGTGATGATGGGGGCTGCGGCCGCCATGTTGTTCCTCGGCGGCGTCGGTTTGTTCCGCTTCAGTCTGATGGTGGCGCTGGCGGTGGGTGCGGTGTTCGTGCTCGTCCAGGCGCAGCCGTATCGCATGGCGCGTCTGATTACCTTCACCGACCCGTGGTCCGATCAGTTCGGCTCCGGCTACCAGTTGACCCAGGCGCTGATTGCCTTTGGTCGCGGCGAATGGCTGGGCGTAGGTCTGGGCAACAGCGTGCAGAAGCAGTTCTATCTGCCGGAAGCGCACACTGACTTCGTATTTTCCGTGCTGGCCGAAGAGCTGGGCGTGGTTGGCTCGCTGCTGACCGTCGGCCTGTTTCTGTTTGTCAGCATCCGGGCGATGTACATCGGCATGTGGGCCGAGCGCGCCAAGCAGTTCTTCGGTGCCTACGTGGCTTACGGCCTGGCGTTCCTGTGGATCGGCCAGATCCTGATCAATATCGGCGTGAACGTCGGCCTGCTGCCAACCAAAGGTCTGACCTTGCCGTTCCTCAGTTATGGCGGCAGCTCGCTGGTGATCTGCTGTGCGAGTCTGGGCTTGCTGCTGCGCATCGAGTGGGAGTCGCGCAACAACATGGGCAGCGAAGAAGCCGAGTTCAACGAGAGCGACTTCGCCGAGGAGCCGCCCCATGGACGCTAACGTGCTGATCATGGCCGGCGGAACCGGCGGACATGTGTTCCCGGCGTTGGCTTGCGCCCGTGAGTTCCAGGCGCGCGGCTATAAAGTGCATTGGCTCGGTACGCCGCGTGGCATCGAGAACGAACTCGTACCACAAGCGGGTTTCGCCCTGCACCTGATCAACGTGACCGGCCTGCGCGGCAAAGGCCGTTTGTCCTTGCTCAAGGCGCCATTGATGCTGATCAAGGCCTTGTTGCAGGCGCGCAGGATCGTGCGTGAGCTCAAGCCGGTGTGCGTGGTGGGTTTCGGCGGTTATGTCACCGGTCCCGGCGGTCTCGCAGCAGCGCTGGCCAAAGTGCCGTTGATCGTTCACGAGCAGAACGCCGTGGCCGGCACCGCCAATCGCAGTCTGGCGTCGTTTGCCAGCCGCTTGTGCGAGGCGTTTCCGAATACCTTTCCCGCGTCCAGCAAACGTCGCACCACCGGCAATCCGGTGCGCGTCGAGCTGTTCCTGGAAACCCCGCGTCAGGCCTTGGCCGGGCGCCGTGCGCGTTTGCTGGTGCTGGGCGGCAGCCTGGGCGCCGAGCCGCTGAACAAATTGTTACCCGAGGCGCTGGCGCAAGTGCCTGCGGATGTGCGGCCCGAGGTGTTTCACCAGGCTGGCAAGAATCACGATGAAATCACCGCAGAGCGCTATCGCACTGCCGGTGTCGAGGCGCAAGTAGCGCCGTTCATTCAGGACATGGCTCAAGCGTATAGCTGGGCCGACCTGGTGGTCTGTCGCGCAGGCGCGCTGACCATCAGTGAACTGGCGGCGGCCGGACTGCCGTCGCTACTGGTGCCGTTGCCCCATGCGATCGACGACCACCAGTCCCGTAACGCCGACTATTTGGCCCTCGAAGGCGCTGCCTTCGTGATGCCACAAGCGACAACTGGTGTAGCCGAGATGGCGGCGCGCCTGAAAGAGGTTCTGATGCAACCCGAACAACTGAACAACATGGCGCGTACCGCTCGCCGACTGGCCAAGCCTGACGCAACCAACACCGTGGTCGATATCTGTCTGGAGGTGGCTCATGGTTGAAAATAAACGCGCGATGCCACAGCCGGAAATGCGCCGCATCCGTCGCATCCACTTCGTCGGGATTGGCGGCGTGGGCATGTGCGGGATCGCCGAGGTGTTGCTGAACCTGGGTTATGACGTCTCCGGCTCCGACCTCAAGTCGTCCCCGGTTACCGAACGCCTTGAATCGTTCGGCGCGCATATCTTTATTGGCCACCGTGCCGAAAACACCGTGGGCGCTGACGTGCTTGTGGTATCGAGTGCCGTCAACACCTCCAACCCGGAAGTGGCGACAGCCCTTGAGCGTCGCATTCCTGTGGTGCCGCGCGCCGAGATGCTCGCCGAGCTGATGCGTTATCGCCACGGCATCGCGGTCGCCGGTACTCACGGCAAGACCACCACCACCAGCCTGATCGCCTCGGTGTTCGCGGCCGGTGGCCTGGACCCGACGTTCGTTATCGGCGGCCGGTTGAACGCTGCCGGCACCAACGCCCAGTTGGGCACCAGCCGTTACCTGATCGCTGAAGCCGACGAAAGCGATGCGAGCTTCCTGCACCTGCAGCCGCTGGTTGCCGTGGTCACCAACATCGACGCCGATCACATGGCGACCTACGAAGGCGACTTCAACAAACTGAAGAAGACCTTCGTCGAGTTCCTGCACAACCTGCCGTTCTACGGTCTGGCGGTGGTGTGCATCGATGATCCGGTGGTGCGGGAAATCCTGCCGCTGGTCAAGCGTCCGACCCTGACTTACGGCTTCAGCGAAACCGCCGACGTGCGCGCCATCAATGTGCGTCAGGACGGCATGCTGACGTTCTTCACCGTGCTGCGTCGCGATCATGAGCCGCTGGATGTTTCGGTCAACATGCCGGGCAACCACAACGTGCTCAACTCGCTGGCAACCATTGCCATCGCCACCGACGAAGGCGTCAGCGATGAAGCCATCGTCCAGGGCCTGTCGGGCTTCCAGGGCGTGGGTCGGCGCTTCCAGGTATACGGCGAACTGCCGGTCGAGGGCGGCAACGTCATGCTGGTCGATGACTACGGCCACCACCCGCGTGAAGTCGCCGCAGTGATCAACGCCGTGCGCGGCGGCTGGCCAGATCGTCGACTGGTCATGGTTTACCAGCCGCATCGCTTCAGCCGCACCCGCGACCTGTACGACGATTTTGTCCAGGTGCTGACCGAGGCCAACGTCCTGTTGCTGATGGAAGTCTATCCGGCTGGCGAAGAGCCCATTCCGGGTGCGGACAGCCGCAACCTGTGTCACAGCATCCGTCAACGCGGCCAGCTGGATCCGATCTACATCGAGCGTGGCGTTGAACTGGCGCCGCTGGTCAAGCCGCTGCTGCGTCCGGGCGACATCCTGCTCTGCCAGGGCGCCGGTGACATTGGCGGCCTTGCTCCGCAACTGCTGCGCAGCCCACTGTTCGTCGGTGCGGTCGTTGCGTCCACTGAAGGGAAGCTGAAATGACGGCCCTGACGCAATCGACACTGTTCAGCACGCTGGAGCCGAAAACCTTCGGCCGTGTCGCCGTGCTGTTCGGTGGCAAGAGCGCTGAGCGTGAGGTTTCGCTGAAGTCCGGTCAGGCGGTGCTGCATGCCCTGCAAAGCGCAGGCGTCGATGCGTTCGGCATCGATGTCGGCGACGATTTCCTGCAGCGTCTGGTCAGCGAGAAAATTGATCGCGCCTTCATTGTCCTGCACGGCCGTGGCGGCGAAGACGGCACCATGCAAGGTCTGCTGGAGTGTCTGGAAATCCCTTACACCGGCAGCGGTGTACTGGCTTCGGCACTGGCGATGGACAAGCTGCGCACCAAGCAGGTCTGGCAGAGCCTGGGCCTGCCGACGCCGCTGCATGCAGTACTGGGCAGCGAAGCGGATTGTATTTCAGCGGTCACGGAACTGGGCCTGCCTTTGATCGTCAAACCGGCTCATGAAGGTTCCAGTATCGGTATGGCCAAGGTGACCAGCGTCGACGAATTGATCGCCGCATGGAAATCCGCCAGCACCTACGATTCGCAAGTTTTGGTCGAGCAATGGATTCAAGGTCCGGAGTTCACCATCGCTACGCTGCGTGGCCAGGTTTTACCGCCGATTGGGCTGGGCACGCCGCACACTTTCTATGATTACGATGCCAAGTACATCGCGGACGATACGCAGTATCGGATCCCGTGCGGTCTCGAAGAAAGCAAGGAACAGGAACTCAAGCAACTGACAGCGCGTGCTTGCGAAGCCGTGGGCATTGCCGGCTGGGCGCGTACCGATGTGATGCAGGATGTGAACGGCAAGTTCTGGCTGCTGGAAGTCAATACCGTGCCGGGCATGACCGATCACAGTCTGGTGCCGATGGCTGCACGCGCGGCAGGTCTGGATTTCCAGCAACTGGTGTTGGCGATTCTCGCTGACAGTGTCCAGGCGCGAGGTTAAGCCATGAACGCGACGGCACGTCATCAGCCTCCAGCTCCCGGCCGCAAGCCGGTGCCGCGTGGTGCCAGTCGCATGGTGGCCAAGGAACCGCTGTCGGTGCGTCTGCCGAAAGCGAATTTCGGTTTTCTCAAGGTGCTGTTCTGGCCGGTGATGCTGGTGGTCCTGGGCTTTGGTACGTATGAGGCAGCGCAACGCTTGCTGCCTTATGCCGACCGGCCGATCACCAGGATCAACGTTCAGGGCGACCTGAGCTACATCAGTCAGCAGGCGGTGCAGCAGCGGATCGCGCCTTACGTGGCGGCGAGCTTCTTCACCATTGATCTGGCCGGCATGCGTTCGGAACTGGAACAGATGCCCTGGATCGCTCACGCCGAAGTGCGTCGCGTCTGGCCGGATCAAGTAGTGATCCGCCTTGAAGAACAGCTGCCGGTGGCGCGCTGGGGTGATGAAGCCTTGCTCAATAACCAGGGCCAGGCCTTTACCCCGCGCGAGCTGGCCAATTACGAACACCTTCCGCAGTTGTTTGGCCCGCAGCGGGCTCAACAGCAGGTGATGCAGCAGTACCAGGTTTTGAGTCAGATGTTGCGCCCGATGGGTTTCTCCATCGTCAGGCTGGAATTACGTGAACGTGGCAGCTGGTTTTTGACCACGGGCGCGGGCAGTGCCGGTCCCGGTATCGAGTTGTTGCTGGGACGCGACCACCTGGTGGAAAAAATGCGCCGCTTTATCGCCATTTACGAAAAAACGCTCAAAGAGCAGATCACGAATATTGCGCGCATCGACCTGCGCTATTCCAACGGCCTCGCCGTCGGATGGCGCGAGCCGGTAGCGACTCCGACGGACAAACCCGCCGTCGCGAAGAATTGATAAGAGGCAGGACCATGGCAAACGTGCAAAGCGGCAAAATGATCGTCGGCTTGGATATCGGTACCTCCAAGGTGGTGGCACTGGTAGGCGAAGTCGCGGCCGATGGCACGCTGGAAATCGTCGGTATCGGTACCCATCCGTCCCGCGGCCTGAAGAAAGGCGTGGTGGTGAATATCGAATCCACCGTGCAGTCGATCCAGCGCGCAGTGGAAGAGGCCCAGCTGATGGCCGGCTGCCGTATTCACTCGGCATTCGTCGGCGTGGCCGGCAGTCATATCCGCAGCCTGAATTCCCACGGCATCGTGGCGATTCGCGACCGTGAAGTCAGCTCTGCGGATCTGGAGCGAGTGCTCGACGCTGCCCAGGCCGTGGCGATTCCTGCCGACCAGCGCGTGCTGCACACCTTGCCGCAGGACTACGTGATCGATAACCAGGAAGGCGTCCGTGAGCCACTGGGTATGTCGGGCGTACGTCTGGAAGCCAAGGTCCACGTGGTGACCTGCGCCGTGAACGCTGCGCAGAACATCGAAAAATGCGTGCGTCGCTGCGGTCTGGAAATCGACGACATCATTCTGGAGCAACTGGCTTCGGCGTACTCGGTACTCACCGATGACGAGAAAGAGCTGGGCGTGTGCCTGGTGGACATCGGCGGCGGTACTTCCGATGTCGCGATCTTTACCGAAGGCGCGATTCGTCACACTGCCGTGATCCCGATTGCCGGCGATCAGGTGACCAACGACATCGCCATGGCGCTGCGCACACCGACGCAATACGCCGAAGAAATCAAGATTCGCTACGCCTGCGCCCTGGCCAAACTGGCCGGCGCTGGCGAGACCATCAAAGTGCCAAGCGTGGGCGATCGTCCACCGCGCGAACTGTCTCGTCAGGCACTGGCTGAAGTGGTCGAACCCCGCTACGACGAGCTGTTCACCCTGATTCAGGCTGAACTGCGTCGCAGCGGCTACGAAGATCTGATCCCGGCCGGCATCGTGCTGACCGGTGGTACCTCGAAGATGGAAGGCGCGGTCGAACTGGCCGAGGAAATCTTCCACATGCCGGTGCGCCTTGGCGTCCCGCATAGCGTCAAAGGGCTCGCCGATGTTGTGCGAAACCCCATTTATTCCACTGGTGTCGGGTTGTTGCTGTACGGGCTGCAAAAGCAGTCTGACGGTATTTCGCTTTCCGGCATCAGCAGTAGCGGTAATGGCTACGGAGATGAACCTAAGGCTCCAGTGCTTGAACGTATCAAGCGCTGGGTGCAGGGCAATTTCTAGGTTTCAAAAGCGGTAATGGCAGGCAGTGGGCACCAGGCACAAAACTAGAGAATGAAAGGAGAGGGAAAATGTTCGAACTCGTAGACAACGTCCCGCAAAGCCCGGTAATCAAAGTTATCGGCGTCGGCGGTGGTGGCGGCAACGCTGTCAACCACATGGTCAAGAGCAACATCGAAGGCGTGGAATTCATCTGCGCCAACACCGATGCTCAGGCACTTAAAAACATTGGTGCGCGTACCATCCTGCAACTGGGGACGGGCGTGACCAAAGGGCTCGGCGCTGGCGCCAACCCTGAAGTCGGCCGTCAGGCTGCACTGGAAGATCGTGAGCGCATTGCAGAAGTTCTGCAGGGCACCAACATGGTCTTCATCACCACGGGCATGGGCGGCGGTACCGGTACCGGTGCAGCGCCGATCATCGCTGAAGTGGCCAAGGAAATGGGCATCCTGACCGTTGCGGTCGTGACGCGTCCGTTCCCGTTCGAAGGCCGAAAGCGCATGCAGATCGCCGATGAAGGCATCCGCATGTTGTCCGAAAGCGTCGACTCGTTGATCACCATTCCCAACGAGAAGCTGCTGACCATCCTCGGTAAGGACGCCAGCCTGCTGTCGGCTTTCGCCAAGGCTGACGATGTACTGGCCGGTGCCGTTCGCGGTATCTCCGACATCA
>Ga0247730_1000672_pt1 | contig 22941 bp, 24 predicted proteins | sample UWRJL073202C2_FD_180959 | JGI IMG/M metagenome (GOLD analysis project Ga0247730, IMG submission 180959) | Plant litter microbial communities from Arlington Agricultural Research Station in Wisconsin, United States - UWRJ-L073-202C-2 | ecosystem: Environmental > Terrestrial > Plant litter >... | reverse complement strand
TAGAGGATGAGGTTGCAGGATTGGAAACGCGTATACAAAAATTCAAGGCTGAATTGGATGAAACTGAAGATGCCATTGTAACACGTAAAAACATGATCAAGGAATCTCAGAACCTGATCAAGAAGTACGATACGCAATTAAAAGAGGTAAAAAATAATCGTGAATACGATGCTTTAACAAAAGAAGTGGAAATCCAGTCTCTTGAGATCCAGGTTTGTGAAAAGAAAATCAGAGAGCATGGATTTGAAATTGCTTCCAAAACTGAGATCTACGAAAAAGCATTAGCTGATCTGGAATCAAGAAAAGGTGATTTGGAAATCAAAAAAGGGGAATTACAAACGATCACTGCTGAAACAGAGAAAGATGAACTTGCTTTGTCCAAAAAATCTGAAAAAGCAGAGGCCGGAATAGAAGAGCGCTTACTTGTGGCCTACAGAAGGTTAAGAGGTAATGCAGTAAACGGTCTTGCAGTTGTGACGATTGATCGTGACTCTTGTTCAGGATGTTTCAACCAGATTCCTCCTCAGCGCCAGCTTGATATTCGTCAGCGCAAAAAGATCATCGTATGTGAACACTGCGGAAGGATTTTAGTTGATGAAGCCTTAACACTGGAGTCAGCAGTTACAGCTTAATCAGCAACATAAAATATAACGGACGGCCAGGTTTATACCTGGCCGTTTTTTATGTATAAAAACAATATCCGTATTCCAATCGTTAATTGGTATTGTTACGTTTTAGAATTACTTATTTATGTCTGCTAAAAGTAGTATCACTCTACTGATAAAATATTCAATCTCCTGCCTTTTTATCATCCTTCCCTGTACAGTAAAAGCCAATTTTGATTTTAATGCCAATTGCCTGAGGGCCTATCAGCTCATATTTGAACTGAAGCTGAATGCAGCGCGGCAGCTGATCGCTACGGAAAAGAGAGTTCATCCTAAAAATGCGATCGTGCCCCTTTTAGAAAATTATACTGATTATTTCTACCTGATCACCTCGGAGAATAAACAGGATTTTGAACGTTTAAAAGACGAAAGGTCACGCAGGATCAATCAAATCGAAGACGAGGATGACAATTCTCCCTATTATTTATATGCCCAGGCAGAAATTAACCTGCAGTGGGCGTTGCTCAGGAGCCGCTATGGCGAATATTTTACTGCAGCCAGAGAGATCAGGAAAGCCAGTTCACAACTGCAGGAAAACAGTAAGAAATATCCGGGATTTCACCTGAACGGGAAAGGAATAGGGCTGATCAACGTTTTCCTTGGGAATTTGCCTGACGGGATTTTAAAAAGCGCGCTGGCCACTTTCGGAATAAAAGGGAACGTGCAGAAAGGGCTTGCGATGCTGGATAATCTTGCGCAGAACCTGCCCCGCTCTACATACGAGCCTTTTTATGAAGAAGTTGTGTTTTACTATGCGTTTGTGCTCTCAGATATTGTGCATTCTCCTGACGCCTATGCAAAAACGATGAAATATACTGCCCGCATCGCTGACAGCAGTTTGCTGAAGGCATATCTGCAGGCCTATGTCTGCGCCAGGAACGGGCACAATGAAGAAGCAATTTCGATATTGACCAACCGGCCTTCAGGGGATGGGTACCAGGCATTTCCTTACCTTGAGCTGCTGATGGGCACTGCCAAGCTCAACCGGCTGGATTATACTGCCACGGTAAACTTTAAGAAGTTCCTGGCCTTAAATAAAGGCGTGAATTACATTAAGGACACGAACCTTCACTTGTCATGGGTTGCGTTGTTAAATGGCGACACGGGTGCTTATAACGCTTATATTGCCAAAGTAAAGAGCACAGGATATACTTTTGGGGAACGGGACAAGCAGGCAATGAATGAAGCGGCATCTCCCGTCCCGAATATTGAGCTGCTGAAGGCGCGCCTTTTATTTGACGGCGGCTATTACGCCAGAGCGCTGGAGGTTTTAGCCGGGCACAATGCTGCGGATTACAGGACGACGAAAGACAGGGCGGAGTTCTACTACCGTTCGGGAAGGATCTATGATGCCCTCGAAAAAGACGATAGCGCTTTACTGAGCTATCAGAACGCTATCAATTGCGGAAAGGACCTTAAATACTACTATGCAGCAACGGCGGCTTTAAATATGGGCAGGATCTACAAGAAAAGAAACAATAATGCAAGGGCAAAGGCTCTTTTCAACGAGGCCATCAATATGAAAAATCATGAATATGAGAATAGTATTGAAGCTCAGGCTAAAGAGTCAATCAAGAGTTTACAGGACTAGCTATTTAGGCTGGTTCTTTTCATTCAATGTAGTTTCAGCGGTAGTGAGTGCGCCCACTGCTCCTACCATGCCTATAACGGCCATGGTTTTTGCATAACCTGTTGTTTTGGCGTTGACGATTACATCTCCCCTGTTGCGTTTAAACTCGTACAGAGTAGAAGGGCTCACTGCAGTTTTCACTATACCGGATACAAAAAACTCCTGCTGACGGGTGAATACCCTTGGCTGGTTATCTTTTATGGTGTACAGCGTGAGGTAACTTTTAAATTTGAGAGGAGAGCGCTCTGCTGAAAAACTTGCGCGTTTTCCTGGTGCCATTCCGGATCCGTCATCGTAATTAAGGTAAATTTTTTGAAAATCAGACTTCAGGAGCTTATCCGTCTCTAAATTCTTGAGGATATAGATTGTCTTGTTTATTTTGGAATGCGGCGGAATAAAAGTTTCGTACGCGCTGAGTTTTGCCGTGGCAGAGATTGACCCATCGGTAAAGGTATCTCCCCTTCTGGAATATTGTGTACTAACGGATGAAGTTGAACCCTGGATCCTGATTTCGTCACTTGCATAACTGTAAGCCTTGTCCGAAGATATCATTGCTGATTTGGCCCAGTTTACATACAATGGTTCGTTAAGCTTATTGAAAACTTCAATGTTCAGGGGCTCGTTTTCTCCTGTAAAATTGTAACTTAGGGAAAGGGAATCGTTCTCTATTTTAAATACACCTGCAGAATCAAGTTTGGCATCCAGACTTGAAATTGTGCTCATTTGATAGGTTTGGCAAGACGAAAATAATGCTATTATGGCGAAAAAAAACGTGAATTTTTTCATGAGCTTAAGCTGTTTACTCAAAAATAAACAATTTAAAGCAAAAAAAATACACTAATTAGAATTTGTATACGAACGCGTTAATGTGCATTCCCGCACCTACAGAAGTGAATACGGCATACTCTCCTTTCTTAACCTGGTAGCCTTCTACCTGTCCTTTAAGGACAAGGTCCAGTAAGGTTGGAATGGTTGCTACAGAACTGTTGCCGAGCCAGGAAATGGTCATTGGTACCAGATTTTCGGGAACGGTATCCATGTCATACAGCTTGAACAGCCTTTTCATAATTGCATTGTCCATTTTCCCGTTGGCCTGATGGATAAATACAGTTTTGACGTCGCTGATGCTGATCCCCGCTTTATCTATAGCCGCCTTTACGACCTGGGGAACATTGAGAACTGCAAATTCATACAACTTACGGCCATTCATTTTAAGGTAGGTATTGCCGTCTGTAACAGTTGGGTTACCGCTTGGCCCCATCACCAGCAGAGAAGCCCAGTTGCCGGCATACGTTCCGGTTTTATGGGCGATGATACCGGTAGGTGTTTCTGCTGCTGCGGCCTCGAAGAGCACAGCCCCGGCACCGTCAGAGAATATCATACTGTCGCGGTCATGCGGATCAATGATCCTGGAAAGGGTCTCCGCACCGATAACCAGTACACGTTTAGCATCCCCGCTCTGGATCAGGTAATTGGCCTGTATAGAGCCCTGTACCCAGCCAGGGCAGCCAAAGATAAGGTCATATGCCACACAATCAGGATTGCTGATCCCCAGCTGCTGTTTTACCTTAACCGCAAGGGCGGGCAGCATATCCATACGGTTACTTCCCTTCTCAATGTCACCAAAGTTATGGCAGAAAATAATATGATCTATCGTTTCTTTATCTATGCCGGCATCATCTATTGCCCGTTGGGCCGCAATAGCCCCGATATTGCTGTTAACCATATCGCTGTCAATATAACGGCGCTCCATGATCTCGGTGATCTCTGAGAACTTGCTGATGATCTCTGTGATGTTCTTTTCAATGATTGCTCCATTCTCGTAAAAGATAGAGCTTAAGAATGATTCGCCTGAAATAATGTTCTCCGGGATGTAACATCCTGTACCTGCGATTACTGAAAAAAGCTGCTTATTACTCATTGTATTGAACCGTATACTGTTTTAGTATTTGGTATAAACCTATGATTAATTTATTGAAAATAAAAATTTTAAGAGAAATCATCAATTAAAAAAACAAACAGTTCTTTAGGCCCGTGGGCGCCCAGTACAAGGGTCTTTTCGATGTCAGCAGTCCTGCTGGGGCCGGTAATGGTGCTGATCATGGAGGGAATCTGGGCCCCATATTTATTTCTGATCAGCTTGAATCCGTCTTTCAGGTCCATCACTAGCTGGCCGGTCCGCGCAATCACAATGTGGTGATGAGGGAATATACTTAACCTTCTTCCGGCTTCGTTCTGATTGGAAACCAGTACAGAGCCATTGCGGGCAATTAACGCTTCGCACATGGTAATGCCTGCCTCGGCCATTTCAAACTCTTTGTCGGTCTTGTAAAAAGGAAATTCATAGGTAGCAAGCAGGGCCTGCAGTTCAGGCTCCCAGCAATAGATCTTTCTCCATTTGAACCGATCTGCCAGTTCAAGGAGGTTTTCGATAAAATCCACGCCGTTTTCACAAAAAATAAAATTGCCGGATACAGCAGTAAGCTGTTCGGCAAATAAGACTTCCGGAATTTCCGTGGTGGCTTTATATATCGGAGTCTCTTCTAAATTAGGATAAGGGTTATCTCTTTTTTCCAGCAGAGCTTTCCTTATCTTCTTTAACATTAACTCCTTTGAGGAAATATTCTCTTGCATAAAAAAAATGGATTTGCTACCACCCCGTTAAAGGTGGTAGCTCCATAAAAATTAATTATTAAGATTCTGCCTGTGCAGGGCTTATCGGTGCGGAAGGGTCTGTTGTTTCACCAACACCTTCATGAACGAGTCCTTCGGCTGCTGGTTTCTGGTCTCCTGTGCCGTTCACAAATTCGTCGTACGTGGTACGGTTATCGAACGGGCGTTTGCCAAGGATCTCTTCAAGATCGGCCTGGAACAGGATTTCTTTTTCCAATAGTTTGGCGGCTAATTTTTCTAAACCTTCTCTTTTTTCAACCAGTAACTGCATTGTTCTTTCATAAACATCACCAATCAGTTTACGGACTTCAATGTCAATTAATTCAGAGGTTTTTTCAGAATAGGGTTTATTGAAATTGTATTCATTTTGCGGATCATGGAAAGATACGTTACCAACGGCAGCGTTCATACCATAGATGGTTACCATTGCATAGGATAATTTAGTGATCCTTTCCAGGTCATTCTGTGCACCTGTTGAGATTTTGCCAAAAACAAGGTCTTCTGCAACACGGCCGCCCATCGTCATACACATGCCGTCTGTAAGCTGCTCCGTAGTATACAGGAACTGCTCTTTAGGCAAATATTGTGCATAACCCAAAGCAGCAACACCACGTGGTACAATAGATACTTTTACCAACGGATCTGCATGTTCCAGGAACCAGCCCGCAATAGCGTGACCTGCCTCATGATAAGCAACGATACGTTTTTCTTCAGGAGAGATGATTTTATTTTTCTTCTCCAAACCACCGATCACACGGTCAATAGCATCCTGGAAATCCTGCATATCTACAGACTCCTTGTTCCTTCTTGCTGCAATTAAGGCCGCTTCGTTACATACGTTAGCGATCTCGGCACCGGCAAAGCCAGGAGTTTGTGCAGAAAGCTTCTTGGCATCCACCACAACATCAGTTTTGATCGGTTTCAAATGCACTTTAAAGATCTGCTCCCTGCCTACTAAATCAGGCTTATCTATAGAGATCTGTCTGTCAAACCTTCCCGGGCGAAGCAAAGCGCTATCGAGTACATCCGGTCTGTTTGTTGCTGCCAGGATAATGATCCCTGAGTCTGTTCCGAAACCATCCATCTCAACCAGTAACTGGTTCAGCGTATTTTCGCGTTCATCGTTACCGCCCATCATGCTGTTCTTTCCACGGGCACGGCCTATCGCGTCTACCTCATCAATAAAGATGATACAAGGGGCTTTATCTTTGGCCTGTTTAAAGAGATCACGGACACGGGATGCACCCACGCCCACAAACATTTCCACAAAGTCTGAACCCGAAAGGGAGAAGAAGGGAACCTGTGCTTCACCGGCTACGGCTTTGGCAAGTAACGTTTTACCGGTACCCGGAGAACCTACCAGTAAAGCTCCTTTTGGGATCTTACCCCCAAGATTGGTATATTTCTTTGGGTTTTTAAGGAAATCGACGATCTCCATTACCTCTTGTTTTGCTTCTTCAAGGCCTGCAACATCGTTAAAAGTCACATTTACCTGGCTTTCTTTGTCAAACAGTGTAGCTTTAGATTTTCCGATATTGAAGATCTGTCCGCCGCCACCGCCTGCGCCACCTCCCATTTTACGCATAATGAATATCCAGAATCCGATAAACAATAACACCGGAATAATTACAGTGAAGAACCAGGAGTTAAATGTACTTTGTCTGGTTTCCTTTTCTGCGAGGATCTGATTGTCTGCAGGAATGTCTTTCTGGGATTCTTTCAGCTGATTGTCAAGCGCATCCATGGATCCTGCGGTAAAAGATACCGTAGGGCCTCCGGAAGAGCCGAAATTATTTTTGGTCTGGAACTTTTTGTATTTCTCCTGGTTTAACCTGTCAGGCTTAATAAATACATCGGCCCTGACCAGGTCCTCATATTTATAGGCTACAATTTTCTGAACATCGCCCGGCAGGAGCATGTTCGTTTCAAATTCCCTGTAGTCAATGGTTTTGTTCGTCTCGTTGGTAAACAGGACCGAAACCAGGACAAGTCCTAATATAATAGCTGCATAAACCCAGAATATATTAAAATTAGAACCCTTTTGGGGCTTTTTAGGAATATTTGGTATTCGCTTAATCAATTTGGGTTTTGTATTTTCTTTCTCTTTCATCGTGATTCAAAAAAATGTATAAGGTTGTAACTGGTTATGCGCTTTGGTAAGTAGTCGTTTGGGCATCTCCCCAAAGATCTTCAATCCCGTAGAAATCTCTTTTCTCGGTTTTGAATATATGAATAACCACGTCAAAATAATCTAATATTATCCACTCTGCGTTTTCTAACCCTTCTTTTCTCCAGGGCGTGGATTGTGTGCTTTTATAAATTTCGTCTTCAACGCTATCTGCGATAGCTTTTACCTGTGTGGAGGAGTCTGCATTGCAAACTATAAAATAATCTGATACAGAACTATTTAGATCTCTTAAGTCCAGACGGACAATATCATGTCCCTTTTTTTCCTGCATGCCATGAACGGCTATTTCTGAAAGGTAGGTAGAAAGGTTTACTAATTTCTTTTTTACCATTAAAATGTTTTATTTTTGATAAATAACAACTATAAAATCAACTATTGCAAAATAACACTTTTTCAACATTATTTGTTGGTCAAAATCTTATCAAATTATCAGCGGTTGATTCTACCAACAACTTTTTGAAAAGTATGGTGTCAAATTCCGAGCCATTACCCGAAGGGACTGTTATTATGGCAGAGAATCAATATGCCGGGAGAGGTCAGGTAGAAAGCAACTGGCATGCTGAGCCGGGAAAAAACCTGACCTTCAGTATACTGCTCTACCCTGAATTTCTGATCCCCGCGGCGCAATTCAGCCTTAACATGGCTGTAAGCGTAGCTATCCAGCATGCATTGAAAACCTTAACAGGAGAGGGTTTAACCATCAAATGGCCCAATGATATCTACTTCGGCAGGAAAAAGATAGGCGGCATACTGATAGAAAATGTGTTATCGGGAAACCGTATCAAAGCCAGTATCATTGGGATAGGGATCAATGTGAACCAGGAAGTTTTTGATGCGGCCCTGGAAGACCGCGCAGGGTCTATCTATCAAATTTTACACCAGCATGTTAATTTAATATCGCTTTTGACTCAAATTTGCAGTCATATAGAAGTGAGTTATCTAAAATTAAGAGCTGGAAACTATAAAACATTACGGGAAGAATATCTAAATTTTCTCTACCGGTTCAATCTAAAGGCGGCTTACCGCCAAAATGGCCATATTATAGAAGGAAAGATCGTGGATGTAAGTGATACAGGTTTTTTAAGTATGGAAACCGAATCAGGGATAATGTCGTATAATTTTAAAGAAATCGAATTCATTTAACCATAACCAACCAAAAATAAATAAGAACACACCAAATAAATTATAACCATGAAAAAAGTAACCTTAGTATTTGCAATGTTATTGTTTACTGTTCTGGCTGCCTCAGCCCAGATCGAAACTCCGGTAACCTGGTCTTATGCACAGAAAAAAATCAGCAATACTGAAGCAATAGTCTATATTAAAGCAACTATACAGGACGGATGGCATATCTATTCCCAAACGGTTAAACCCGGCGGGCCCGTAAAGACCACTATTAAGTTTAACCCGACTAAGGAATTTACCAAAGTGGGCGCTACTACTGAGCCAAAACCATTGTCGAAATTTGAAAAGGTTTTTGATATGAATGTGGGCTACTTTGAAAAATCAGTGGTATTTCAGCAAAAGATAAAGCTGAATAAACCGGCCACTACGGTAACAGGAACTATAGAATTTATGGTTTGCGACGAATCAAAATGCCTGCCACCGGATGAGATCAAGTTCTCTGTGCAGGTGAAGTAAATAAATGTTTGATCAGGCATCAAAAAAGGAGCCCCGGAATTTTCGGGGCTCCCTTTTTTTGTCCCGGCTGATGAATATCCCTAAACAGTAAAATATTAAGGACGACCGGGCCCAAAACTTTTTAAACAAGAAATTATAAGTAATTTCACCGCCTCATAGCAAGGGTCCGTCAGGATAGCGGAAACAGCAGGGTGAATAAAATAAAATAAAGACAACATGAATAAGTTAATTTTAATGTTTTTTCTGGTAGTAGGCGCGTTTTTTATGCAGCAGGGACAAAGTTTTGCCTTTGTACAGCAGCAGGACTCAACTGCGGTCAGCGATGATATTCAATTTACAGAAATAGGCTCTCCGGCTGACAGCGCCGCGAACGCATCCGTGAAGGATACGCTAAAAAAAGATACCGGCAAAGCTGTGGTTGCTGCGGCGGAAACCAGAACGGGACAGGTACAGACTGACCAGGAGAAAACATTATGGCAAACTTTTATCCAGGGTCTCATTGGCGGTTTCATTGCTTTCCTGATGCCCTGCATTTTCCCGATGGTACCGCTCACCGTGAGCTATTTTACCAAAAGGGCGGGGAGTAAGGCCAAAGGAATAGGGCAGGCGCTGATCTACGGAATATCTATTATTATTATCTATGTGGCATTCGGGCTGTTCATTACGCTGGTATTTGGTTCTGCGAAACTCAATGAACTGAGCAGCAGCGGTACATTTAATTTCACCTTTTTTATCCTGTTGGTTGTATTCGCAATTTCCTTTTTTGGCGCCTTCGAAATCAACCTGCCAAGTTCATTGGTGAACAAGATAGACCAGAAAGCCGACAACAGTAAAGGGCTGGGCGGAATATTTTTTATGGCGGCATCACTGGCGCTCGTATCTTTCTCCTGTACCGGGCCTATCATAGGTACGCTGCTTGTTCAGGCAAGTTCCAAAGGGGAGATCCTTGCACCTGCCATCGGGATGTTTGGTTTTGCGCTCGCACTGGCACTGCCTTTTACGCTATCAGCAGTTTTCCCCGGATTTTTGAACAGCATGCCTAAATCAGGAGGATGGTTAAACAGCCTGAAGGTATGCCTTGGTTTTCTGGAGCTGGCGCTGGCGCTGAAGTTTTTATCTGCCGCCGATCTGGTATGGCACTGGGAATGGTTTGACAGGGAGATCTTCCTGGTATTATGGATCGTGATCTTCGCCCTGATGGGAATGTATATCATTGGGAAACTCAAGTTCTCTCATGACAGTGACCTCCCGTACGTCACCGTACCCAGGCTGTTCTTCGCTATTTTCTCCTTTTCGTTTGCGATGTACCTTGTACCGGGCCTTTGGGGAGCGCCGGTGAATATCTTAAGCGGGATCGCGCCGCCGTTAAATACCCAGGATTTTATACTTGGGGGCACAGGCAGCACTGAGCCTGCCGGATCATCATCATTTCCGGCCGCAGTGAAATATAACGACGTGCTACACCCGCCGCACGGGTTTAACGCTTTTTTTGATCTGGACGAAGGCCTTGCCTATGCCAAAAAGGTAAATAAGCCTGTTCTGATAGACTTTACCGGCCATGCCTGTGTGAACTGCCGGAAAATGGAGGATAAGGTATGGATAGACCCTGAAGTAGGCCATCTGATAAAAGATGAGTTTGTCCTGATACAACTGTATGTGGATGAACGTTCGGTGAAGATGCCTGCTGAAAAAGTGCATTATTCAAAAATTTTGCGCACTACTACTGATGATCTGGGAAGATGGAACGGAGACTTCCAGGCCTCAAAATACAATGCCAATTCCCAGCCGTTCTACGTAATGGCAGGGCAGGACCTGGTTCCACTGGTTGCACCACAGGGAGCGATCACTGACGCGAAACTATACGCTGCTTATTTAAAAAGCGGACTCGATAAATTTAAAGCATCCAAGAAATAACAAAGAATGAACAAGATTAAAAACATTGCTGTATTAACATCAGGAGGAGACGCACCGGGAATGAATGCTGCCATAAGGGCAGTGGTAAGAGCGGGCATATATTACGATTTGAACGTTTTTGGCGTGTATAGGGGATATGAGGGGTTAATTAATGGTGATTTTCTTCCGATGGAGCGTAAATCGGTAGCCAACATCATACAGCGTGGCGGTACTATTCTTAAAACGGCACGAAGTGATGAATTCCGTACAAAAGAAGGCAGGCAAAAAGCATATGATCAGTTAAAGGCACATCATATTGATGCACTGGTGGTCATTGGCGGAGACGGTACCTTTACCGGCGCAAATTTATTTACTGCTGAGTTTGATATCCCTGTGATCGGATTACCGGGAACAATTGATAATGATCTTGCAGGAACCGATTTTACGATCGGATACGATACCGCTATCAACACTGTAGTGAATGCTATTGATAAGATCAGGGATACGGCAGAATCTCATGACAGGCTTTTCATTGTTGAAGTAATGGGGCGTGATTCAGGCCTGATCGCGCTGAGAAGCGGAATAGGCGTAGGCGCGGAAGCGATCATGATCCCCGAGGCGAATATGGGGGTTGAAGGATTGATCAGGAGGCTGGAGTACGGCCGTAAAGATAAATCATCAAAGATCATTATTGTTGCTGAGGGTGATGATGCAGGCGGTGCATTTAATGTAGGAGAGGTGCTGAAAGAGAACTTTCCTAATTATGATATAAGGGTTTCTGTTTTAGGCCATATCCAGCGTGGTGGCAAGCCAAGCTGTATGGACAGAGTACTGGCGAGCCGTTTTGGTGTTGCTGCCGTGGAGGGGCTTTTACATGGAGAATCGGGCAAAATGGTAGGCCAGATCAATAAGGAGATTGTTTTTACTCCGTTTGACCATGCGATCAAACATATTGACGCGGAAGAAGTGAGCCCGGTTTGGCTAAAGCTGGTTGAGATACTGTCACTGTAAGTTGCGGGGAGTTTGAGTGAGGCCTGCGGCTTCGCTGAAAAATGGTACTTTAAATCAATGTTGTATAACGCTGAGAGCAGTTAGAAGACATTGATTTGAAGTACCATTTTTTATTGTTCCTTACAATAGCTTATCCAGTACCTGCTGCCAGTTGTCCACACGTTCGTAATTTGTGATCAGCATATTATGCGGGGAGGAGAATAATAGCTTGCGGCCGTCAAAATCGGCAAAGTTTTTAATGCGGTCATCTATCAGGACATCAGCTTTGATGATCTTATTTCCGCAAAAAACGATATTTTGCCAGGATATAAACGGAAAATTTTCTTCGAGCCAGTCCATTTTATCTTCCAGGGAGTTGCGGAATTCCACGGCCGCAGAAACAATATACACGTCGTTATTCTCCTGTAATTTTTTTAGCGCTTCGACACTTCCTTCAATGACAGGAAGGTCCCTGAAAAAGCCTTTTTCATTGATATAATCAAGCCATTTATGATTGATATGTTCGGGAACATGGTGATAGATCTCATTACCGGGGTCAAGGATGGTATCAAGAGGGACACCAAAGTCCCGGTTGTAGAGCCTGATAAATTTACTGATCGGATCGGCTAGCACTTCGTCCATGTCTATTGCTATTCTCATATATATCTGTCTTTCGTTAAGGTCAAATATCCTGAATTGGCGGCTGAATTTATGACAATTGAATAAAAATTTGCGGCATCTTGCTTATCAGTAGTATTTTACTTACTTTTGCATCCCCGCAAGCATGAAGCTCCGGGAACTATGTTGAATACATAAACTTATAAAAGAATGGCAACTAAAATCAGATTGCAAAGATTCGGTAAAAAAGGGAAACCTTTTTTCCACGTAGTGGTAGCGGATTCCCGTTCACCAAGAGATGGTAAATTTATTGAGCGTTTAGGTTCATACAACCCAAACACCAATCCTGCAACTATCGAAATTAATTTCGAAAAAACATTAGACTGGGTTAACAAAGGTGCTGAGCCTACTGACACATGTCGCGCAATTCTTTCTTACAAAGGTGTTCTTTACAAAAAACACTTGGAAGGTGGTGTGAAAAAAGGTGCTTTAACTTCAGAACAGGCTGATGCCAAATTTGAAGAATGGTTAAGCGCAAAAGACGGTAAAATTGAAGGCAAAAAAGACGGTCTGACTAAATCTAAAGATGAAGTTAGAAAAGCTGCTCTTGCTGCTGAAGCAAAGAAAAATGCTGACCGTGCTGCTGCACTTGCTATTAAAAATGCACCTGTAGAGGAAGAAGTAGTTGAAGAAGAAGCTCCTGCAGCTGAAGCGGAAACTGAAACTGAGGCTCCTGCAACAGAAGAAAACACAGAAGAACAAGCATAGTATTTTGTAATTCTTAATCATAGCGAAGAAGCCTTCCTCAGAAGGTTTTCTTCGCTATTTTTATTTAGAGAATAAACCGACCAGAGCAATGACACAGGAAGAAGCGTTTTATATAGGGTATATCACAAAAACAAAGGGATTAAAGGGAGAGGTACAGCTTTACTTCGAGTACGATGAACCAGACCTGCTGGATCTGGATGTTGTGTTTGCAGACATTAACGGTAAAATGGTGCCCTTCTTTGTGTCGGCTTACAAGATGCAGCCGAACAGTACCTGCAATATTTATTTCGATGATATCGACCATATTGATAAAGCGCAACCCTTATTGAGGAAAAAGATCTATCTGCCCCTCACTAAAATGCCGGACCGCTCTGATGATGATTTCCATTACAATGACCTGAAGGGATTTATCGTATCTGATGAGACCATAGGTGAACTTGGGGAGATCATTGAGGTCAACGAATATCCGCAGCAATTTGTGGCTACCGTTTCCTATCAGAACAAGGAGATCATGTTTCCTTTAAATGAGGATATGATCATCGAGATCGATGAAGATGAAGGGACCTTACTGGTTGACCTTCCTGATGGATTGCTGGATATATACCTGTCTAATTAATTTTAACCTTATGCGTTTCGATATCATCACCGTTTTACCAGACCTGCTCCAGAGCCCCTTTGCCCACTCTATCCTGCAAAGGGCGCAGACGAAAGGAATTGCTGAAATTGTAGTACACAGCCTCAGGGATTACTCAACGAACAAGCAGCGCAGTGTGGACGATTATCCCTACGGTGGTGGAAGCGGAATGGTGATGTCTATAGAACCCTTTGCCAGGTGTATTGAAGCGCTGCAGGAGCAGAGAACCTATGATGAGGTCATCTTTATGAGCCCGGATGGTGTGACGCTGAACCAGTCGATGGCAAACGAGCTGTCAGGGATAGAAAATGTGATTATCCTCTGCGGGCATTATAAAGGAATTGATCAGCGGATCAGGGATGTCTACGTGACCCGGGAGATATCGATAGGGGATTATGTGCTGTCCGGAGGAGAACTGCCTGCTGCGGTCCTTGTAGATGCTGTAGTGCGGTTGATACCGGGCGTACTGAATGATGAGACCTCGGCGCTGTCCGACAGCTTTCAGGGCGGCTTGCTTGATGCGCCAATATATACGCGTCCGGCCGACTGGCGGGGCCACCAGGTGCCTGAAATCCTGCTCAGTGGTCATGAGTCCAAAATTAATGATTGGAGGCATGAGATGGCCTTAGCGCGTACGCAGCGCCTCAGGCCCGACCTGCTTGAAGATTAATTGCGCAATTCTTTTTCTGTTTAGCCATATTTGTGCCGGATCTGCTTTCTCTGCGGCCCTGTTATTTCTGTATGAAGTAATTTCTTTTCCTTTATTTTATTTTTAGATGTAATTATTTATATATTTACGAAATTGTTTCCTGAGGATGGTTTCAGGGCACTTATATACATTAAAAATAATTTCAATAGTGATGAGCGAAAATATCGAAAAATATAAGATTAATGCTTTCTTAGACAATCTTACGATTAAGGAATATAAATTTGCGATGAAGACTATACCAAAAGTATTGGATGTTTCGATGAATACATTTCATAATTATCGCCGGATAAAATTGGGAGACCCTCAGGACATTCCTTATGAAAAAGTTAAACAGCTTGAAATATTATTTGGAATAGAAAGCGGGACACTGGAGAATGGAAAAACCAGCGGAAAGAGCCTTGCCCAATTGTTCAGGGGAGAATAAGGAGGTAAACCGGGGATGGTAAGGGAGAACTTCTCAGGGGGTTATGGATGTGGATTTCTCAAAGATTGTGGAAAAAAATAAAAATCCCTTTTTTTTATAAAATAAAATTCCTAATATTGCAGTCCGATTTTAAACAACAAAAAGTCGGCTTAATAGCTTAAAATCATGGATTTAGTAAAATTTGTTGAAGAGCAGGTAATCGCAAAGAACGAGTTTCCTGCATTCAAATCAGGAGATACAGTGAGTGTTCACTATAAAATTCGCGAAGGTAATAAAGAACGTATTCAAATTTACCAAGGCGTGGTCTTACAACGTAACAGCGTAGGAGCTAATGAGACTTTTACAGTTCGTAAAATGTCTAACGGTGTTGGTGTAGAGCGTATCTTCCCAATCAATTCCCCAAACATTGCTAAAATTGAAGTTAACAGTCACGGTAAAGTGCGTAGAGCTAAATTGTTCTATCTTCGTGAATTAACTGGTAAAGCAGCTCGTATCAAATCTAAAAGAGTTTAATTACCTCAAAAAATATACAAGCCTTCCCGATATCATCGGGGAGGTTTTTTTGTTGGGAAAAAATAAATCCTGGGATTGATGTCTTCCAACGCGCTTCAGCGGCAGGCAGCATCAATGCCGGGATTTATTTGTTTCAGCGAATCCAGAAGATCTCTAACCAGGGGATCAGGATCCTAGAAAAAGAGATAAGATATAGTTATGCGTTTGTGTAAGAGAAGATCTTATGCAAGTTCAGCCAGTACCGTAATCCCGCCCTTCACTACCTGATTAAGCTCCAGATTGATCTTGGTGCCCACAGGAAGAAAAATATCTACCCTGGAGCCAAATTTAATAAAACCGAACTCTTTGCTCTGCTCTACAACATCACCTTCTTTAACGTACCATACGATCCGTCTGGCTAACGCACCGGCAATTTGCCTGAACAGTACCGGCGTTCCGTTTTCGTGCTCTACAACTACTGTAGTACGCTCGTTTTCGGTAGATGATTTAGGGTTCCATGCTGCGAGGTATTTTCCGGGATGGTATTTGAAAAATTTGACAACACCAGAAATAGGGTTTCTGTTGATGTGTACATTTACCGGAGACATAAATATTGATACCTGTAATCTTTTATCCTTGAAGTATTCACCTTCCAGTGTTTCTTCGATCACCACCACCTTACCATCGGCAGGACAGATCACAAGGTTATTGCCATTTATAAAATTCCGGGACGGATTTCTGAAAAATTGAAGAACAATAATAAATAGTGCAAATGAAGCAATGTAGGCAGCCCATCTTAACCATACGACGTCTGCAAACCTGTAATCAATTATAGCATTCAGTATAAAAATAAAAAGCAATGAAACTGCTATAGTCGTATAACCTTCTTTATGTATTGTCATTTAGGTATAAAATATGTTTGTGCAAATTTGTGAAAATTTTACGGGAATCAGGTTAAGGAAATGTTATCAGGGCTGACGCGGTAAATATCTTTCAGATTTCTGCCTAAGCCATTGTAATCTAAGCCATAACCCACTACAAATTCGTTTGGTATCTCAAAACCGATATATTCCAGCTCTTCGATTGGTGTTTGAATAGAAGCAGGCTTATACAGTAACGTGCATACACGCACGGAAGCAGGTTGCTGCTGGTATACCTTTTCCAGAATAAATTTTAATGTAAAGCCTGTATCTACGATGTCTTCAATCAGGATCACATCGCGGCCTTTAAGGTCGTCAGAGATCCCGAATACTTCTTTAATTGCCCCGCTGCTTGTTGTACCCTCATAAGAAGACACCCTGATAAAGCCAACCTCACAGGGGATGTCTATTTCCTTCAGCAGGTCTCCCATAAACAGGAAACTTCCGTTCAGAACGCCGATAAATACAGGGCAGCGGCCTTCATAATCAGCATTGATTTCCAGCCCGATCAGCCGTGTACGTTTTGCGATACTGTCATTCTCTATAAACAAGCCGAATTGCTTATCCCCAACTTCAATTGTATTCTTCATTCTTTTCTGAAGTTAATTTGTAAGCTTTTCTTTCTCTTTTTCCAGCCGGCGCTTTTCACGGCGTTCCCTTCGCAGTTCTTTTTTTGATTTCTTCAGGGTGTCCTGCAATCCTAAATTGCGGGTTGTAGAGTCTTTGTCTTTTTTAGATCTGCCAAACAGCCGGTCGAAAAGGCTCTTTGATTCATCCTGCATGTTGACGGGCGGTGCCGTACTCTCCGCATCAGAGTCAAAGGCCGAGGTATCAACTTTAGCTGAATCCGGCAGCAGGTACTGGCGTAAACCCTCCCGTAATCTCACATCATAAAAGCCATAACCGCTGGTATCTGCAGGGGTTAATCCGCGCCGGGCCATGATCCTGCCCATATACCTGAAATACGGCAGCATGTAATCTTTGAGGCTGCCATCACCCTGGAATTTGAACATGGCTATCTTAGGGTTGGGTACAATATTGGCTAAAAATATTCCTTCCCCGATGTTCAGTTCTGAGGGGCTCTTTCCGAAATACTGTCTGGAGGCCTCCCCGATGCCATAAATATTTTTTCCCATCTCAATGATGTTGAAATATACTTCCAGCATGCGTTGTTTGCTGATCAGGCGGTTATTTTCAATCAGCCAGACGATGAGAATTTCCTCTGCCTTGCGCGCCAGCGTTTTATTCCTGCTTAAAAATACATTTTTAACCAGCTGCATGGAGATGGTACTGCCGCCCCGCACAAATTTTTTCTTTTTGAAGTTGATGACAAATGACTTGCGGATCGATTCTTCCACAAATCCATGATGTGTGAAAAAGGAAGGGTCTTCTGAAGTCAGCAATGCATTCTTAAAATTACTGGAAATCTCTGAGAGCGGGGTGTAATTGGGGTTGGATGGCCCTATAGTGATATCGCGCATTGGCTTACCGCGTTCATAAGGCGTGTAAACAAAAACGCTGTTGATCTTCTGCAGGTCCGTTTTTCCCAGCTTGACAATTTTAAAATCGTAAGGGGTAAGTGTAGAATTAAATTTCAGGCTGTCCGGTATGCTGCTGTCCAGATAAAAATTGAGGTCATATTTAACTTTTCCTTTAACCTGTAATCCTTCAAGCGACTCGAAAAGCCCTACAGGAAAGGCATTGATCATTGCCTGCGCATCCTGTTCATCTGCATGAAGTTTCACTTCATAGATCTTATTGGGCGATAAAGTATATTTCAAGTACGGGTGAATGGCTGCGTCTTTCAGGAAAACAGTAGAGGTACTGTCAAGTGCTACGAAATTTGAACCGATCAGCAGGTCAGCATCGATTTTGGCATTTCTGACAATAATGTCATTTGCCGCAATCTTGGGATGATTGATCAAAAGGTTTTTGATTGACCATGAGCCTGTGATCTTAAAATTATCGCCGCTGTAATCCGCATTTTTCAATTCCGTTCTAATGGTGTCAAAACTGAGTTTCGCATGGATCTTTCTTTCCAGGTAGGGCAGCTCAACCTTCTTATTGTCTGCGAAGAAGAGTACATCCATCTGCTGTTTAGATGGCTTTATCTTTCCATTGACATGCCAGGTGGACTCGTTGTTGTTTACAAGGATGGTAGATTTCAGTTCCCCGCCATCTATTGTTGCCGTAGTGGTGAGGAGGCTCAGTTTAGCTGTATCGTTATCATTTAGCGTGAACAGCAGGTTTTTCATCTCCATATCTTCCGGAATCTTGTCAAGCACCTGGTTCAGCAGGTCATGGGCAAGTTCGCTCAGGTCTGTTTTGGTTTTATTCTCAGGATTGTCCTTCTTTTTCCTTTTCAGGATGAAGTCCAGGTTGGTAAGACTATCCTTCAGCACTACATTTAATGTTCCTGTATTGAGTTTCAGCTCTGCGATATTTACGTTACCAAAGAGCAGGGGGAAGAGTTTTACGCCGATAGTAATATCTGATATGGTGGTTAAAGTATCGCGGTCTTTGGGAACAACAGAGATGTTTTTCATATAGACGGTGCTGAGCCCGCTGAATCCGGCTTTACCGATCTTTACATCAAGACCATAGTCTGCATCAGCTTTTTTGATAGCCTTAGCCATCATTTTTTGAAGCAGAGCCTCCCTTTTGCTATAAGCAATGGAACCTGATATGATGAAAGCGAGAAGCAGTACCCCTAAAACCCATGCACCAGCTTTGATGTATTTTTTAGGGATGTTTATTTTTGGAAGATGCATGCTGTAAAATAGATGTTTAGTTGCTTAACGTTAAATGCAAATGTTTATTTCGTGTTAAAATTACACTTAAAAAGCCTAAAATCAATTAATTGTACGCTGCTTTTGTTAATTTTGAGCAATGGAAATTAGCAGCGAACAAGTTTTGGCAGCTCTGAGAAATGTAGAAGACCCTGATTTTAAAAAGGATCTGGTGACATTGAATATGATTAAAGAGCTGACGATTGTAGATAAAAAAATAAGTTTTACCCTGGAACTCACCACTCCTGCATGCCCAATGAAAGACATGCTTAAAAATGCATGTTTGAATGCGATCAAATATTTTGTTGCCCAGGATGCAGAGATACATATAAACATTACCTCAAGAGTGACCAAACCAACTGATACTACCCAATTGGCAGCTATAAAAAATATCATTCTGGTTTCTTCGGGCAAGGGAGGCGTAGGAAAATCAACTGTGGCCAGTAACCTTGCCGTAACATTAGCGGCAGACGGTGCTAAAGTAGGGTTAATTGATGCCGATATTTACGGGCCTTCAGTGCCGACGATGTTTGGCCTGGTAGGTGCTAAGCCCAGTGCCAGAGAAACAGCAGAGGGAAAAACACTGATCCTGCCTATAGAAAAATACGGCATCAAATTATTGTCGCTCGGATTCTTTGCCGATCCTGACCAGCCGGTGCCGTGGCGCGGACCGATGGCCTCAAATGCGATCAAACAATTGTTTAATGATGCCGACTGGGGCGAGCTGGATTACCTGATCGTGGACCTTCCTCCGGGAACGGGTGATATCCACATCACCATCACGCAAAGTTTCCCGATTGCGGGGGCGGTAATCGTTACCACACCACAGCAGGTTGCACTTGCAGATACAAGAAAAGGGCTCGCGATGTTCAAAATGCCGAGCATAAATATTCCTGTATTGGGGGTAATTGAGAATATGGCATATTTTACGCCTGAAGAACTTCCTGATAACAGGTACTATATTTTTGGCAGAGATGGCGGTAAAGCCCTTGCAACAGCATTTGAGGTGCCTTTTTTGGGCGAAATTCCTATCGTTCAGGGAATTACCGAGGGTGGTGATAGTGGTACGCCAATTGCACTGGATAAGGAGAGTAAAATAGCTGCAGCCTTTGCTGAAATTGCAGGAAAGATTGCGCAGCAAGTGTCAATTAATAACGCACAACCTGCAAATTGCTAAAAAATTACTAAATTTATATTTTAAAATATATCATGGATATTATACAACAAGTTGAAAAGGCATTAGAAACCATCCGCCCTTATCTGATTGCAGACGGGGGAGATGTTGCTATAGAAGAGATTACATCAGATCATGTAGTTAAACTAAAATTATTGGGGAACTGTGGAACCTGCAAAATGAGCTTTATGACAATGAAGGCTGGAATTGAACAGGCTATTATGAAAGCTGTACCGGAAATAACCGCGGTTGAGGCTATTAATTTGTCGGAGCCGGTTTAGGCCCTTTTAACAAAATTTAACTAGCCACTGTAGCAATTACAGCTATTTTTGTCCGATGAAATACACTTTCACACTGATCTTCTTTTTTTTTACAGCAGGGCTGTTTGCACAGCAGGCTCCTGCCGGGAAAAAACTGATTCAATTTTCAGGGATCATCACGGACGTGGACAGTAATTTTGTTGTTCCCTATGTAACGATAACCAATAAATCCAATAAAGAACAGCGTTACGGAGCTAACTATAAGGGTTTTTTCTCCTTTGTAGCCCATCCGGGCGATACGCTGGTGTACAATGCCATCGGTTATACCGATAAGACCATCATCATTCCTTTAGCCGTTAAAGAAGCCAAATACACGGAGATGGTAAAAATGAAGTCCGAGATCGTTTATCTTCCCGCGGTACGGATCTATCCATGGGCAACTGTTGAAGAGTTTACCAAAGACTTTCTTGCTTTGAAGATTGCCGATGACGATATGGAGATTGCCAGGAAGAATCTTTCCGGGCGGTCAATTCATGGGATGATCCGTGACCTTCCCCGTGATGCCGGTGAGATTTCCGGCAGCAATTTCCGGATAGACCAGGAGAGAGAGCTGAACCGGAACCTGGTGCAGGGTAATCCTTTGCTCAATCCTTTTGCCTGGGGAAAATTAATGCAGCAAATTTTTAACGGCGATAAGAGCAGGCAAAACAGCAACTAGCGCTTTTTGCGCTGCTGCGGGAATTTCATTTTATATTCTGCACGGATATCTCCCCTGGAGATCGAATCCAGCTTTGATTTAAGCATTCTCTTGCGCAGCAGGCTTAAGGTATCTGTGAATAATTTGCCCTGGATATGATCATATTCATGTTGTACAACCCTTGCAGGCATCCCGGTAAGTTCTTCTTCATGTAACTCCCAGTTTTCATCATAATATTGAACGCGGACATTGGGTTTGCGCATTACCTCTTCCCTGATTTCAGGAATACTGAGGCAGCCCTCCACGAAGCCCCATGGCTCTCCGGTCTCTTCAAGAATTGTTGCGTTGATAAACACTCTTTTAAAGCCTGGTTTGCCTTCTTCATCGTCACCTGTATCCGCTACGAATAATCTTATAGGCAATCCAACCTGGGGAGCTGCCAGCCCAACGCCGCTTGCCGCGTACATGGTATCAAACATGTCGCTGATCAGTTTTTGTAAGTCCGGGTAATTCTCGTCAATGTTTACACATAACTTCCTTAAAACCGGATCCCCGTAAGCTACAATTGGTAGTTTCATTTATTTATAATTTTAGCGGCCATTTATAGACCAAAACATTCATTAAATCCTCGTCAGCTTTCCCAGCAGGATAGCTTAAAGGAACAAAAGTACGAATATTAGCCTAAAGGGTAAAAGGTTAAAACGCTCAAATTTTTCTCATCGAGGATTTCGGTGGCAATTTCGGCCATATCGGCTGTGGTTACGGCTTCTATTTTCCTGAAAACAGTTTCAAGGTCATCTATCTTATTGTAGTCAATCAGGCTTTTGGCCATGGAGATGATCAGCCCGATCCTGTTTTCTTCTCCCAGGGCAATTTGTCCGATAAATTTATTTTTGGCCTTCTGGAGCTGGACTTCAGTCAGCGGGTTTTCCCTGATCTTTTTAAATTCTTTATAGATCAGTGACAAAGCCCTGTCTACTTTTTCTTTGTCGGTACCAAAATAAACCGTGAAGATGCCCGTATCACTTAAAGGGCTGTATCCGGATTCAATACTATAGGCAATACCGTGCTTTTCCCTGATCTGCAGGTTGAGTATAGAGCTCATGCCGGTGCCGCATAAAAGGTTGTTGAGTAGCAGCAGTCCGGTTTTGAACGGGTGGTGCAGGGAATAAGCCTGTGAGCCGATCATCGTATGCGCCTGCGTGATGGGCTTTTCGTCTGTCCGTATGACAAGCGGGGCTTTTTCCGGGGCAATCCGGTTGGCTTGCTGTAGGTTCTCCGGAATTCCGGCATAGTATTTTGTAAATATTTTAACAGCTTTAGACAGGCTGTAGTTGCCCAGGACAGCAATTACGATTTTATCGGTCTGATAATTGGCAGAGATAAAATCTTTGATATCCTGTTGGCTGAGGCCATTTACGCTGTCTGTAGTGCCCAGAATATTTCTTCCCAGGGGATGGCTTGCAAATACAAGATCCTCAAAATCATCATAGATCGCTTCTTCTGGCTGGTCCAGATAGGAGGCGATCTCATCCAGGATCACGCCCTTTTCTTTTTCCAATTCATCTTCAGGGAAGGTGGAGTGGAACACGATATCGTTAAAAAGCTCCAGGGTACGGTCCAGGTAAGGATGCAGGAACGAGGCGTGAATGCAGGTATATTCTTTTGTTGTATAAGCGTTCAGATCAGCACCAACGCTTTCCAGCCTGTTCAGGATCTGGTTCGTATTTCTCTTCTCTGTACGCTTGAATATCAAATGCTCAATAAAATGCGCAA
>Ga0247730_1000671_pt1 | contig 22942 bp, 19 predicted proteins | sample UWRJL073202C2_FD_180959 | JGI IMG/M metagenome (GOLD analysis project Ga0247730, IMG submission 180959) | Plant litter microbial communities from Arlington Agricultural Research Station in Wisconsin, United States - UWRJ-L073-202C-2 | ecosystem: Environmental > Terrestrial > Plant litter >... | reverse complement strand
GGTGCGTTTTGCCTTTCTGAACCGGAAGCAGGTTCCGATGCAACTTCCCAGCATACAACCGCTGAAGATAAAGGCGACTATTACCTTTTAAACGGAACAAAGAACTGGATCACCAATGGCAGTACGGCTTCCACTTATCTCGTGATTGCCCAAACCCATCCTGAACTTAAACATAAAGGAATAAATGCTTTTATTGTAGAAAAAGGAATGCCCGGTTTTACCGTGGGGCCTAAAGAGAATAAAATGGGCATTCGCGGCTCAGATACCCATTCCCTGATGTTTGATGACGTGAAGGTTCCCAAAGAGAACAGGATTGGGGAGGATGGCTTCGGCTTCAGGTTTGCCATGAAGACACTGGAAGGCGGCCGCATTGGTATAGCCGCACAGGCACTGGGCATTGCGGCAGGGGCCTATGAACTGGCACTGGCTTATGCCAAACAGCGAAAATCTTTCGGTAAGCCGATCTCCGATCACCAGGCCATAGCCTTTAAACTGGCCGACATGGCCACACAGATCGAAGCGGCGAGAATGCTTGTCTATAAAGCTGCATGGCTGAAAGACCAGGGGTTATCTTATACACTGGCCGGCTCAATGGCCAAACTATATGCTTCCAAAGTAGCTATGGACGTGACGGTTGAAGCTGTGCAGGTGCATGGGGGATATGGTTTTGTGAAGGAATACCATGTAGAACGCCTGATGCGCGATGCGAAGATCACCCAGATCTATGAAGGAACTTCAGAGATCCAGCAACTGGTAATCTCGAGGGAAATACTGAGATAGGTAATGGTAATACTTATGTTCTGATAGGCATTCATCGGGGTTAAAGCGTTATAAATGAACTATAAGTGCGGTGCGACTGCGCTTTTTCGCTTTAAATAGCGCAGTCGCACCGCACTTATAGGGTTATTATAGCGTTAGAAGCGTTATCAATGCCTGAAAGCTGCAAGGACATGCGTTAATCTGCGCTTCCTGCAATAGCACCGAATACTGCCTTGATCAAAGCTACTATGATTGCTAAAAAGGCTGCCGCGAAAAACCCTGTAGTGTTAAATCCTGACATGATACTGTCTACTAAAAGGATCATCAGCACTGTGATGATGAAAGACATCAGCCCCAGCGTAAGAAAGTTAATGGGAAAGGTAAGAAGCCTTAACACCATTCCAATAGTAGCATTGGCGAGTGCAATAAGTACCGCTGCAATAATAGCTGTTCCAAAACCGGCAATATGAACGCCCGGTACAAGATACGCGCCCAGCAGCATGGCCAGACCCATCAATAAAATTTCAATAATAATCCTCATAATGTTTAGTTTTATAAAATGTGTAGATACCTGATTAAATTACCACTGGTATCCGTAGGGGTGGTTTGTTTGATTTCCTGTTCGCCTGCAAATAATAAGCCAATCCTGATCGGGTTTTCTCCGGATAGTACTGCTATTGTATTCTCTGACATCGACCCTGCGGGATTGTTGCAGGTAAGAAATACTCCGGGTATAGATACCGTCTATTCAGACGTGATCTCTGTGATACCGGTCTCTGGTGAAAGCGATTCTACAGCCACGGAACGCACTCTCGCCGGAAAAGTCCGGATAACCGACAGTACGATAGTCTTTAATCCTTCGGAGCCATTTATTGCCGGAAGAAGTTACCGGGTGATCTCCTATCTGAATGCGAAATTTGGTAGCGCTTCAATGATGCTAACCGGAAAGTTAAACAGCAGGGTGAAGCCTGCACAGGTAATCCTTAAACGCTGATTATTTTTTTTACCGGATTTTAAAGGGATTCTATTTCAGCAACCTGAAGCCTGGTGAACTTTGCTATCTGGGCGTGGGGGATGTTTTCCTGTTTCATTTCCCTGGCAATATGCAATGCATTATCATGTCTTCCTTTTTCAATGCCCTGCTCAATTCCCCGTTCGATCCCTTTTTCAATTCCTTGTGTTATACCTCTGTCAAAGCCTTCTTCGAAGCCCTGTGCTGCAGCTTTTTCTTTTGCATAAGCGATAGAGTTATCGTAGTCCCATTGTGCTTTTAAACTAGAATCGTACATTTCTTTCTCCTCTTTAGTTAAGTTGCTTACTTCAGCGATATTGAATACTTTTTGAAAAACATGTTTGTCTAAAAAAGCAGGTGTTTCTTTTAAATGACTCATATGTTTTAACAAGTACAGCCATCTATCCAGATCTGTTTCCAGTTCCTCTTCTGTTTTTACAAATTTAGGCAATTCCAGAAACTTATAGTTTAACTTGTGGTAAAAAATTTCGGTCGTATCCGTGTTGGCAAGCGCTACATCATGCAGATACCGGTCCGGTGCACTGTCATTAAAATTAAAATCCAGGATAGCGATCAGGTATACTTCTTTGAGTTCTATGTCCCAGTGGCTGCTTCCCCTGGGCAGCTGTTCGTTGATAAGCCTTGAGGTATAGAATACCGACCTGTCCCTGAAGTTTCGTTGCTCTGCTCTCTGCATTTCAATAATGAATTGTTCGCCATCTTTTCCGGTGCATAGTAAATCAAAGAAAACTTTCTTGCTGTTCTTTTGATCCCCGGGATGTTCCGTTGAACTGTAGGTGAGGTCAATAATTTCTTTCCGGCCTTTAAACAGCTGATTAAGAAAGTCTATTAATACATCTTTATTTGATTCGCGCCCAAATAAATGTTTGAATCCGAAATCGCTCAAAGGATCAAGGAAACGTGTAACTGTGTGTCTCATGTTTGTTTGGAATTAAAGGAACAAACGTATGTGATTAATATAATATCTCCAAAATTAATATTTGAAACAATTGGTTACATTTTGATTGTGTATAAAACTTTTAATAAGAATTGTCAAAATTTACTGAAGAACTTTGTAAATTAGATGTGAACGGACAGATCACCGGAATACGGGATGTGTTTTTATTTTTGAAATAAAATTCTTACATTTGCACTGAAATAGAGGGCAAGAGGGGGCAGATGTCCCCTCTTTTCTTTTATCCGCAAATTGGTTATGCAAGTAGAGAAGAGAGTAATAGAATTAATAGAGGAAAAAATTTCGGACAGACCGGAATTGTTTTTGGTTGAGGTAAAGATGTTGCCGAACAACAAACTGATAATTCATGTGGATGGTGATGAAGGAATCAGTATTCAGGACTGCGCAGCAATCAGCAGGCACGTTGGTTTTCATCTGGAAGAAGAGAACACGATAGAAAAAGCATACAATTTAGAGGTTTCATCTCCGGGTGTTGGCGAGCCTTTAAAGCTGAAAAGGCAGTATGAGAAAAATATCGGCCGGGATTTGAGCATTAAACTGGCTGGTGGTGAGCTAAAGGAAGGGAAGTTGTTGGAAATGAACGATACATCCATTACGATAGAAGCTAAAGTAAAAGAAAAAGGTAAAAAAGCACAACTGGTTGAAACCAGTATTGACTTTGATAATATATTAGAAACAAAGGTTTTAATTTCATTTAAATAAAAATGAGCAATATTAATTTAATCGATTCATTTCAAGAATTCAAAGAATTCAAGAACATCGACCGTCCTACGGTGATCAGTGTGCTGGAAGAGGTATTTCGCAGTATGCTGCGCAAAAAATATGGTACTGATGAGAATTGTGATGTAATTGTGAATCCTGATAACGGTGATTTGGAGATCTGGCGCACAAGAAAGGTCATGGAAGATGGCTTTTCTGAGGATGATGATCTGGAGATTGAACTGGCAGAAGTAAAACAGTTGGATGCAGATATGGAAGTTGGCGACGACTACATTGAGCAGATCACTTTAGAGAGTTTTGGCAGAAGGGCAATTTTGGCCGCACGCCAGACACTGGTTTCTAAAGTACTCGAATTAGAGAAAGACGAGATATTTAAGAAATATAAGGACAGGGTTGGCGAGATCGTAACAGGTGAGGTTTACCAGGTCTGGAAAAAAGAAACGCTGGTACTGGACGACGAAGGTAATGAGCTGATGATGCCGAAAACGGAACAGATTCCTGCTGATTATTTCAAAAAAGGTGATACAGTACGTGCAGTCATCCTGAAAGTTGATATGATGAACAGTACACCTAAGATCATCATATCAAGGATTGCTCCTGAATTCCTGCAGCGTCTGTTTGAAATTGAGGTTCCTGAGATCTTCGATGGTTTAATTACAATTAAAAAAATCGTTCGCGAGCCGGGAGAACGTGCTAAAGTAGCCGTGGAATCTTATGATGACAGGATTGATCCTGTAGGCGCATGTGTGGGGATGAAAGGTTCCCGTATTCACGGAATTGTAAGAGAACTGAAAAATGAGAATATTGATGTAATCAATTTTACCAATAACATATCATTGTATATTACAAGGGCATTAAGTCCTGCGAAGATCACGTCTATCAAACTGGATGATGTTACCAAACATGCTTCAGTTTATCTGAAACCTGATCAGGTTTCCCTGGCTATCGGCCGCGGGGGACATAATATCAAACTTGCCGGTAAATTAACCGGTTATGAAATTGATGTATACCGTGAAGCTGGTGAAGAGGATGAGGACGTGGATATCGAAGAATTCTCGGATGAAATCGATAGCTGGATCATTGACGAATTGAAAGCAATTGGTTGTGATACCGCAAGAAGTGTGCTGGCATTGTCAGTAGACGAATTAGTAAAAAGAACTGACCTGGAAGAGGAGACAATTAAAGAAGTCATCAGCATCCTTCAGTCAGAATTTGAGTAGACGTTGAACTTGGTCAATTAAAAAACAAATATATACGGGTGAAGATTGCATGGAATGTGTGATCTTCATACTGATAAAAAACAATTTGTACTGATGAAAAAACAAGAATAAACGTTACTTTTGTATAAGAATTAAGAAAAAATAGGAGATCAATGTCAGACGACAAACCAATAATTTTATTCAAAGCAGTTAAGGAACTTAACGTAGGGATAGCTACGGCCGTTGAGTTTTTAGAGAAGAAAGGCTTTTCTGTTGAGAATAAACCCACTACTAAACTCTCCCGAGATATGTATAATGCATTATTGAAGGAGTTTCAGGGCGATAAAATCGTAAAAGAAGAGGCCAATCAAATTGTTATTGGTAAAATACGTCGTGATGAGCCTGAGGTAACAGAAAAAGTTGCTGAAGCACCTAGGAAAAATGTTGAATTTGAAAACGAAGGGATCTTAATTAAGAACCTTCATTCCTATACACCTCCTGTTGAGAAACACAAGGAAGAAGTGCCTGCACAACCAGCTAAAGAAGTGGCAGCAGAAAAGGAACCTGAAAAGGTTGAAGAAGGAACATTGAAAGGTGTTAAAATTGTGGGGAAAATCAATCTTGACGATTTAAACTCAAAAACACGTCCTGCTAAAAAAGAAGAGCTTCCTGCACAGGAAGTTGCTAAAGCGGAAGAACCGGTAACCCCGGTTGCTCCGGAGGTTCCGGCAGAAAAACCTGTAGAAATTATTCCGGAAGCACCCAAAGCGGTTCAGGAGGAAGTGAAACCGGTTGAGAAACCCGTTGAACAGCCTGTCGAAGTTAAAGCTGAGGTAGTTAAGCCGGTGGAAGAAATAAAAATAGAAGAAAAACCAAAACCTGTGGAATCACCAGTTGTTAAAGCAGAACCGGTTAAAGATGTAGTGGCACCGAAAGCTGATAAACCCGACGAAGTCGAGGTCATTAAAGCACGTTCAGTGAAACTTTCCGGACCAAACATTATTGGTAAAATTGTCTTGCCGACAACACCTGAGCGGAAATCACAACCTGTGGCTTCTTCAGCTGAGAGTAATGACGCGAAAAGAAAGCGCAAGCGTAAAAAGACTCCCGGAGCACCCGGACAGCAGCATCCTCAATCCGGAGGCCAGGGCCATCAGGCTCCTGCCGGGCAGCAAGGTGCCGGAGCTCATAATACGCCGGCTACTCCTGCAAGACCTGCCGGAGCACCTACGTTTACGAACAGACCTGATTTCAGGAACAACACAAATAATACAGCCAACAGGCCTAACTTTAGAAACAGCAAGCCTGGTACAACCGGCGGGCCTAAGGAAGAACCTACGGAAAAAGAAATACAAGATCAGATCAAAGCTACGCTTGCACGTTTAAGCGGAGCCGGTAAATCAGGTAAATTTGCACAACGCGCAAAATTGCGCCGCGGTAAACGTGACGATGTGGCCCTTTCAGCTGAAGAAGCTGCAATGGAACTGGAATCACAATCTAAAGTATTAAAAGTAACAGAGTTTGTTACGGCTAATGAATTAGCGAGCATGATGGACGTACCGGTAACTAAAATTATTGGTACCTGTATGAGCCTTGGAATGTTCGTATCCATCAATCAGCGTTTAGATGCAGAGACTTTAACGATTGTTGCAGATGAATTTGGTTACGAAATACAATTCGTAAAACCAGATGATGAAGGCGACAGCATCATTGAAGAAGCAGATGAACCTGAAGATTTAATTCCAAGAGCACCGGTAGTTACGATCATGGGGCACGTCGATCATGGTAAGACTTCCCTGCTGGATTACATCAGGAAAGCGAATGTGGTTGCTGGTGAAGCCGGAGGTATTACCCAGCACATTGGTGCCTATATGGTGACTACGCCAACAGGCAAAAAGGTTACTTTCCTGGATACACCAGGTCACGAAGCCTTTACAGCAATGCGTGCACGTGGTGCGAAAGTTGCAGATATCGCAATTATCGTTATCGCAGCAGACGATGCAGTGATGCCGCAAACCAAAGAAGCAATCAGCCATGCCCAGGCAGCTGGTGTTCCTTTGGTGTTTGCCTTCACAAAAATTGATAAACCAGGAGCAAATTCTGATAAGATCCGTGAGCAATTATCCATCATGAATATTCTTGTTGAAGATTGGGGTGGTAAATTCCAGTCGCAGGAAATTTCAGGTAAGAGCGGATTGAATGTAGATGTGCTGTTAGATAAAGTATTATTAGAGGCAGAACTGTTAGAGTTAACGGCAAACCCTAATAAACGTGCTACAGGTAGTGTAATTGAAGCTACGTTAGATAAAGGGCGTGGTATTGTAACTACGGTTCTGGTACAGGCCGGTACGCTAAAAGTAGGTGATCCGATTCTGGCCGGTAGTTATAGCGGACGTGTAAAAGCACTGTTTAACGAACGTGGTCAAAAGGTAGACCAGGCAGGACCTTCAGTGCCGGTACAGGTATTGGGTATGCAGGGCGCGCCTACAGCAGGTGATAAGTTCAATGCAGTAGAAAATGAATCTGAGGCAAGAGAAATTGCAAACAAACGTTTACAATTAATGCGTGAGCAGGGCTTGAGAACTCAGAAACATATTACCCTGGATGAGATTGGCCGTCGTTTAGCGATTGGTAACTTTAAAGAACTGAATCTGATTGTGAAAGGTGATGTGGATGGTTCAATCGAAGCACTGGCAGATTCATTACTGAAACTGTCAACCGAAGAAATACAAATCAATATCATCAGCAAAGCGGTTGGTCAGATCTCTGAATCTGATGTATTGTTAGCCTCCGCTTCTGATGCGATCATTATCGGTTTCCAGGTCCGTCCATCTTCAGGTGCAAGGAAACTTGCTGAGGCTGAACAAATTGATATTCGTCTGTATTCTATCATTTACGATGCCATCAACGAGATCAAAGCAGCCATGGAAGGTATGCTTGCCCCTGAGTTCCAGGAGAAAATTACCGCGAATGTGGAGATCAGAGATACCTTTAAAATTACTAAAGTTGGTACCATTGCAGGTTGTATGGTACTGGACGGAACAATCACACGTAACAGCAAGATACGTATAGTCAGAGATGGTGTGGTAGTTTACACAGGTGAACTGGCTTCATTGAAGCGTTACAAGGATGATGTAAAAGAGGTAGCGAGAGGTTACGAATGCGGATTGAACATTCAAAACTTTAACAATATTGAAGTTGGTGATATCGTTGAAGCTTACGAACAGGTAGAAGTAAAAAGGAAGTTATAATTTTATAATATACTAATATCATAATACACCCTGCTAATGAATTCTTTGACCACAAGGTTTTTAGTTTTAGCAGGGTGTTTTTTTATGCATACAGGTTTGTATGCGCAAATCAGTTTCCCCGTTTGCGGGCCTCAGGCCCAATTCTATAGTAAAGACAGCCTTCGGATCATCACCTTTGGAGCAAGCACCGTAGAGGGCATTCCCAAGCCCTTAAACTTTCAAATGCCTTTACAGGCCTATCTGGAACATTGTTACGGCTCAAAACCTGTTACCATCTTTAATAATGGCGTTGCTGGCGAGACCACTGCCCAGGGGTTATTACGTATCGATGCTGCTTTAAGTAACCAGGCGGATTTTTTTCTGATCCTGATGGGGGCAAATGATGCGATCAGGATAACAGATAATCAATTGAGATTGAATACTGTGGTTGATAATATGCGGCTATTGATCGCGAAAGCGAAGGAAAAGAACCTTTCAGTTATTATAGGCACAGTGCAATATTTTGTAGAAACCAGGGGTACTGCGGCGGAACGTTTGTTATCCAGGAGAAGGAACAGGAATATTGATCTGATCAATAGCACTTACAGGACCATTGCTAAAGAAAATAATATCAGAATAGCGGACATAAATTCCACACTGGGAAAAGACATTTCTCTTTACTCTGATAACGTTCATCCGAACGCCAGAGGTTATGAAGTGCTTGGTCTGGTCTGGTTTGATGCAATCAACCAGGAAATCGCTCAAAATTTCCAGTCTGTTGGTGTGGTACAGAATTATCCTAACCCTGCAAATACATACACAAAAATAGGATTTACACTGGCATCCGCAACCAAGGTAAAAATTACGATTTATAATAGCTCAGGACAAAATATGGGCGTTATATTTGATGATTACCGGAATGCCGGATATCAGGAACAGCAAATCTCCACGACGCAATATCCTGCCGGAATATATATCTTGTTTTATGAATTAACCGGTCTCAGGTTTTCCAAAAAGCTGATTATCGTTCATTAAGCCTGCTTAGTTGTAAGATTTTATAACAGAACAAGGCCTTCAGCAATTGTATTATACAAGTGTTCCGACACATTGATAGACAGATTCTGTATTATAATCATTACATTATCAAAGCTCGCTATCTTTTTATATTTATATAGTGTTAATTTATGTTAATGTTTAGGACATTTAGAAAATAAATGTTCTTTTTACTGTCTGGATTTAAGATAACAATAAAAAACAGGAGGACGTCTGGTAGAAAAGAAAAATTTTGAGTTCGTTGATACGATAAGATGCGTCTCAATGATTGGAATTGTATTTGAACATTGTTCAGCACTTTGGGGAATCACATACAATAATGTTTCGCATACACTTATTGAAATAGGTGCTATGCAATTCTTTAAGTTCGTAAGTATTGCTTTTTTCATTATCGGTGGATTTTTGATTAATCACAAATTTACCGAAAACACCCCGGCCCAATATTTGAAAAACCGGCTAAGCAATACAATCGCCCCCTGGACCTTCTGGTTAACCATTTTGATTATTTTGGACCTGATCAACATCCATATCATTGCGCGCAAGCATGGCAGGTTAGCTACTTTGCCTCCTTTTTGGGAGCTTTTACCTCAGGAGATCTATCACTCAGTTTTTTTCACAAGCTTTTGGTTTGTGCTTAATTTTTTAATTTGTATAACAGTCTTACTGATCTTTAAGAGGTACCTCTATAGCATCTGGTTTGGAGTATTCTGGGGCCTGGTTTCTCTTTCATATAGTTTGAACCTTTATCACGGCTGGATAGCTACAGAACATTCTCTTGCCTTATTTGGCTTTATTGTCTATCTGTGGCTGGGTGTGTATATGAATAAGCACTATGATAAAATTGTTGTTTTTATAAAAGAAGTATCCCTTAATAAATTGATATTGCTGAATATCGTCTTGTTTTTACTGGCCGTAGGGGAAGCCTATTACAGATCCGTTCTCGGATTTGAAGATTGGTATAATACCCTGAGGGTTACCAATATTCTCTATTCCCTGGGCATGTTTATACTCATGCTAAAGATTGGCAAGATAAATTGGCTGAATAATGCCCTTAAACCAAGACAAACAACTTTTGGCATTTACCTGCTGCATATGATCGTGTTCCTGCATATATTCCCTGAGCTGTTCAGACGATTCCACGTGGAAGAAGCAAAGCTTGACGTCTTTGAAGCTATAGGGTACTCCATAGTAAGATTTGCAATCGTGTATGGAATTAGCTTTCTCATCGTTAAACTATTCATGCTTACCAGACTTAAGGTCTTAATCGGGATTAAATCCTAAGCAGGGAACCATTGTAGCTGTAATACTCATTTTGTGCTTACCTGAATATGGTATTTCCGCAGTTTGGCGGGATGGTGCTGAAGTATCAGAGCACACCGGTGTGCCTTAATACGGGCGCTAAATCATTTATGGACTAAATGGTGCCATACGACAGATAATACCATTTTGTTATAATTGGAAACAGAGGATGGGGGGCTTTGGAGCGATTTTTTGATCTCCTGTTGGAGTTTGCCGCCCAATCCCGCCTTCTGACTCCAGTATTTTTTGAACAGACGTTTAATGCCTTTATTGAACTCCTGATCAGTAACTAGTCTTTCTCTATGCATGAAGTTTAAAACTTCTATCGTTTCCACGATTTCCAGTCCGCTCTTTGTTGCATTTCCGCTGACATCATTCTCGTGTTTTCTAAAGTAATTGAGCGTTTTTCCGCTAACGTGCAGGCTTCCGTGTCTGGCAAGTTCGACCCAAAAAAGCCAGTCCCCGCAGAATTTATACTTTAAGAAGTCCTTTGATACATGTTTATAAAGCTCCTTTTTCCATAATACCATGCTGGCATTGAAGATAGAGTTATTCATCAACATGTACTTTTTAATATAATCGTGACCTTCAATGATCTCAGAAAGATAAGCGTGCTGCGAAACCCAGTTAATAATATTGGTATTGTAAATGCAATAAGCCTGACAATAGCTGATTACGCAGTTCCCGTCCTTCTCCATTCCATGAACCAGCTCTTCAAGCATATTCAGTTCACACCAGTCGTCACTTTCTGCTATCCAGATCAGCTCACCTGCAGCGAGAGAAATTCCCATTTCCCATTGTCTAAAAGTGCTCCCGCTATTCTCCGAATTATAAATGATATGACTAATCCTGGGGTGCCCCCTAAACGTTTCGATGATGTTTCTGCTATCATCAGTTGAACAGTCATCTAATATAATGAGTTCAAAATCCTGGTAAGACTGAGATAAAATACTATCTATACGTTGTACCAAATAAGCAGCATGATTATAGTTTGGTATGATAACAGATACTCTTGGCATTTGAAATTATTATTGGTCTGAAAGAGGTAAAGGTACAACAGGAAATGCTCTTATTTTTAAAATTTATCTGTGTATCTTGGCGGTTTTAAATTAAAACGATAAATATGTCTTCGATTGCCCCGGTTGATTATTCGATTATTATATGTACGTATAATCCTGACGAAGCATTGTTAAGGCGATGCCTGAATGCTGTCTCAAGGCTGGACCGTCAGGGATTAACTGCAGAGATAATTCTTGTTGATAATAACAGCACGGCTCCGTTGGCGGAACGGGCCTATATCGATGACTTCCTGAAGACTGCTCCCGCGAGATTCCTGCTGGTTAAGAAGCAGGGACTTCGTTATGCAAGGATGGCTGCAATAGAGGCCGCGCAAGGTGCACACATTGTTTTTTTTGATGACGATAATGAACCCAACGCAAATTATCTACAGGTACTTGCCGGTCTTAACAGAGACTTCCCGAACGTGGCGGCATGGGGCCCTGGTTATGTGGATGTAGATTTTATCAATGGAGTAAGCAAGGATCTGGAGAATTATGCGAAAGAGGCTTTTCAGGATCGTCACGAGAGTGCGGTAAGCTATTCAAACCAATGTTCATGGCAGCCTTGTTATCCTTATGGAACTGGTTTATGCCTCAGAAAGGACTACCTGATTGAATACCTTTCTCTGGCTGAGCTGGACAAATTTACATTAACGGGGAGGAAAGGCGGGGCAATGAGTAGTGGCGAGGATATACAGATGGTTCTTTTTTGCGTTAGCAGGGGGGGCGCTGCCGGCGTTGCCCCGGGTTTAAAACTCACACACATGGTACCTGCCAAACGGGTTACTTTCGACTATCTGAAAAGGCTGACATACGGAACCAGCGTTTGTTACAGTACCTCTGTTTCTGAAGTTTTCCCTGACTATATTTCTGAAGTGAAGAACAGGGCTGTCAGTGAAAGGAAGTTTGTTAAAAAGGTATTAAAGAAGTATTTCATGCTATTTTTAAAGACCAAGCCTGAGAAAACATTTGACCTGATCAACTATATTGGTGTTGTATCGGGGGACTATTTAGTGTTGAAAAGACCTGTGCCGTCATCCATCACATGGGTACTGAGAAAATTGAAAGCCATTTAATCATTTTTTATCCATCTTTTGAATCTCCTCCTGAATGAGTTATGTTTCTTCCAGCGTTCTTCTAGCTTAAAGTCATAACTGAGGACAGCGTAATCTGCTTTTTTTTCAGGCAGCATATATTTAGGGTAACTGATCTCCGAAATCTCTTGTAAAGGGTAATTGGCATAGGGGCTGTCTAAAGATAACGTATGTGTGGCATCGTCACCAAAACCTATATTAGAAATCAGATTTACATTAGGATTTACTGAAAGGCTATTGTTGAAATAGTTTATAAAAGCAAGCTGATAATCCCAGGTGTCAATTTTTCCGGACTTAACCTCTTTAAAAATACGCGTCCATTCTTCAACGAGAAATGGATCTGTAAATATATTCCCCAGTTTTTCCGCTACTTCGGTCTCGTCGTATTTTTTGAGATCCTTATCGTATTCAGCCCAAACCCGTCTCCATGTGGCCCAGCCCCATACATGGGTTTGATTGGCAAAATAAGTGCTCGCAGCGCCCCAGGTTTTCCCCCTTTGCAGGTTGCATCCTGCAATATGCCTGATCCTTGTATCGTACCTGTATTTTTCAAGAAGGGTATCGCAGTAATAAAAGAAGCTTTTTGCGGGTAAACAGTCATCTTCCAGGATGATTCCCTCTTCTTCGTTTTCAAAAAACCAGTCAATAGCCGAGGATACCGCCTGTTTGCAGCCCAGGTTATCTGTTCTGATCAGTCTTTCCACCTTGCATTCCCAATCGATTTGCGACACAATGGCAACGGCCTCTTTGCATAATAAAGCTTCGCCCGGGCGATCCATACGCGGTCCGTCTGCAGCGATATACAGTCTGGAGGGTTTGGCCGCTTTAATTTCATTGAACACACGCAATGTAGTATCAGGCCTGTTAAATAGGAGGAACAGTATAGGGGATTTGGTGATATAGTTATCCATATTAACTTGATTTTAGTGCCTGCTTATAGACTTTCATCGTTTCTTTAGCAGTTTTTTCCCAACTGAATTTCCCAGCCTGCCTGATTCCTTTCATTATATATTCTTCTCTTAATCCGGTATTTGTCAACAGCTCATCTAATTTCTTTTTCAGATCAGCTGCGTTATTCAATTCGAAATATATGCCCGCATTTCCTGCAACCTCAGGAAAAGAACTGTTATTGGTTAATATGACCGGGCAACCTGCCGCCATTGCTTCTAATACAGGGATACCAAAGCCCTCATACTCGGAGGGGAAAACAAAACATAATGCATTTTTATAAAAACCTGAAAGTTCATTGTCTTCGAAATTTTTCTGCAGGACGCGACCGGTAAGGCCAAGGTCATTGATCAGAGTAAGTTCGTCTGCTGTAAAGGAGTTTCCCCCGGCACAGAAGATGTAAAGATCCGCATGCTGTTGAATTGTGGAGGCCGCGGCCTTCAGAAAGAATTCGAAATTCTTATATACAGATCTTTTGCCTACGAACAGGACGTACTTTTCAGGGAGATCTAAGGTTGCGGGAGTTTCATTGGTGATGGTATGTGCCAGATAAACAACTTCAACTTTATTGCGGTCGATGTGAGGATAGAGGTGAAGCAGATCTTTTTTTGTGTTTTCTGAAATGGCAATTATTTTGGTAGCACTTTCAATGAGCAGTTTTTTGTTGTGAATGGTTTCCGGTTCATTTGTGAAATAGTGAGGATATAATTCATGGATCATATCATGCACAGTGAGCACAAAGGGCTTGTTTTTTATGTGTGCTAAAAAGTAGGGGTTATAATAGGTTGGAATAAATAAATCGAATTCCTGCTTTTCTAAAAGCTTGACCGTCTGTTCAGTGCTTTTTCTTTCCAGCTTTCTTGGCAGAAAGGGGCGGAAGATTTTACTGTGTTTTATTAAAAAACTATTTTTCTTCTGAAAGCTGGCATCAAAAAACAGGCTCTCTTTGAAATATAGATTGCTGGTATAAAGCAGAGGGAGTTCAATCTTCAGCTGCCTGTTCCTTAAAAACTCAGTATAAAGTTCAATGAAATATCTCGATATGCCTCCGAATTCCTGAAGAGCGAATATTTGTGTGTCCAGAAGAATTTTAGTCATTTTTACTCCTTCCGCCAGATAGTTTCAATTTTAATTCCCTGAATAAAAATCTGGCGGCAACAGTTAAACCGAGATATTTAAACAGTATTTTGTATCGGTCATTTTTAAACCGGATATCGGCTACGCTTGACGAGATTCCTTCCAATCCAAAAGTGGCTATTAAATGGCTCTTATAGATGAACCGGAAAGAAGGGTCATTCCAGCATTGAATATTCAGATACCAGTCTGCCCACACGGGATAATTCAGGTTGTAATGATATTTTCTGAATACGGCCGACGGATAAAATATCGCCTGATGGCAAATATTTAATTTTGCCAGTCTGTAGGCAGAATAAGCATCTTTGTAAATCACATTATTTACATTTACCATTCCATAATATATTGCGTTTGGTACAGTCAGTTCTGCGATCATCTGTTTAAATCCGTCCTCCAGCATGTCATCCGCGCCTAAAAAAAGCACCCATTTGCCCTTTATTTGATCTATTCCTTTATTCATTGCATCGTAAATTCCGTTATCCGGTTCCGATACCCAGTAATCAATGATGTCCTCGTACCCGCTGATGATGCCGGTAGTACCGTCTGTACTTGCACCATCAATAACAATCAGCTGAAGGTTAGCACAATTTTGCTGTTTTATATTGTCTAAACAGCTCCGAAGATGTTTCGCCGCGTTATAGGTAACAATGATCACAGAGATTAATGGTTCACTCATAGTATATACTGGCTTAATCCTTTGTCACAATAAATCAAATTGTTTAAAGCCGTTTGTTTTAGGATTTCATCATTAATATTTAATCCGGAACGTGTTTTTTCAGGGTGGTATATATGAAATACGATACCGGAAAATTTTATCACCCTCTTCTCAACGCCGGAATTAATCAATCTCAATCCAATTTCATTATCCTCTCTTCCCCATCCTGTAAATGCTTCATTGTAACCATTTACCCTGATCAGGTCCGAGCGCCAGAAAGCCATATTACAGCCTCTTAAATAGTAAACGTCATCATTTTTATAGTTCTCCAGTCTTTTAGACAGAAACGGAATCCGCAGGCCATTCGCTACATTGATAAGGCCTTTTGTGATGAGGGGAATTCTTGTCTGACTTGTTTTTAATAACCGTTTCGATAATTCCTGTCTCATTATTACCCTGCTGCCACTAACAAAACTGTTCCTTTTGCTAAATATTATGTGATCGCTGATGAAATGCCTCTCCAGAATCAGATCACCATCTACCTGAATGATATAGTCCCCGGTGGCCGCGGCTATGGCCTTGTTTCTTATCCTGGATAACTGAAACCCATCATCTTCCTGCCAGACGTGTATTAAAGGTACGGGGAAAGTTTTACGGTATTGTTCTATTAATTCTTTGGTTTCCCCTGTAGAGCCGTCATCTGCAATAATCACTTCTGTTGGCATTACCGTTTGACGGCAAATGCTTTCCAGGCAAAGATTGAGCGCCTCCGGCCAATTGTAAGTAGAGACAATTAATGAAACACTAAGATTGTTCATAACCATTATGACAGGCTTTTAGTTTGGTATTTAAGGTGTTTTTAACCTCTTCTGCATGTTCAGACTCATGTGTAAGGGATAATTGCCCATGGGACAAATGATACTGTACAGCTTTAAATTTAATCGCAATTTTAAATTTGTTATTATTAACAAACCGGGCAGCCAGTTCCTCATCCTCATGGCCCCAGCCCCGGAGGTCATTATTATACCCGTTTACCAATATGAAATCCGACTTCCAGAAAGCAAGATTGCTGCCTCTTACACTTTCTGAACGGCTACTTTTCTTTTTAAACAGGAAGGATAAAAACGGAAGACGAATTGCATTAAACCTGTTAATCAGTCCCCTTGAGAAAAAATTAAAATCTATGCGGGACTGTTCATACAGGGAAGGGAGCATTTCCCGGTCAATATGTGCACGGGTACCCCTTACAAATACATCAGGCTCAGCTAAAGCCTGATGATCCTCTATAAAATGTCTATCCAGGATAACGTCTCCATCGATTTGTACAATATATTCGCCTGATGCTTTTTTAACAGATTTATTTAATATAATGGTTTTTCTGAAGCCAAGGTCCTCCTGCCATACATGAATCAGCGGGATTGAAAAATCTTTCCTGAACTCATCTATGAGATTTTTTGTTTCCAGCTTAGATCCATCGTCTGCGATAATTACCTCAGAGGGTAGCACGGTCTGATTTTTAATACTCAACAAGCATAGGTGAAGTGCTTCAGGCCAATTATACGTAGAAACTATGAGTGTTATATCCGGCATATTTAACCCGTATCTATTTATTCTGCAAATGTCTGCATATCGATTAATCGTTTGTAAAGCCCGTTCCGGCTCAGCAGTTCCAGGTGGCTTCCTTTCTCTAAAACCCGTCCGTTTTCAATAACAATAATTGTATCTGCATGCTGGATGGTACTTAGGCGGTGTGCAATAACTATAGATGTTCTGTTCTTCATTAAATTGTTCAGTGCTTCCTGAACGAGCTTTTCAGATTCAGTATCTAAGGCAGATGTCGCTTCATCAAGGAGCATAATCGGAGGATTTGCCAATACGGCCCTCGCAATACAAACCCTTTGGCGCTGTCCACCTGAAAGTCGGTTACCTCTATCGCCGACAAATGTCTGGTAGCCGTTTTCTGTGTTCAGTATAAATTCATGCGCATTGGCAATTTTTGCTGCTGCTATTACTTCTTCTTCCGTTGCGTCCGGCCTTGCATAGGCAATGTTATTAAATATGGTATCATTGAAAAGGAAGGACTCCTGGTTGACTGTTCCAAGTTGTTTTCTAAGGCTTTCTGCAGTAAGGTCCCTGATATCTATCCCATCGATTTTTAAAGATCCGGATTTAGGATCATTGAAGCGCGGTATCAAGTCCATTATTGTACTTTTACCGCCACCGGAAGGACCAACAAGGGCAACTGTCCTGCCTTTTTCCACATCAAAACTCACGTCCTTTAAGACCTGTTTGTCGCCATAAAAGAAGCTCACATTTTCAAAGGAGAGCATTTTATTGAATTCGGCAAGTTCTATCGCATCTTTTTTATCGGTCAGTTCCGGTTTTGTATCAATCAGTTCAAGCACCCGTTCTCCGGCGGCTATACCTGTATGGATGGAGCTGAAAGAATCACTGATCGCCTTCACAGGCTGCATCACCTGCGAGAAAATCGCGATATACATGATAAACTCTGAAGGTGTGAATTCTGTACTCTGACCGCTGATAACCAGTCTGCCGCCATACAGAACAATTAATACGACTACCAGGACACCCAGCGACTGGGATACGGGAGAGGCAAGCTGCTGCCTTCTTACCATCTTCCTGTTAATATTGGAGTAATATTCGTTTTCCTGCTGGAATTTGCTTTTAGCCCTTTCCGTTGAATTGAATGCTTTGACAATCTTAATCCCGCTTAATGACTCATCAAGGAAACCGATCATTTTTGCGAATGATTCATGTGCCGCAGTTGCCTGGGCTTTGAGGCGTTTCACAATCTTACTGATGATAAAGCCGGAAACCGGAATAACCAACAAGGAGAAAAGTGTTAGTTTTACCGAAATGCTTAACAGGACTATCACGTAAAATATCAGTTGCAGGGGTTCTTTAAAGGCCACCTGGAGCGTATTTGTAACGGTAAATTGAACAACCTGGACATCCGAGGCAACTTTTGAAATGATATCTCCTTTTCTTTCACTGTTAAAGTATCCGAGATGCAGATCCATAACATTGTTGTATACTGTTTTCCTAAGATTAAGCAGTGTGTGTACTCTTAAGTCTTCCATGAACCTTTGGGAAAGATAACGGAATAAATTTGACAGGAGAACAGAGGCCAGGATTACTGTACAGACAACTTCAAGCGTCTCTGTTTTGCCATTTGTATGGATGGAATAATCAATATAGTTTCTGAATCTTGCGAGGAAGTCGAATGATGATGCTACCTTTTCTATACTGCTTGTGCTACCGGATCCTGATTTATTTACAAATAGGGTATCTAGTAAAGGTGCAAGCAGTGTGAAGTTAAAAGTATTGAAAAATACAGATAAGAGAGTAGCTAAAATGTATGGAATCGCAAACTTTTCAATTGGCCTGGCGAATGATAATAGTCTAAAATAGGTCTTCATTTAAATTTGAAAATTTAGCGAAGGTACAAAATTAGTATTTGTAATGCTTAAAGTTGCATTTTAGTAGGTGTCCATAAAATTCGCTTCTTTAATAAATAGAGATGATTTATTTTGCCGGAGCAGATATATTCTGGTTCTTTGCAGGAAAGAGAGGTTACCAATGAAAACAACGCCACAGCTTTTATCTGAAATAAAAAGGGGTGATTACTTGTCTTTAGCGAGAGCATTGACCTTAGTTGAAAATGAATTACCCGGCAGTACAGAGTTGCTTCAGGGCATGGCTGTTAATAACGATGTTCCTGTCATTGGGATTACAGGTCCGCCGGGTGCCGGGAAAAGTACTTTGGTGAATGCTATGATCAGTATATGGAGCGGGGAGGGCAAAAAGATTGCCGTGCTGGCAGTAGACCCTACATCGCCATTTAATCTCGGGTCCCTTTTGGGTGACAGGGTCAGGATGTCAACCCATTTCAACAACCCTGATGTTTATATCCGTTCTGTTGCTACAAGGGGTTCGATGGGTGGCCTGGCGGGAAAAATCATCGAAATGACGGATGTACTGAGATCTTCAGATTTTGATTATATTCTCATAGAAACAGTAGGCGTTGGGCAGTCAGAGATTGAAATTGCAGGTTTAGCAGACATTACCATAGTTGTTCTGGTGCCTGAGGCCGGGGATGAGATCCAGCATATCAAATCCGGGTTAATGGAGATAGGCGATGTTTTTGTCGTGAACAAGGCGGACAGGGATGGGGCGGAATCTTTTGCCAATCAACTGAGAAAGTCGCTGCATCAGCGTGCAGACGTTATTCCTGTGATCAAAACTATAGCCGATAAACATACCGGTACCGGGGAGCTACTGCAATGGCTGAATACAGCAACCATTAAACGTAACGAAAGAAGATTATTTCTGTACGCTGAAAAAGCTTACAGGCTGATTCAGAATAGGCGCATGCGCGATCTCTCCAAAACTGAGCTCCAGCGCGATCTTGCAGGGGCATATCATTATTCAGGGTTCAACTTATACAGGTTCATAGAACAGTACGATCATAAATGATGACTTTGTTTGAGTACTGTTGAACTTACCTGTTTCTTTTTCCAGTGTTCTGCCCTGCTGCTGTAAAGAAAGAATTTGGCCCATTTATATTTATCTTTCAGATAAGGTGCGTATTCAATACCGGTTATCCTGTGTATGATATCCGGATCATCTGCCAGGCACTCCCTGATTGCCATTGAATAGACCGTTGGGCCGGTCATCTTGTGCACATCATGCGGATATTTATTTTGGGCGATGTTATCAAGGACCATTTCCATGGTTTTTTTTAAAAATGGATGACCTGCTTCATACATCATGGCCCACTGAACAAAAAATACAGGATTTTTTTCCGGTGAAAGCAGTGCCTGGTCATCAGGTGCAATGAAATCATCAAGCCGGCTGTTTACACTACAATCTATGTCAAGGTAAACGCCGCCTTTCTTATATAAAACCGCATACCTGAAGAAATCAGCTTTGGCAGCCCCGATATTTAGTTTTTTGTAAGCTGACATGACTTTGGCGTCATATTCCGCTGAGAGAAACGCATTGATGCGCTCATCGTCATAAAATTCGTAGGTGTACTGTGGGTTTCTCCTTTTTAGCCTCGAAATATGCCACCGCGTTAAAAAAGGCAGTTTGGACGTCTTAAAGGTTTGGTGTATGATCTTCGGTATGGGCATATGGTTATAAATGAGATGTGCTGTTCATGATTTCTTCGATTTCTTCAGCTTCGAGAGGGATATTTTCCATAAGATCAATGTTGCCGTCCTTTTTGAGCAGGATGTTGTTCTCCAAACGGATGCCAAAGCCCTCTTCAGGGATATAGATACCTGGTTCACAGGTAAGCACGTTCCCCTCGGAAAAAGGTGCATAACGGTCGGCAAAGTCATGGACATCCAGGCCAAGATGGTGACTGATGCCATGCATGAAATATTTTTTATAAAGCGGAGAGGCCGGATCCTGATTTTTCATGTCGTTCACAGAGATCAGGCGCAGCGCAATCAGCTGCTCAGTCATGATTTCGGCCACGTTCCGGTTGTATTCTTTAAAGGAAAGTCCCGGCGATAATATCTTTTTTGCTTCCTTCATGACCTGTACAACGGCGTTGTATACCTCTCTTTGTCTTGGTGTAAATCTGCCACTTACGGGAATTGTACGTGTCATGTCAGCATTGTAGTTGGCATATTCAGCCCCAAAGTCCATCAGTATCAGATCGCCCTGACCACAAACCTGGTTATTATCACTGTAATGCAGGATATTTGCATTTTTTCCGGATGCGATGATCGGAGGATAGGCATGGCCGGTAGCCCTCTTTCTGATAAACTCATGGATAATCTCCGCCTCAATTTCATATTCCGTTACACCGGGGCGCGTAAATCTGAGGACCCGAAGAAAAGCCTCTCTGGTGATTTCACATGCTTTTTGGATCAGATATACTTCTTCTGCTGACTTTTTATCACGCAGCTGACGCATTAATGGAGCAACTCTTTCGTAACGATGTAGTGGATATTTGGCTTTCATGTGTTCAATAAACCGGATATCCCGGTAGGGAACTGCATGAGTTGATGTAACATTTTCATTCATATTCAGATAAATATAGTCTGCATAAGAGATGATACTGTTCAGAATAGCCTCAAAATCGTCCAGCCAGTAGACAGATGGTATGCCCGAGGCCTTTTGGGCTGCTTTTTTTGTGTATTTATGGCCTTCCCAAATCTTGATATAGTCGTTTGTCTGTCTTAAAAACAGGACTTCTTTATATAAAGGGTTAGGACAATCGGGGTAAATCAGCAATATTGTTTTCTCCTGATCAATGCCTGAAAGGTAAAAGAGATCCGCATTTTGTTTGAAAGGGAAGTCCTGATCACCACTTTTTGGAAATTCATCATTAGATTGAAAAATAGCTAATGCGTTGTTATTTAGGAGTTTCCGTAATTTTAAGCGGTTTTCAATAAATAGGTTGTTTTCTATATCTTCGTATTTCATTATCAGACTGACTATATTAGCAAATAAAGTCAAATATATCCAAATCCTAAAATATGTTAAAATTGGAACGGTGTTTGTATATCTGTTGTGAGAATTAAAAATTTGTTTAATTTTGCTACACAAAAAAATTATACAGTTTAAATTTGTTTAACCTTAAAAAAGAAAAATTATGAATTATTCTACTTTGAAGAAGGGGCTAGCATTATCCTTTGTTACAGCGGTTGGAGTTTCGACTCTTGCTTCTGCTCAGGATTCTACAGCCACTTCGTCTTCAGCCAAAGTGTTTGGTGGAAGAGGCCAGTACAGAACTTGGTCAGTTGGTGTTAATGGTGGTGTTTTATCTCCGTTCGTTGCGATCGGTGGATCAAATGACTTCACTAATGCTGATGTAAACTTAGGCTACGGTATTTCGTTAAAGAAACAACTGGGTCACGCTTTCGGTTTAGAAGGTAACATTTTCCGCGGAAAAATTTCTGGAACTAACAAAGACGCTCAAGGTGGTGTTCAGTACACTGAACAAGGTCTTGGTGGTGTTAGAGAGTCAGAAACTTCAATCGGTTACGCAGCTGACATCAGAGGCGTTGTTAACGTTGCTACTGTAGATTTCTTACGTCGTGAGAACTCAGTTAACTTCTTCGTTACTGCTGGTTACGGTTTAATTGCTTATGCTCCTAAAGTTACTTATGGTAATGGCAATGTAGTTGACTGGAAAGATCACGCTGGTGATAGCAGAGATAAAAAATACGTTAAAGAAGCTTACATCCCAGTTGGTGCTGGTGTGAAATTTAAAGTTTCTGACCGCGTTGCTTTTAACTTAGGTTATACTATGCACTTTGTTGACAGTGATAACTTAGACGGAGTTTATGCAAAAGGAACATCTAAAGATAAATTCTCATACGGTTATGCTGGATTAGAATTCTCATTAGGTTCTAAATCTAAACCAGACTTAGAATGGGTTAACCCATTAGCTTTGATGTATGATGAATTGAAAGATCCATCTTTACGTCAAGAAGTTGAAGCATTAAAAACCCGTGTTTCTAATGTTGAGAAATCTGTTGAAGATTTGAAAAAAGATAGCGATGGAGACGGTGTTTCTGATCAATTCGACAAATGCCCAGGAACTCCTGCAGGTACTGCTGTTGATGGTTCAGGATGTCCACTTCCAGCTCCAGTTGCTCCGGCTGCTTCTGCTAACGTTACTGGTTTCGAAACTATTCAATTTGAATTCAACTCTTCAGTTTTAAAAACTGAATCTTACCCTACTTTAGATAAATTATCTTCAGTGTTACGTGAAAACGGTGGTAAAGCCTTAGTAAAAGGTTACGCTTCAAGCGAAGGTACTG
>Ga0247730_1000669_pt1 | contig 23008 bp, 24 predicted proteins | sample UWRJL073202C2_FD_180959 | JGI IMG/M metagenome (GOLD analysis project Ga0247730, IMG submission 180959) | Plant litter microbial communities from Arlington Agricultural Research Station in Wisconsin, United States - UWRJ-L073-202C-2 | ecosystem: Environmental > Terrestrial > Plant litter >... | reverse complement strand
GGGTTCCAGAGATTTTGAAAGCCTTCTCTGGAACCTTGTATGGTGCCGGCACCAGGAGTCGAACCCGGGACCTACTGATTACAAGTCAGTTGCTCTACCAACTGAGCTATACCGGCGTGATGGGCGCAGAGTATATAGAGGTTTTCGGGCGTGTAAACCCTAGCTGACTGATTCGGTTGAAAAATATTTTCCGGCGGGGATTTTGTGCGCTGTGTAGCGCGGTTGCGTTGTGTGCGGGTTTCGCTGGGGAAAGCTTGTTAAGATGGCCCGTCGCCATGGATTGCAAGCTGAATGCCCAAAACACGTACTTATTACGACGAGCTCAATGTCGCGCGGGATGCTTCTGCGGAGGAGATCAAGCTCGCCTTCAGGAAGCTCGCGCAGCAGTTGCATCCGGATCGGAATCCGGCGGCGAATGCGTCGGATCTGATGGCGTTGCTCAATGCGGCGCATGATGTGTTGGCGGACCCGGCCAAGCGTGCGGAGTACGACGTGACCTTGATTCGTCAGGCGCAGCAGGCGCGGGGTGCGGCGGCTCAGCGTCGGCAGGCGCAGGCGGGCAGGGCGCCGGTTGCGCCGACGGCGGCCGCCAGATCCAAACCCTCGCGTCCTGCGGCGCAGGCTAAAACGTCCAGGCCGCTTCGGCGTGGCAGCCGTTTGCGTTGGGCAGCGCTGTTTATCGTGTTTTGTGCGGGCGGTGCGTGGATGGGTTATGACCCGAACGCGGGCAAGCCTTTCGTTCCGCCGCCGGTCATCGAAGCGGTTACCGCTGTCGCGCCGGTTGAGTCGAAGCCTGAGGCGGTCGCTGTGCCGATTGGCACGCCGATCAAGTTGGTCGACCCGGCCCAGCCGCAATGCGTTGCGCCGCCGGTTGATCCGTTGGGCGCACCTTGGCCCACCGCTGCCGGATATATCAGCGGCATGCCGGTTAATCGGGATGGCGGGTGGTCGGAAATTACCGTGGATAACAGTGCCGGCAATGAGCCGGTGTACGCCAAGGTGACCGACGCCGGTGGGCGCCATGCTTATCGGCATGCGTTTATTCCGGCGCACAGTTCTTTCACCTTTGCGCGCATGGACGTCGGCTATTACCTGTTGAAGTACAAGATGCTCGACACCGGTTGCGCGTATGCGTCCAGTCGGATTCGCCTTGAAGAAACGGCGGTGGATAATCGGGTCAAGTCGACGGTGTACAAGCTGACGCTGCGCAAACTGGAGAACCGCAATTCGCAGTTTTCCAATGTGCGCAGTGACGAGTTTTGAGGTCTGGCTGCCGTCTTCGCGAGCAAGCTCGCTCCCACAGAGTAGGACCGGACTTGTCCGGGAAGGCGTCGGGTCTGCGGGCAGATGTTCGGCGTCTGTACCGGCGTTTTTCGGGGACGAGTCCCCTCCTACCGTTAGCCTGACGTGATCGTCAGGAAGTACGGCCCGACTCAAACAGGAACCAGATGCGGCGTTCGGCTTCGTCGATCCAGTTTTCCAGCAGGCTGGCGGTGGCGACGTCGTTGTGTTCGTCGCACAGCGCGTGGGTTTCGCGCATGTAGTTGGCCAGTTGCATGTTGTCTTCGCGCAGTTCGGCGAGCATGTCGGCCGGGGTGACGAAATCGGCGTCGTTGTCGCTGATGCGTTGCAGGCGTTTGATGTGGCCGGTTGAGCGCAGGGTCGTGCCGCCCAGTTTGCGTACGCGCTCGGCGATGGCGTCGGTGGTGGCGAAGATCTGGTCAGCCTGATCGTCGAGCAGCAAGTGATAGTCGCGGAAATACGGGCCGGACATGTGCCAGTGGAAGTTTTTGGTCTTCATGTAGATGCCGAACGTGTCGGCCAGCAGGGCGTTGAGTTCGCCGGACAAATCGCGACGCGCATCTTCGCCCAGGCTGTTCGGGGTGTGCAGGTCGGCTTTGCGATGTTCTTTGGCGGCTTCGAGATTGTTCATGGACGTTTCCTTCCTGATTGATCAATAGACGCAACGCAATGGTAGAAAAAGGTCGCGCAGACTGCGTGCAGGCACCTGAAACGGCAGGCCTGGCGGGGCGAACCTTTATCCTGAGACGAATACGCCTGTTTGGACAATGCCAATGTGACGGATGTCAGTGTTTGGCATTCCAACAGCCTCGGCTGCGGCTTTCTTTACTGCGCGTGCTCAAATCTTATGCACAGGCGCTGAACCATTCGAACCAATCCGGCGGATGTTTCTGGAACCGTTCTCATTTCTCGGTAAACCGCTATTTACAGGGCCTTTGCGCAGAGCCTGAAAATCCGGCGGGCCCATTAAATAGCTAGCGAACTAAGTTTTTGCGGCACTCTGCCTATTTTCATCAACAGAGTTATCCACAGGTTTTGGTACATTTGGGCGGTCAGTCGAGTTCAGCGATCAACAGCAGATTGCGCGGGGTGAGATGGCTCTCACAGAAGGTTCCCACGCGCACCTTGTAGTGGCGTTCCTGTAGATACAAGGCCCGGTCCAGCACCAGCCAAAGCTCCAGCGGGCGACGGAACAGGTTGCGTACCAGCTCCAGATTGCGCACTTGCGCCAGGCGCTCCCAGCCAGCGGCTTCCAGTGCGGACCAGTCTTGCTCGGCAATCGTCGGCAGATCCTTCAAGGCGCCCAAGTCGCGACAGTAGTCGGCGAAAGGCTTGTCCAGCCAGGCAACCGGCAGCGAAGGCGTGGGCAGGTAGTCGTCGGTATTGCGCAACTTGCGTTGCAGCAAGTCGAAGGCCAGGCGACGCGCCATCGAAGTATCGCGCTGACGCCGCACGCGAGCGCCGGCGGTGACGGTTTCGCTGAGGGGCAAGCCCAGATCGTCTTTCGACAGTTTCAGCGCGGAGGCCTGGGCTTCGATGGACAGCGGCTGATACTGCTCGGCGTCGATGCGGTTGTAGCAGCAGGGTGCGATAGCCACTTGCGAGCAGCGAACCCGGCTGGCGATGCGCATCAGTTGCACGTGCAAGTCGCCGCAGGCGTGCAGGGCGACCGGCGTGTGATGGGGTTGCAGGCGACGCCAGGCATCGTCGGCCATCACGTCTTGCTGCACATGCGTGGCGTTGATACGCAGTCGGTCGCTGAGCTGATGCCCGGCCTGCACCAGTTTCGGATCGCGTTCCAGGCAGGTCAGCGACTGGTCTTGATGAGTCAGGCGGCGCCCGAGATGGCCTTTGCCCGCGCACCAGTCCAGCCAGTGTTCAGGTGTTCTGGTGAATTCCAGGCGACTGGCGAAGGCTTCGATCTGTTGCCATTTTCGCCCCGGCACATCGACGCTCATACGTGACGCCACGGGCGACAGGTTGAAGGCAGGAAGCGCCGCGATATTGCTCAATTCAACGGCTTCGGTAGCCAGTTGCGGAAATGGAAACGGTGCGTCGAGTTGTTCGGGGCGGTTGTGCGCGATCTCGGCTTCACTGAGTGAGCGTTGTCGCAGCCAGCCGGCCAGCTCCGGATAGCGGCTCTCCCACGGCAGTTGCAGATGGGTAAACGGCCGGGGGCGCCATAGCGATTGATAGGCGAACAGGAAGCTGTCCAGCGCGCGAAAGCGGCTGCGCAGGTGTTCGTCTGGTGCAAGAGGGTCGTGGGCCATGGTCGGCTGCTGTCTGGGTGCGAAAAAGGCTGGTCCGGAAACCAGCCCTCTTCATAGCAGCACGTTTGGTGCGCGTCTAGGCAAAATGCAGGTACGAGCGGCGATTAATGCCGACGATCGCGACACAACCGGCTTAAAGAATGCTGAACGGGAAGTACTTGTCGTTGATCTTCTTGTAGCTGCCGTCTTCGATGATTTCCTTGATTGCCAGGTTGAGTCTGGCGCGCAGCGTGTCGTTCAGGCGCACGGCGATGCCGATCTTGTCGTTGTCGTAGACCGGGTTGCCCTTGAATTCAAAGCTCATGCCCGCGTCGCTTTTCAGCCATTCGTAACTCGGGTATTTGTCAGCCAGGATGGCGTCCAGATGCCCGGCAGCGAGGTCGGCGTAGGCGCTGGCCTGAGTGTCGTAGAGCCTGATCGTGACTTCTTCGCCCAGATTCTGTTGCAGCCAGGTCGCAGAAACCGTTTCGTTCTGCGTGCCGATGGTCTTGCCGCGCAATGAGTCTTTGATCGACGCGGTGTCGGTTTTGATGTCGCTGGTCTTGGGGGCGATGAATTGCAGTTTGTTGGAGTAGTACGGGGTGGTGAAGTCCACCAGTTTGCTTCGTTCCTCGGTGATGGACATGGACGACATGATGAAGTCGTAGTTGCCTACGACCAGCGACGGAATCATTTCATTCCATGCCGTGACCACCACTTCACACTCGACTTTCATCTTCGCGCACAGAGCGTTGCCAATCTCGACGTCAAAGCCGACGGCCTGGCCGCTGGCATCCAGGCTATTGAACGGCGGGTAAGCGCCTTCGACGCCCATCTTCAGCTTGTCCACAGCAAAAGCGCCGGTCGTGAACGCCAGAGTGGCCACTGCGACCAGCAGGCATTTTCTGTACATCTGCATGGGTGTTGCTCCGTTTGCGGTTGCTGGACATGAATGATTTGCGCCGTGCCGGCAGGCCGTTGGAGCGGTCTGGTGCGGCGGTTCAGCTCTTCGACCCTGGCGCGGGGTAAAAGCTCAACGTCCGAGGGCGGCGGATGAAGTTTATTTCATGGACGAGCGGACGTGTGGGATGGTTTCGGCTGACTGTGCGAGATGGCTCTGCAAAGACCGGACCCTGTAGGAGGGGACTTGTCCCCGATTGCGCTGGGTCTTGCACCGAGGAAATCCGAACTATACGTCGCCTGCAATAGCCATTCGGGGACAAGTCCCCTCCTACCTGGAATTCAGATCGCACCACGGTGGCAGATTCTCTCCTGCACATTTGCGGATTACGTGCGTTTCTTTTACGCACACCCAGACAAGACGCACCTCCTAGGTGCGCAGAAAGCCCGGGTGTGTAGTTTCGGTGCGTTCTCGTGTTGCGCCTTGGGGCGCCAGGTAACAAATCCTACAAAAATGGCTAAACGCCATTGCAATCAATGAGTTGTCCTACCTCTCCCTAAGCCCTCTATTCCAAGGCCGACGTCGTTTTTGAAACATTTTGGCGTAATTCTTGCGTCAATAATAAAAAACAGCACCGTTGCTTTCTTTTTACGAAGAGGTCCGGTGCGGATCGATCCCCCTCGCAAAGGTAGGTTCAATGAGCAGTACCCCGATTTCTTCCGAGCTCGATCAGGGGCTCAAGCCACGGCACATTACGATGCTGTCGATTGCCGGTGTGATTGGTGCCGGTTTGTTCGTGGGTTCCGGACATGCCATCGCCGAAGCCGGTCCTGCTGTGCTGCTGGCTTATGCCGCTGCGGGAACATTGGTCGTGCTGGTGATGCGGATGCTGGCGGAGATGGCGGTTGCGTCGCCCGATACCGGCTCGTTTTCAACCTATGCCGACCGCGCGATCGGGCACTGGGCCGGGTTTACCATCGGCTGGTTGTACTGGTGGTTCTGGGTGCTGGTGATTCCGCTGGAGGCCAACGCCGCCGCGACCATCCTGCATGCCTGGTTTCCGAATGTGGCGATCTGGGCGTTCACCCTGGTCATCACCTTGCTGCTCACGGTCACCAACCTGTTCAGCGTGAAGAACTACGGTGAATTCGAATTCTGGTTTGCGCTGATCAAGGTTGTGGCGATCATCGGTTTTGTCGTGCTGGGCGTTGCGGCGATCTTCGGTTTGCTGCCCAACAGCCAGGTCAGCGGCGTCAGCCATTTGTACGACACTCAGGGCTTTTTGCCGAACGGAATGGGCGCGGTACTGGCCGCGATGTTGACCACAATGTTCTCGTTCATGGGCACGGAGATCGTGACCATTGCGGCGGCCGAATCGAAAGACCCGGAAAAGCAGATCACCAAGGCCACCAATTCGGTGATCTGGCGGATCTCGTTGTTCTATCTGCTGTCGATTTTCCTTGTCGTGGCCCTGGTGCCGTGGAATCACAGCGGTCTTGCTGAAGTCGGGTCCTACCAGACCGTGCTGGACATGATGGGTATCCCGAACGCCAAGATGATTGTCGATATTGTGGTGCTGATCGCTGTGACCAGCTGCCTCAACTCGGCGCTGTACACCGCTTCGCGGATGTTGTTTTCCCTGGGCAAACGCGGTGATGCTCCGGCCGTTGCCAAGCGCACCACGCAAAGCGGCACGCCTTATTGGGCGGTGATGTTGTCCACAGGCGCGGCGTTCCTGGCGGTTTTCGCCAACTATGTCGCGCCGGCCGCGGTGTTCGACTTCCTGCTGGCCAGCTCCGGTGCCATCGCGCTGTTGGTGTACCTGGTGATCGCCGTTTCGCAACTGCGCATGCGCCAGAAGAGCATCGCGGCAGGTGAGAGCGTGGCCTTCCAGATGTGGCTATTCCCGTGGCTGACCTGGGCGGTGATCGTGTTCATCGTCGCGGTGCTGGGTATCATGCTGGTCCAGGAATCCCACCGCGTGGAAATCCTCGCCACCGGCTTGCTCAGCCTGCTGGTGGTCGCCGCCGGCCTGTTCGTCGCCCGCCGCCGCAAGGTCGAACGGGCAGGGAAGGTTGTGTTGAACTGACAGTTCGTCACGATCCCGCAGGACTGGCTTTAGCCGGGAGGAGGTCGGTACATTCGCAGCGGTTGCGTCGTCTGACCTTGCGCCCTCCCGGCTGAACCCGGTCCTACGGAGCCTGTGTGCGGGCTGACATCGCGGTGTAAGCAATACGGTGAAATCCTCTGTTGCGCTCGCGTCAGTTTGGCTCCTGCAGGATTACCGCATCCGATACAGCACCGAACGCCCCGTCACTTGATGCTTGATCACCGCCAGCAGATGCAGGATCACCAGCACGGCAAGCAGCGCACAGAGAATGTGATGCACGCTTTGCAGTTGGCCCAGGGCGAGTGTTGAGTGAATGAGCTGAGGCATCGGGATCAGCGTCAGCAGGATGACCGGGTGAGTCATCATCAAAACCCCAGTGATCAGCACGCCTGCAATCAGCAGATACAACGCGCTGTGGGTCAGCCGTGCCAGTGTCGCCTCGGCTGATTGGGTTGCTGTTGCAGGTTTTGGCGCCTTGAGGTGCAGCCAGAAGCGCCAGGCGAAGAAGGGGATGAACAGCGTCGATACTTGCGGATTGAGCGCCTCGACCCATTGGCGCAGCGCATCGCCCTTGGGCAGGAGCGCCACGCCGAAACCGCTGACGGTCGCCCAGATGATGATCAGTGCGGACAGCCAATGCAGGAAAACCCGAACGCTTGAGTAAGGCTTGGATCGGCCTGTCGCTGGAGCGGCGGTCGGGAGGTGGCGGTTCATCGCGTTCAACGTCGGGCTCGCTGTTGAGAAATAGAGTCATTCTCTTTAGGCGGCGTAAACTATGCCCTGAAGCGTGCGATGTAAATTAAATAACAGCGTCGCAAATGGATCTGGCTCAGCGAGCCGGTTTCTCGTTGCGCTTGAGCAGCAGGCGCGACGCTTCGTTGTAGTCGGTCTGGAACGAAGGGCTGCCGATCCATTCAATCGCCGCGTCTTCGTCTTCCTCGTAGAACATCGCCCGGTAAGTAATCAGCAGGCCCATCATGAAGTCGGTGGCCGGCTCTTCGTCTTCTTCGGCGATAACCAGCTCCAGCACCGGGTATTGCAGGAACACCACGCACATCGCCAGCTGACTGATGCTGTGCGCGGCTTTCATGGTCTGGAACAAATCGTCGAAGTCGGCGGGGTCGAAGCCGTTTTCTTCGATGTCCTTGAAGTCGAAGGTGCTCAGGTCGATTTCGACGTCATCGAAGGGCTGGTTGACCAGCGGCGAAGCGAACACCGGGTGCACAACGTTTTGCACCGGTTTGCTGGAGCGGTTCTGTTTTGCCTTGGCTTTCGCTCGTTGGGCGCGTTTGTGCTGCTTGTCTGGCGAGGCCATGGGCTTGGGTCCTGTTGCGGTCGAAGGTTCACAGGCCGCTATTGAAACGCAGACAGTTGGATTTACCAAGGCGCTATTTGCCGACGCCTTCGCGATATTGACCTGGCGACTGCCCCGTCCAGCGTCTGAATGCGCGGCTGAAGCTGCTGGTGTCGGCGAATCCAAGCAGATAGGCAACTTCGCTCAAGGAATTGCGCGGATCGCTCAGGTGCTGCAACGCCAGGTTCTGCCGCACTTCGTTGAGAAGCAGATCATAGCGGCAACCTTCGTCTGCCAGATGCCGCTGCAAACTGCGCAGGCTGACATGCAGATTCTGAGCGATGCTTTCAGCGCAGGGCTCGCCCTCGGGTAGCTGCGCTTCGATGATGGCGCGCGCGCGACGTTCCCAGGTCAGTGGCTGGAGTCGTTCAAGGGTGCGGTTGAGCACGGTTTCGTTGTGCTGCGCCAGTTCCGGGTTGCCATCGTCCAGATGGCTGTCGAAATCGGCACAGTCGAACTCCAGCAGATTCTCCTCGGCGGCGAAGAATATCGGCGCCCGGAACACATGGTGCCAGGGCGTCGGGTCCGCCGGTTCCGGCCGTTGCAGGTACACCGCCAGCGGCGCATAGGTTCTTCCCAGCCGGTTGCGGCAGGTGCGCACGTAAATGGCGGCAAACGCATCCAGCGCCTCATGAGCTGGCGCGGGGCTATCGACCGGGACGCGGAAACGAAACCGGTAACGGTCTCCGGCGCGTTGCAGGTCCAGTTCGAGCGCATCGCTGACCACCGGGTGATAACGCACGATGCGCTCGAACACCTCGCGCAGCGACCCGCTGGCGACCAGCGCATAACCCAGCGCATGGAAGGTGGTCGGGCTCACAAACCGGGAAACCCGCAAGCCAATGGCCGGATCGCCACTGGCCTGGACCGCCAGCTGCCACAGGCGCGTGGTGTCGCTCACCGGGTAGCGGGCGTTGGGATCGTCCATCAATTGCGGGTCCAACCCGGCCGCACGGCACAGCGCAACGCTGTCCAGGCCCGAAGCATCGAGCTGCTTGCGCAAGGCGCGGGTCCAGCTGGCGAGGATGCTTGGTTCGTGCATGCAGATTGGCGCTTCCGGTCAACAGGTTGGCGTGCAGGGGCGCGCGGCGTTGCGCAAGTCCGCGCACAGTGCTTTCACTTCATACCTAGAGGATGGAAGCATGCATGACACTTCTGCAAGTCCCGCCAGACTGAATGCGCAGCAACGATCGGCACATATTCGCGCCGTGGTGATGGAGCACGGTGCAGAGCTGCGGGCGCGCTATCCGATTCTTCGTCATCAGGACGCGATTGGCGTCGGCATCTTGCTGTTCGCCCTGACGGGCATGATCGCCAGCGCGGCGTTGTACATCGGCGGCTACATGGCCTGGTGGGTGTGTCTGCTGCTCAACGGGTTTTTCGCGTCCCTGACCCACGAACTTGAACACGACCTGATCCACAGCATGTATTTTCGCAAGCAACGCATCCCGCACAACCTGATGCTGGCGCTCGTCTGGCTGGCGCGCCCCAGCACCATCAATCCGTGGATTCGTCGGCATCTGCACCTCAACCACCACAAGGTTTCCGGCACCGAGGCGGACATGGAAGAGCGCGCCATCACCAACGGCGAGCCCTGGGGCCTGGCGCGGTTGCTGATGGTCGGCGACAACGTGATGTCGGCGCTGATCCGCATGCTGCGGGCGAAAACCCCCGCGCACAAACTCAGCATTCTCAAGCGCACGCTCAAAGTCTATTTTCCGCTGGCCTTGCTCAACTGGGGCTGCTGGTACGTCTTTCTGGGCTTCCATGCAGCCAACGGAATCGCCGGTTTACTGGGCTCGCCGATTGTCTGGTCGGCGAACACATTGGCGGTCATGCAAGTGATCGACATCGCAGTCGTGGTGTTGGTCGGCCCCAATGTCCTGCGCACGTTCTGCCTGCACTTCGTCAGCTCGAACATGCACTACTACGGCGACATCGAGCCCGGCAACGTCCTGCAGCAGACCCAGGTCATGAACCCGTGGTGGATGTGGCCGATGCAAGCGTTCTGCTTCAATTTCGGCAGCACCCATGGCATCCACCACTTCGTCGTCAAAGAGCCGTTCTACATCCGCCAGATGACCCGCAAGGTGGCCCACAAAGTCATGGCCGAAATGGGCGTACGCTTCAACGACTTCGGCACGTTTGCCAGGGCGAACCGATTTGAGCGGGACGAGGTGCGGACGCCGGTAGGACCGGACTTGTCCACGCCCGATCAATCCTCGGGATCTTTGGGCTCTTCAGGTCTCCAGCGCTGAATAAGCTCGGCCATGCCTGCGACGATGGTGTCGGAATTGCTCTCCAGGACCGCCAGATAGCCAAGAATGCTGTCGGCTGTCTCTTGGTCACCCTGGCGCTCGATCCACAGACGAACCTCACCCACGGCCAAGGCGATGGCGTTGATGTTCTGATTAAAACGCGCAAGCAGGATAGGGGTAGGGTCATCGGGCAGTGACATGGTGTTTCCTCCGTATTAGAGAGGAAAGCGTAGGGCATGGGCATGGGCCATGAACGCAGGCTGACGAATTGCAGACAAAGAAAAGCCCGCGATGGGGATCAGCGGGCTCAAGGTGTTGCAGGAGCTGAATAGACCATACGGGCCAAGACGTGAAAAGCTCGTGAACGGCTGAAATATAAAGCCTGGCGCTTGACGGGACGTCTACATAACTGCTCAGCGGTGTGCAATAACGCATCAATAGTATGACAAACTACGCGCCACCGATAACTGAGCTTGAGGATCATCATGGGAACCGTGCGTAAAACCATCACTGTGACCGACCAGCAGGATACCTGGATCAAGGCGCAGATTGAGGCTGGCCGCTACACCAACGACAGCGAATATATCCGCGACCTGATCCGGCGTGAGCAGGAGCGCAGTGCCGAGATCGAGGGCATCCGCCTGGCTCTGATAGAAGGTGAGTCCAGCGGCGAACCCCGCCCATTCAACGCCGAAGACTTCAAACAGAGAATGCTGAAAGCGCATGGCTGAATACCGTCTTACGCCCGCAGCCGAACGCGACTTGGAAGCGATCTGGATTTACACCTTCCAGGAGTGGGACGCGGCACAGGCCAGTCGTTACATCGACAACATAACAACGGCGTTCGCAGAACTGGCGCAGTCGCCCAAAACAGCGCCGACCTGCGACCACGTCCGACCGGGCTACCGTCGGCGTAGCGTGGAGCGGCATGTCACCTACTTCCGTATAACCGCATATGGGATTGCGATCATTCGAGTCCTGCATGACCGGATGGATGCGCCGCGCTATGTTTGATGGGCAACTGCGCCGCTAGCCAGGCGCGGCTGATACGGAGCCGCACAAGCTGATCATGTTCTGCCTTTGCCCGTTCGATCAAGAACAACAAAAAACCCGCACAAGGCGGGTTTTTTGGGTTTCAGATGATTGTGTAGCACCACCTGAATCTAATGAGTGGTGCCCAGAGACGGAATCGAACCGCCGACACGGGGATTTTCAATCCCCTGCTCTACCGACTGAGCTATCTGGGCAACGGGGCGCATTAGACGTTTTTTTCAGGGGGTCGTCAACGTGTTTTTTAAAAAAATTTGAATTATTACCGTCGCTTACGACCCGCACTGCTGGAAACGCTTTATTTTTCGGGGGGAACGTAGCCGTCGGCCTTGGCGTATTCCTCGCCGGAAAGGTACTTGTCCATCTCGGCTTGCAGGAATTTGCGGTCTTCGGCGTTCATCATGTTCAGGCGGCGTTCGTTGATCAGCAGGGTCTGGTGTTTCTGCCAGTCGGCCCAGGCTTTCTGCGAGACGTGGTTGAAAATATCTTCACCTTTGGCGCCTGGGTAAGGGGCGCGTTCCAGGCCGGGCAATTCTTCTTTGTACTTGCGGCACATTACGGTGCGGGTCATGACGACTCTCCTGCATTCAATACGTCGGCTGCGCGTTTCAGCAGCTTCTTCACCGGGGCGGCAAGGCCCAGGCGCGGCGGGGTGGCGAGGTTATACCAGAGCCAGTCGGCCTCGGCCACGTGATGAGCGGACTCCTCGACCTGGACCAGCCAGGGTTCGATGCTCAGGCGAAAGTGGCTGAACGTGTGGATCAGCTCAGGCAGTTCGTGGTGTTTGCCCAGCTCCAGCGAGTGTTGCAGGGCCAGGTGTTGCAGATCGGCGAAGTCATCCAGTTCCGGAAGGCTCCACAACCCGCCCCACAAGCCCGTGGAAGGTCGGCGATAAAGCAGAATCGCGCCATCGCGGTTGGCGAGCATCGGCATCAGCGTGCGCTTCTGCGGGACGTCCTTGCGCGGTTTGGGGATCGGGTAGCGGGTTTCCAGGCCCAGCAGATGCGCTTCGCAGCCACTTTCCAGCGGACACAGCAGGCAAGTGGGTTTGCTGCGGGTGCACAACGTTGCGCCCAGGTCCATCATCGCCTGGGTGTAATTATTGACCCGCGCGTGGGGCGTGAAACGCTCTGCAGTGGCCCAAAGCTGCTTGGCGACCTTCGGCTCGCCGGGGTAACCCTCTTGCGCCGTGAAGCGCGCCAGAACGCGTTTGACGTTGCCGTCGAGGATCGGAGCGCGCAGGCCCATGCTGAGGCTGGCGATGGCGCCTGCTGTGGACAGGCCAATGCCGGGCAGCAGAATGAGTTGCTCCACATCCCGAGGGAATTCGCCGCCGTGATCCGCGACGACGATTTTTGCGGTTTTTTGCAGATTGCGCGCGCGGGTGTAATAACCCAGGCCGGTCCACAGGTGCAGCACTTCGTCTTCCGGCGCTTCGGCCAGGGCTTGCACGGTGGGCAGGGCCTCCATGAAGCGGTCGAAGTAGTTGAGCACGGTGCTGACCTGGGTCTGCTGCAACATGATTTCCGAAACCCACACCCGATACGGCGTGATGCCTTGTTGCCAGGGCAAGTCGTGGCGACCATAGCGGTCGTACCAGTCCAGTACAGCGGTGGAAAATTGCTCGGGTTGCATTGCTTGGTCCGGGTTGATCGTGGGGGCGTATTGGTTGTTGCAGGGAGTTTGTAGGAGCGGCTTTAGCCGCGAGAATACGGTCTCGCGGCTAAAGCCGCTCCTACAGATACACCTACAGCCGGTCGTACAAATCGGAAGCGTTTCTAGCGTTTGAACAACCCGCGCAACGCGTCCTTGAGTTCCGGGCTGACTTTGTCGCCGAGTTTTTCTTCGATCTTGTCACCGATTTTGTCGCCCGCCAGTTTCGCGGCGACCTGGCCGAGGCCTTCCTTGTCCAGACGGCACGCCTTGGCGCCCAGCTCCAGCGGGCCGCGGCAGCGCACCGGCCACTCGATGCCGACATAGCGCGGATTCACTTCGCACGCCGGATCAGGCATTTCGGTCTTGTCGCCTTCGATGATGATGCCCACCCGATAGTTCATGCCCAGCACGCGCAGGTCCACATCGCCATCGCCGTTCACCGTCAGGCCGGGAATTCGCACTTTGAGGTCAGGGTTGCTGGCCACGCCGTTGCGGAACACCAGATTGCCGTTGAGCTGCTGGAAAGGCGTGTCCTTGCCGCGCGGTTCGCCGCTGAGGGTTTTTCGGTTGAGCAGGGAAATACCCTGGCACAGCTGTTGTTCAAGGTTGGCGTTGACCAGCACGCCATTGTTGAGCACGAAGCTGGCGGTGCCGTTGAGGCTGTCGATCAGGGCTTTTTGGCTGTTGCCCTTACCGTTCACATCACTGTTGAGGGTGAGCAAACCTCTGACCGGCGGGGTTTGGCCCTGGCTTTGCAGAACACTTTCGACAGGCACTTTGGCGACGCGGGTTTGAACGCTTGCCAGCGGCACATCCGGGCGTACGTCGAGGTTACCTTTGACTTCGAAATTGCCGTTGTACAGTTCGCCACGCAGGCTTTCGAGGTTGACCACGCCGTCAAGCGCCCGGGTTTTGAGTGCCGCGTTCTGAATCGGCAGCTTGTCCAGCGTCAGCGTGCCGAAGCTCAGGTCGGCGTCCACATCCAGTTTGCGCATGCGCTCCAGCGGCAAGAGTTTGTCGGTGCTCCAGGCCGCCTTGGTCGGTTGCTCCGGCAGCGGCGTCGTACCCGCACCAGCGACAGCGGCCGCTTCGCCACTCTGAACTTCGGTTTTACGCGCGGCTTTTGCCCCTTTGGTTTCCTCACTTTCAGCCGGGCGATAGCGGTCGGCATTGAACGTGTCGCCCTTGAGTTGCAGGCGCAGCGACTGTTTGGCGAAGTCCTCCACGGCAATGCGCCCGGTGAAGGCGCTGTTATCGACTTTCAGATTCAGGTCTTCCAGCGCCACGCTGGTGGGTGTGCCGGTCAGGCGGGTGACCATTTCGACCTTGCTCAGGCTGCCTTCAGCCATGGCCGGCAGCGTCTGGCCGACGCTGTCGAGGAAAGTGTGCAGGTCAAACTGGGCAATCGACAGGCCGCCGCTGAGTTGCGGGGTTTTATCCAGTTCGCGAACGTGCAGTTCGCCCAAGGCGCGTAATTGGTTGGCGGACAGCTTGAGGCTGGTCCATTCGGCGACGTTCGCCGCCAGATCGACCAGTAATTGCCCTTGGGCCGCGAAGGTCACGGTTTTGCCCTGCAGCGGTTCACCCGAAGCCTCGCCGGACAAACGCATGTCTTCAAACTGATAACGCTTGAGCGCGCGGTCCAGCCGCAGCTCGCCAACCAGTTCGGTCTTGGCGCGCATCACGGGCTGGTTGGTGGCCAGGAATGCCGTCAGTTTGATCGGGATCTCGGCGCCTTCGTGAATGGCGCCGGTGCTCAGCTGGATGCTTTCGGCGCTGAAAGACTGGCCTTTGCGCGCATCGGTGTATTCGACCCGCGCGTTGTTGACGGTCAGGCTGTCGATATCCAGGCGGATCGGCTGCGAGGCCTTGTCGGGCCGGGTCGCAACGGCTGGGGTGTTGTCGGTGGTCGGTGGCGTGGCGCCGGGTTCGGCAGGCGCGGGTTTGCCGATGTCTTCCCAGTTGCCATGACCGTTTTCGTCACGATTGAGGCTCAGGTTCAAGCCTTCGACACGCACGTCGCTCATCTGTACCTGGCGGCGCAACAGCGGCAGCACGCGCACGGACAGACCGAGCATTTGCAGGTCGGCGAAAGGTTTGGTGGGGTTGGTCAGGGTAGCGACGCTGGCTTCATGCAGCTCCAGGCCCAGCCAGGGGAAGAGGCTCCAGCCGATGTCGCCGTTGAGCGTCAGCTCCACGTTTGCCTTGTCGCGTGCCAGTTGGCGAATCTCGTCTTTATAGTCGTTGGGATCAAACAGATGGCTCAGGGCGAAACCGAGAGCCACGATGATCAGCAACAGCCCGAGAACAAACAGTCCCAGGATTTTGCCGAACGCTTTCATGGGCGAGTCCTTGTATTCGACGTTCAAAATATGCCCGCGAGTATAACGTCCTCACGCAGGTACCGGGCCCTGGATGCCTCACGCACAGCTTGTCCCAGGCTCAGACGCTGGGGGAATCTGCAGCTCTACGTGGAGTTTGGCCGCCAGAGTCTGGACTTCGAGAGCCTCGGCGGTTGCCAGCAAGCGTAGCGTGCAACCGGCATCTTCGGCCGATTTCTGCGCATGAATCACCAGACGTTCCGCGACCCCGCGTCGGCGGGTGAGGGCGCGCACGCACAAGTGCGACAGTTCCCAGACCTGCCCGTGCCTTTGCAGGCGCGCGGCCCCCAGCAAGCGGTCATTGAATCGCGCGGCAATGAGCGTGTTGTGATCCAGCGTCGATTCAATGAGCTGCGACGCATCGCTGAACGGTGCGAAGAGCCACGGCGGGGCGTCTCGATAGATCTTCTGTAAATCCCCCTGGTCCTGGTAAGTGGCCGATTGCAGGGATTCGACAACGATTGGCATGTTGTTTCCTTTTGCGATGCGAAGGCGTCCCGGATGAGCGTTGATCCGGCGATATGTAAATGGCGTCAAAAAACTGATGGCAGGTTGCCTCTAGTGCTGCGGCAAATGCTAATCTCTCGCTTTTGGTGCAAAAGGTGCGTCTATTTGTCACGTAACCGGAAATAGCGCCGATAAGAGAATAGTTGCCCGTGCGAATGGACTCCGTGTGCAGCAACCAGGGCCTTGCGAGTTATACACAATTGGGGAATAAAAAAATGAGTTCAAGCACTGTGTTGGACGGCTCTGCCGTGCAGCCTGCGTTCTTGTCCAAAGAGCGCATCATCGCCAAGCCCGGTTTCAACCGTTGGCTGGTTCCACCCGCAGCACTGGCCATCCATCTGTGCATCGGCATGGCGTATGGTTTTTCGGTGTTCTGGCTGCCGCTGTCGAAGGCAGTTGGCGTCACCGCACCGGTCGCTTGCGCACCTGATATGAGCTTCTTCGCGCAGATTTTCTCGTCTGCCTGCGACTGGCCGATCTCGATGCTCGGCTGGATCTACACCCTGTTCTTCATCTTCCTGGGTTGCTCGGCGGCCATTTGGGGTGGCTGGCTGGAGCACGCGGGTCCACGCAAGGCTGGCGTTGTGTCGGCATTGTGCTGGTGTGGAGGCCTGTTGATCTCAGCGCTTGGGGTGTACACGCACCAGATATGGCTGATGTGGGTAGGCTCGGGCGTGATCGGCGGCATTGGTCTGGGCCTGGGTTACATTTCGCCGGTCTCGACCCTGATCAAATGGTTCCCGGACAAGCGCGGCATGGCTACCGGCATGGCAATCATGGGTTTCGGTGGCGGCGCGATGGTCGGCGCACCATTGGCAGCAGCCTTGATGAACCATTTTGCTTCGGCTGACGGCGTCGGTGTTTGGCAGAGTTTCGTGGTGATGGCGGTGATTTACTTCATCTTCATGATCGGCGGCGCCTTGTCATATCGCGTTCCCCCAACCGGCTGGAAACCTGAAGGCTGGACCGCTCCGGTCAAGAAAGCCAGCAACGCGATGATCACTCACCGTCACGTGCACGTGAACGTGGCCTGGAAAACCCCGCAATTCCGTCTGGTCTGGCTGGTGCTGTGCCTGAACGTTTCGGCAGGTATCGGCATTCTCGGCATGGCTTCGCCGCTGTTGCAGGAAGTGTTCGCCGGCAAATTGCTGGGCAGTGACTTGACCTTCAGTCAGCTCAATGCCGATCAGTTGAAGCAGATCGCTGCAATCGCTGCGGGCTTCACCGGTCTGTTGAGTCTGTTCAACATTGGCGGACGGTTCTTCTGGGCATCGTTCTCGGATTACCTGGGCCGTAAAAACACTTACTTTGTGTTCTTCGCGCTGGGTTTTGCGCTGTACGCGTTGATTCCGGGCATGGGCCATCTGGGCAACATCGCGCTGTTCGTCGGTGCGTTCTGCATCATTCTGTCGATGTACGGCGGTGGCTTCGCAACGGTTCCGGCGTATCTGGCCGACCTGTTCGGTACGCAGATGGTCGGCGCGATCCACGGTCGTCTGTTGACGGCATGGGCAGCGGCGGGCGTATTGGGTCCGGTGTTGGTCAACTACCTGCGTGAGTATCAGCTGAGCCACGGCGTTGCGCGTGCCGATGCCTACGACATCACCCTGTACATCCTGGCCGGTCTGTTGGTGTTGGGCTTCATCTGCAACCTGCTGGTACGTCCGGTTGCCGACAAGTACTTCATGACCGATGCCGAGCTGGCTGCAGAACAAGCAATCGGCCACGACAAGGGCGCGGATCACACCACCGTGCTTGAGTGGAAAGCCAATCCATCCACCAAGCCGCTGGCGATCGCTGCCTGGCTGGCAGTGGGCATTCCGTTGGCGTGGGGTGTGTGGGTCACCTTGCAGAAGACTGCGGTGTTGTTTCACTAAGACTGACGCCGCGCCTACCGACGTGTAGGACCGGCTTTAGCCGGGAGCGTGGCATTTCTGACAACGGAAATGCCGCGCTCCTGTTGTCCTTCTCGCGGCTAAAGCCGCTCCTGCGATGGAGCGCTTTTAGCCGTCGACCGCCAATAAACCCCCGTAATTCGTCGTCTTCTTCCTTTCCCTTCTTCTGTTTGCTTCATGCCAGGCGCCTTCTAGGCCTATAATGATCGCCTTTTTCGCCCAATGATTTTGCGGAGCTGGTGATGGCCGAACGTAAGGCGTACGTCGAGCGCAATACTCTGGAAACCCAGATCAATGCCTCGATCAACCTGGATGGCACCGGAAAGGCCCGATTTGATATCGGTGTACCTTTTCTTGAGCACATGCTCGACCAGATCGCCCGGCACGGGCTGATCGACCTGGATATCAACTGCAAAGGCGACCTTGAGATCGACGACCACCATACCGTGGAAGACGTCGGCATCACGTTGGGTCAGGCCTTCAGCAAAGCGATCGGCGACAAAAAAGGCATCCGTCGTTACGGCCACGCCTACGTGCCGCTCGATGAAGCGCTGTCGCGGGTGGTCATCGACTTCTCCGGCCGCCCTGGCTTGCAGATGCATGTACCGTTTACCCGCGCTGTGGTAGGCGGTTTTGACGTGGACTTGTTCCAGGAATTCTTCCAGGGCTTCGTCAATCACGCCAATGTCTCGCTGCACATCGACAACCTGCGTGGCACCAACACTCACCACCAGATCGAAACCGTGTTCAAGGCTTTCGGTCGCGCCTTGCGCATGGCGGTGGAACTGGACGAGCGTATGGCCGGACAAATGCCTTCGACCAAGGGTGTGCTCTGATGCAGACGGTCGCGGTTATTGATTACGGCATGGGCAACCTGCACTCGGTCGCCAAGGCGCTCGAACACGTTGGCGCGGGCCGGGTTCACATTACCAGCGACGCCAATGTGATTCGCGAAGCCGACCGCGTGGTGTTTCCCGGCGTCGGCGCGATCCGCGATTGCATGGCTGAAATCCGCCGCCTGGGTTTTGATTCACTGGTGCGCGAAGTCAGCCAGGACCGCCCGTTTCTCGGCATCTGCGTCGGCATGCAGGCCTTGCTCGACAGCAGCGAAGAAAACGGCGGCGTGGACTGCATCGGCATGTTCCCCGGCCAGGTGAAGTTCTTCGGCAAGGATCTGCACGAGGACGGCGAGCACCTGAAAGTGCCGCACATGGGCTGGAACGAAGTAACGCAGGCGGTGGATCACCCGCTGTGGCACGACATCCCGGATCTGGCACGTTTCTACTTCGTGCACAGTTTCTATATCGATGCCGCCAATCAGCGCCAGGTGGTCGGTCGCGGTCACTACGGCGTTGATTTCGCTGCCGCGCTGGCTGAAGGTTCGCGCTTTGCCGTGCAATTCCACCCGGAGAAGAGCCATACCCATGGCCTGCAACTGTTGCAGAACTTCGCCGCGTGGGATGGTCGCTGGTAATCGCCATGGCTAAAGGTAAAGGCAAGCCGCCGATCCTGACCCTCAGTGCCGAACACGAACAGCAGGCTATCGACAAGCTCAAGCGCCTGTTTTCCCAGCGCTTCGAACTGGACCTGGGTTCGTTCGAAGTTGCCGAAGTGCTGGAGTTGTTCACCAACGAGATCGCCCCGCATTACTACAATCGCGCGATTTTCGATGTTCAGCAGCACCTCAAAGAGCGCTTCGAGAGCATCGAAAGCGATTTGTGGGCGCTTGAAAAAAATTGAAGAATTGAACAACACGTAGGAGCGGCTTCAGCCGCGAGCAATGTTGCGAGCAATATCGCGAGCTCACGGCCCTTATGGCCCTCGCGGCTAAAGCCGCTCCTACGGTTCCCTTTGACGAAGGAAAAAGCATGCTGATTATTCCCGCTATCGATCTTAAAGACGGTGCCTGTGTACGCCTGCGCCAGGGCCGCATGGAAGATTCCACGGTGTTCTCCGATGACCCGGTGGCCATGGCCGCCAAGTGGGTCGAAGGCGGCTGCCGTCGTCTGCATCTGGTCGATCTGAACGGAGCGTTCGAAGGTCAGCCGGTGAATGGCGACGTGGTGACTGCAATCGCCAAGCGTTATCCAAACCTGCCAATCCAGATCGGTGGCGGCATTCGTTCGCTGGAAACCATCGAGCATTACGTCAAGGCGGGTGTGAGCTACGTCATCATTGGCACCAAGGCGGTCAAGAATCCCGAGTTCGTCGCTGAAGCCTGTCGCGCTTTCCCCGGCAAAGTGATTGTCGGCCTGGACGCCAAGGATGGCTTCGTCGCCACTGACGGCTGGGCTGAAATCAGCACCGTACAAGTGATCGATCTGGCCAAGCGTTTCGAAGCCGATGGCGTATCAGCCATCGTTTATACCGACATCGCCAAAGACGGCATGATGCAAGGCTGCAATATCCCGTTCACCGCCGCACTGGCGGCGGCAACGCGGATTCCGGTGATTGCCTCAGGTGGCATCCATAATCTGGGCGACATCCGCGCCTTGCTCGACGCCAAGGCGCCGGGGATCATCGGCGCCATCACTGGCCGTGCGATCTACGAAGGCACGCTGGACGTGGCTGAAGCCCAGGCGATGTGCGATCTGGAGCAACGCTAAGTCGCTTTACCGTAGGAGCGGCTTTAGCCGCGAGGGCGCTCTCCCGGCTGAAGCCGGTCCTACGGTCCAATCCGTTTTGGAGATCAACCTCATGGCTCTGGCCAAACGCATCATCCCTTGCCTGGACGTCGACAACGGTCGTGTGGTCAAGGGCGTCAAGTTCGAGAACATTCGTGATGCGGGCGATCCGGTTGAAATCGCGCGTCTTTACGATGAGCAGGGCGCGGACGAGATCACCTTTCTCGACATCACCGCCAGCGTCGATGGCCGCGACACCACGCTGCATACCGTGGAACGCATGGCCAGCCAGGTGTTCATCCCGCTGACCGTGGGCGGCGGCGTGCGTACTGTGCAAGACATCCGCAACCTGCTCAATGCCGGTGCCGACAAGGTGTCGATCAACACCGCAGCGGTGTTCAATCCGGAGTTCGTTGCCGAGGCCGCCCAGCATTTCGGTTCGCAGTGCATCGTGGTCGCCATCGACGCCAAGAAGGTGTCGCTGCCCGGTGAAACCCCGCGCTGGGAAATCTTCACCCACGGTGGCCGCAAGCCGACCGGCCTGGATGCCGTGCAGTGGGCGATGAAGATGGAAGAGCTGGGCGCCGGTGAAATCCTCCTGACCAGCATGGATCAGGACGGCATGAAAAACGGCTTCGACCTCGGCGTGACCCGGGCGATCAGCGATGCGCTGGGCATTCCGGTGATTGCGTCCGGCGGCGTCGGCAATCTGCAACACCTGGCTGACGGCATCATCGAAGGCCACGCCAGCGCCGTGCTGGCCGCGAGCATCTTCCACTTCGGCGAGTACACCGTGCCGGAAGCCAAGGCCTACATGGCCAAGCGCGGGATTGTGGTGCGCTGAGATCCAAATCTGTTGGAGCGAGGCTTGCCCGCGAATCGATCAGCTCGGTGTGCCAGACTAACCGCGTTATCGTTCTTCGCGGGCAAGCCTCCAACGGTATGGACTTCCTCCCGACAGCGCTGCACTCTGTGCGCTGTCATGCGTCAGGAGGATGCACATGTTCAGAAGCCGTCTTATTGCATTCGCAGCCTTCAGTTCATTGTTGTCGGGGGCGGTTCAGGCCGCGACGACTGGCGACGAGGCTGGTAGCGGGTCGCCCACTTCCATTGTCTTGCTGACCGAAAACTTTCCGCCGTTCAACATGGCCGTCGATGGCAAGAACTTCGCCCAGGAAAGCAGCATCGACGGCATTGCGGCCGAGGTGGTGCGCGCGACGTTCAAGCGCGCGGGCATCGACTACAGCATGACGCTGCGTTTCCCCTGGGAGCGGGTCTACAAGCTGGCGCTGGAAAAACCCGGCTATGGCGTGTTCTCCACGACCCGGCTGCCGGAGCGCGAGCATCTATTCAAATGGGTTGGCCCGGTAGGCTCCTATGACTGGATCATGCTTGCCCGCGCTGACAGCCCTATCAACTTGACGACTCTGGAACAGGCCAAGGCCTACAGGATCGGTGCCTATAAAGGTGACGCCATCGGCGAGCGCCTGGCTTCCCAGGGCCTGAACCCGATCCTGCTGCTGCGCGATCGAGACAACGTGAAGAAACTCACCAACGGCCAGATCGACCTGTGGGCGGTGGGCGATCCTGTCGGCCGCTATCTGGCGAAACTCGACGGCGTGACCGGTCTCAAAACGGTGTTGAAATTCAACAGCGCCGAGTTGTACCTCGCACTGAACAAAAACACCCCGGACGAAATGGTTGCCCGCTTGCAAACCGCGCTGGACCAGATCCGCGCCGAAGGCAAGATTGCCGAGATTCGTAGTCGGTTCGAGTAGGCGGTCTCAAGCAGCCGATAAAACCCGTTGGAGCGAGGGCCGTTACCGATAAACCCCATTCTTGCCATGCCCGGCCATGGCTTCGTTGCCGCGCACGCTGATCATCCGGCGCAGGTCGATCCAGTCGATGCCTTGGGCCTTGAGGTTGGGCAGTTCGCGTTCCAGCACGTCGAGGGTAACGGGATAAGGATGGCCGATCATGACCGCTGAACCCTGCTTGTGCGCCAGCTTGATGGCGATCTGCAGTTGGCGCGTGATGGCTTCGGCGGTGCGTTCGTCGTCGAGGAACACATCCCGTGACACGCTCGCCAGGCCGATCTGCTGCGCCTGCGCAGCGGCGACGGTCTTGGCGCTGGTGCGGCTGTCGACGAAAAACATATGCCGACGCTGCAGCTCTGCGACCAGCCAACCCATGGCGACCGGCTCGGCGGTCATGCGGCTGCCCATGTGGTTATTCAGGCCAGCGGCATAAGGCACTTTGAGCAGCGCGGCGTTGAGTCGGCTTTCGAGTTCCGCCAGCGGCAGTTCCGGATGCCAGGCAAACGGGCCGGTCGCCGGATCCATGGGCATGTGCAGCATGACGGTCTTGCCGGCCTTGTGCGCCTGACGGGCGAATTCGGTGGCGTGGGGCGTGTCGGGCATGATCGCCAGAGTTACCGGGCCGGGCAGCGCCAGGGCGCGTTGGTCCCGAACCGGGTTTTGCCCTAGGTCGTCGATGATCAGGCTCAGGTAAGCCACCCGAGCCTGAGGTTTTTCCGTCACCGGCGACGCTGCCAGAGCAACGCCGCTGATGCCCCACGACAAGGCCAGCAGCCAAACGCAAAGAAACGAGCGCACCGGTTATTTGCCGCGGGTGATACTCAGGCCCTTGAGCAAACTGAGCGCCTGGCTGAGCTGGAAGTCGTCATCCTGTGGACGCGCTTTGCTGGCCCCGCCTTTGACA
>Ga0247730_1000668_pt1 | contig 23011 bp, 28 predicted proteins | sample UWRJL073202C2_FD_180959 | JGI IMG/M metagenome (GOLD analysis project Ga0247730, IMG submission 180959) | Plant litter microbial communities from Arlington Agricultural Research Station in Wisconsin, United States - UWRJ-L073-202C-2 | ecosystem: Environmental > Terrestrial > Plant litter >... | reverse complement strand
GATGTCTGCATGTTGACTAAAACTGTCGTGGAAGTCGAGACGAAAACAATGTCTTACTTGAGCCTTTGCTGAAAACCATGGTTCCAAGTGTTCTTCTCAGTCTCGTGACTTGTCGCGTCGGCCGTCGCGTCGTTGCATATAGTCCGCTTTTCTCGCTCCATCCTCCATCTACGATGTCGATGTCGGCGCAAAATATTACGGAGGTATGTCAAAATCCATTTCAAGTCAATCACTCTAAGCGTATGTGCCTCAGACGAGACTAACCTGCTCGAGTACCACTTTTAGAGCACTTTTAGAAGCTGGTCTCAATGTGCGAGCGAGCTGTGCCCTGGACATTTGAGCTTATGGAAGGACTGCTATAACAGAAGGAGGAGACTGCCAGGATGTGTATCGACGCCTTTCTCCACATCGCGTTAGACCCCATATTACTGGCACCAGGCGAGAGCGAGGATAACTGCCGACATGTAGGATTTACAGCCCAATGGCTATCTCCTCGAGTCTGCACTTTACTGGCAACATCTACTGCATCGAAAACCATCCGCTTGACCGGAGTTACAGACTACGTAGTGGTGATATTCAACAGCTCCTCTGGTGTGTCTCTATCGTTCGTCACCTCCATCTAACACAACACTGATGCTTATTTCTACCGCCAGAGGCAAGACAATACATAGGTGTAAGCGAGACACCATTTACTGTTTTTACGGAAGACGGGGTGTCTGCCACCCCCTGGGAGGCAAAGAGCATTGATATTCCGCCTGGCTCGATGCCAGCTCTTGCCGAGGCCGTAGCGCAAGCTATGCTCGTTATGGAACACACAGGGTGAGATGTAATGTGCTGATCTCGGTAGCGCGTTCTTGACGTTTTCGTTTTCAGGGCCACACTTCAACCTTTCGCTGTTACCAATGGCAGAGTTTTCCATTACAACGTTCTCCGTCGAGAGGCCATGCCCTCGGGCTGTGTAGAATACAGATATTCCCATATCGCACGGTTGAATGCTGCACGTGTATACGGGAGGTCTATTAAGGTGTGGATGGAAGACCTGCGTGAAGTGTTGGCGTATATGTTGGAATGGGTGCGTTCTCTGGTTCAAGCGACTGGATCCTGTCAGCATACTAACATGAAATATCTTTCCATTATAGCTCTATGCAAAAGAATAATTGCTTATCCAGAAACCTCAGCAAAATCACCTACCAATAGCTATATTTCGTGATACTAGACTGTACGACATCGCTCCCTCGCATTTTCCTTGTGTATTTTTTCTTCTTTTTCGCCTTACCTTCTTATCCTCAGCAATACGGAGATGGTTTAATCATTGGAGAGATCTGTAACGGTCGGGAACTGTTATATACATATGCAGCACGGACAATCATAGATACAAAGATACGAACAATGCAATAACTTATCTGTCCATCTTGCATTGAAGCATTACCTGTCAGGTTTCCAGAGAATGGCCACCAGTTCTCGTATTCTCGTGGGATATTTGATCGCGTGCGATGAGTTCATCATGTAATAATTGGACTCGATCCAAGGAAATGACCTTCGGCGGATGCCAGTATTGCAGTGTTTGAACAACATACAAGATAATACATGCTTGAGGTGATTGAAAGGGCGCAAATGCTGAGTGATTTTGCATCAGACTGACCCAGGCAGGGACAACGATTGTACTACCACACAAGGTGACGCTTGCCCACACTGCAGCTTACACCAGTACTACCACATCCTACTACACCGTGAGTATAAAAATGCTAATTTAGGAGTGAGAAATGGATCAAATAAACATTAGGAGGAATTATGACTTGTGATTCGCAGACAGAAAGGCTCAGAGAAATGAGGATTTCAGTGAACGTCACAGTCATGTTTACGAAAGAACTGTCCAATTGACCAAAGAAGAGGGCACTGAGCCTTCATAGGCCTCTACATGATAGGTCACAATAAGGAGAGGGATATGTGCCGAAGGGAGACCCAAGAAATGCAACCACGTAGGCAAAACACATGTGCGACGGCGCATCCTGCATCAGTCCGATAGGATAGCTCATAAGCTCGATGTCCGAGTGCAACAAGCTATTGGAAAATGCGAAAGCGAGATTGTAGCGATAGAATGGTGGTTGGAAGAATAATGGTCAGGGGAGTGCAATGTTCGTCCCGGTTTCGGCAGTTGCCGCATGCATCAAGGCAAGTATGAGAGCCGTCTATCATCGCATTTGTACTACATTTATTTATACACTTTCAATTGTATTTCCTTTTACTCTTTCCTGTATTTCTGATAATAATGAATCAAGCCAGTCGTCTCAGAAAGAAATCAGAGACACAATCATGTGAGTCGCAAGGGAAAGCGACATACCGAGCTATCATGTCCCTTGACATCTTCTGGCTTCTCGAGTTGCGCAAGGATGTTCTTCGCCAAAACCTTTCCAAGCTCGACACCCATTTGATCTGAAGCAATACTGAGAATATGAAGGACTCATACTGCTACGTATAGCTCACCGAAAGAGTTGATACCCCAGATTACACCTTGCACAAAGATCTTGTGCTCGTACAATGCAATGAGAGCACCTTTAGTTGCATCAGTAACAGATAGGCGTGTTTAAAGTGTTCAAGTACTCACCTAGAGTCGCCGGGGTCATCAGAGGGAAGATGATACTGTTACTAGGCTTGTTTCCTTCAAAGACCTTGCTCTTGATCAAAGCCTCAGAGGCATTCTTTCCGAGCTCCTCTTTAACCTCATCTTCCGTCTTACCAAACGCGAGGGCCTCAGGCTGGGCAAAGAAGTTGGAGAGAAGAATACGGTGGTGTTTAGAGTTGTGGATAGGGTTCAGGGTGCTTGCGGGGGCGAGGAAGTCAGCGGGAATGATCTTTGTGCCCTGATGTACAAGCTGGTAGAAGGAGTGTTGGCCGTTGGTTCCAGCAGCACCCCAGATGATGGGCTATAATGTAACAGTCAGGAAAGGAAAGGAAGAGAGGAAAGAAATGCACATACACCAGTCTCGTAGTTGACGCGTTGCCCACCCTTTGTGACCGTCTTTCCGTTAGACTCCATGTCTCCTTGCTGGAAGTAGTCTGCGAACTTGTGCAAATACTGGTCATACGGCAGCAAAGCATGGGTCTGAGCACCTACCGCGAGAGTACGGCGGTCAGTCTCAGCGAGGGCAATAGAATGTCTGAGGACATACCGTAGAAGTCGTTGTACCAGACACCCAAAATAGCGAGGATAACAGGGAAATTCTTCTCCAATGGTGTCTCTTTGAAGTGCTTATCCATTCCGTGAGCACCCTTGAGCAAATGTTCAAAGTTATCGTAGCCGATGACGAGGGCAATGGAAAGACCAATAGCACTCCAAAGACTGTATCGCCCACCGACCCAATCCCAGAATTGGAACATGTTGTCGCTCGAGATACCAAAGGCAGTGACAGCCTTGGTGTTCGTGCTGAGGGCAACGAAGTGCTTCGCCACATGTGCCTTGTCCTTTGCAGACTCCAAGAACCATGACTTTGCACTCTCTGCATTGGTGATAGTCTCCTGCGTTGTGAACGTCTTGCTGGCAATGATGAACAGGGTGGTCTCTGGGTCACAGAGCTCAAGAGTCTCAGCGATGTGGGTTCCATCGATGTTCGAGACGAAATGGGCAGTCAGGTCGCGTTTGGAGTACTTCTTGAGTGCTTCTGTAACCATGACAGGCCCCAAATCAGATCCTCCAATACCGATATTGACGATAGTGTTGATGGCCTTCCCGGTGTATCCCTTCCACTCGCCGCTTCTCACCGACTGTGAGAAGGTTTTGATGTGGGCTAGGACCCCGCTAACTTCGTCTACGCCAGCCTCCTCGATCTTGAAATCATCAAAGTTTCGGAGGGCAACGTGCAGCACAGAGCGATCCTCTGAGGTGTTGATGTGCTCTCCCGCAAACATCTTGTCGCGATAGGTCTCGACTTCAGCATCTTTAGCGAGGGAGAGAAGAGTGTCGAAAACGGGCTGGGAGACCAAGTTCTTGGAGTAGTCAAGCAGGAAGGTGACGTCTGGTCCAGAAGTAGAATTGTACTCTGCTGAGAATTTGTCGAAACGTTTAGGATCCTGAGCAAACAGATCTTTCAGGACGAGGTTGGAGCGTTCTGCATCATAGAGTTCTTGTAGCTTTTTCCACGATGGGTATTCTGTTGGCAGCAGATAAGCGCTCGAAGCAGAATCAGGATGGCATGAAAGACTCGCCTGAAGCTAGCTTTCCGCTCATGATGGTGGTAGTGGTTTAAGATGGGTGAAATTGTCTGAAGTCCGTACTTAAAAGGTCTATCGGATTTCGACTCCGGTCTATCCGTCGGTCGGCGGTTCGGCCCGAGTGCATCCGCCACTCAAAGTTTATATTCGTTGAATTTCGTTTGGTAGACAGCAGCCAGCTCCTTAATATGTTTGGCATCTATGCCTACCGGAGGAACCTGACCACTCATACCGTGCTTGCGATGGAATGATGTTCGCGCAGGAAGGTATTTCCCTGACTATGCCCGTTGTTCCCATACTCGGAGTTTCGGTGAGGAGAAGTAAACTGACCAGAGAAATAACATTATATGGGGTACGGAGCTACGATGGTTATGATTACTGTACAAACAGCCCTTTTGACTTACGTTTTTAATTCGAATAGATACAAGCGTGCGTGAAGAGCACTTCTGCGCACACGCCCTTTCTTTCTACAGCACAGATGCAAAAATTCCGGAGCGAGGAAACAAAAATAAAGAGCTAAAGCGCGTGTCCATGAGGTTGTATAATGGGGGTCGTGGCTTCATAAGGAATCGTAACGAGGATCAACCTTCGTTTAGATTACTGAGAAGTGTGGTGAGGCATCGTTTGGTGACCATATCACCCTGTGGATAGGTCAGGGATACTAACGAGCAAAAGCCAGAGCCACAAACCTTGAGCAATATGCTGAATGTCTGATCGCGCAATGGCTCCGGCAAACAGGCACGCAATGCTTCTCGGGCCCTGTTTTATGGTCAAAAAAGGCGCAAGTGGAAAGAATGATGAAGTACATACCTCATGTTATCGCTGAGGCGAAGGTAACAGCGAACGACATGCTTCAGCAGACGCACAGCCTGAGTTTCCACCAAATTGTTGACCATATTGCTAAGCACAGTGGCAACAGCGTAAAACCTCTCATAGGTATGGCAAATATAGGTCAGTCCAGTTTCGTCCAGAAGTATCTTTTGCACGATGAAGATCGCGACGGTTTTGGATAGTTCCGAGCCGCTTTCCATGATACGAAGGCACAGCGGGATGATTTCGGTGGAGAGAAGGAAATGGATGACTGTATTGTTGTCGTTTTGCTGTCATGTGTCTTGTTAGATGTCAATTTTCACGTTGATACAGCGGGGTCCGTTTACCTTGACTAGGGCCCCAATAACCCCCAGGGAAGTGAGCCGGAGATACTCGAAAGGACGCGTCTTCGACGTAGTATTCAAGAAGGGGTATAAGAACAGGGGTACATGGGCTGCAGATCAGATCCGTTAGTGGCATCCAGAATGGCATGGAAGTTAGAAGTTTACCATTCAGAAAAAGTTGACGAGTCTCAGTGTGGGAGGCCACGCATTGCAACAAAGCCAGAGCGTTACAAACGCGGTTGGATGCATGTGCAGTGAGATTTGGAGGCGACAACAACGGATACACCAGGACGATTTCCTGCAGCAAAACAGGCATAATACCTGAGCAACATGGTATTAGTAAACAACTGCCTCCCTCGGACATGCGTACCCACATACCAAACGAATACCACAAAACCAGAGCAAGGTCATCGTACTGTTCGCGCTTTTTGCTCAGATCTAACAATGCTCCTTCTCTGGTTGATGGTTCCAGTAGATCGACGACTAGCTTGTATATAGTGCCATCGTCCACGTTCAGAACCGAGACATACTGGTTGCCTCCAGAAGGCAATGGGGGTGTGGCGGAGTATGAGGAGGCAGTAGCAGGCCCTCTGGAAAATCCGCCGTAATGCTGTTGATGCTGCTGTTGCTGTTGCTGAAGATAGGAGACTGGCTTTGGTGATAGCAGCCCGCCGCCGCCCATCGCCATGGAGGTCGCCATTAGAGCAGTGTATTGTGACACTTTGTGACAAATTGTGACTTCAAATTATTTCCGGACCGAAAGCGCCATATCTTCCTTTGCACCTCCATCATCATGGATTTGTTCTCGTTTCTTGACCCAAATGCTGCTGACGACACCAATGAAATGGACGTAGACCCTACGCTCACTGAACGCGCAGCCTCGAAGCGGAAAGCAACCGATGCCTCTGCCAATGCAGAAGCAGATCCAGGACCTTCTATCCCAAAGAAACCAAGAATATCGTCGCCTGCTCCCATGGTCCTGGATGATTTTGAGACGGAAGCGAAGAGAGAAGTTGCAGGGAGTGCAGGACTGACTGGAAGTGATGAAAGCAATTCAAAATTAGAGCTTCGACACCAAGTACGATGCTTACATCCTAGCCGTTGTATACCAGAAACTTAACAATAATATCCATTTTCAACCCTCTTTCGATATAGGTCCGCCACCAAGTCGCAGTTCCTCCTGGATACGCCTACATACCCATTTCTCAGCATGTTCCTCCTGAAAAGCCAGACAGAGAGTACAAGTTTGAGTTGGATCCCTTTCAGCGTGTGTCTGTCTACGCAATACAACGGAATGAGAGCGTCCTGGTTTCTGCGCATACAAGTGCCGGAAAGACAGTGGTTGCAGAATACGCGATTGCGCACTGCCTAGCGCGAAAGCAGCGAGTAATCTACACCAGTCCTATCAAAGTACGTGCACCAATTATTTATCCGTGAAGAACTTGGCTCAACTGGTTCCTAGGCTCTCAGCAATCAAAAATATCGTGAAATGCTGGCAGAATTTGGAGATGTGGGCCTCATGACAGGAGATGTTACTATAAATCCTTCAGCAACCTGTCTGGTCATGACCACTGAGGTATGTATCGACTAATTAATTACGCTATAACAGTCTCCTAATATTACACGCAGATTCTGCGTTCCATGTTATATCGCGGTTCGGAAATCATGCGAGAGGTTGCCTGGGTCATCTTCGATGAAATTCATTATATGCGCGACAAGGAACGAGGTGTTGTCTGGGAAGAAACTATCATCCTACTCCCCCACACCGTTCGCTATGTCTTCCTCTCTGCCACCATCCCCAACGCTATGCAGTTCGCTGAATGGATTTGCAAATCTCATGAACAGCCTTGCCATGTTGTGTACACGGACTTCAGGCCAACACCACTGCAACATTATCTGTTTCCGGCAGGAGGCGAGGGAATTTACCTAGTAGTCAATGAGAAAGGCGAATTCAGGGAAGACAACTTTACCACTGCAATGGGGAAGCTTCAAGATTCTCAGGGCGAAGATCCAGCAGATCCTAAAGGTGGAAAAGGGAAGAAGGGAAAGACAAAGAAGGGTGGCAACCAAAAAGGTATGCCATAATTCCTGTTAACAAGATTGGTGTCGTTTGTTGACTCCCCTGGAGGCTCCTCCGACATGAACAAGATTATCAAGATGATCATGCAGAAGAACTTCAACCCGGTCATTGTATTCTCCTTCTCCAAGAGGGAATGCGAAGGCAACGCACTCTCCTTGAGCAAATCTGAATACAATTCTACCGATGAGCAGGACCTTGTTTCAAGCATATTCACCAACGCCATCGAAAACTTGTCTCCCGACGATCGCCAGCTGCCTCAGATAACTCAGCTATTACCGCTTCTCCGACGAGGAATAGGCGTGCATCACAGTGGTTTGCTTCCCATTTTGAAAGAGGTCATCGAGATTCTATTCCAAGAGGGTCTTATCAAAGTCCTCTTCGCCACCGAAACATTCTCCATCGGTTTGAACATGCCTGCCAAAACCGTCATCTTCACAGGCTGTAAGAAATTCGATGGTCGAGTTCAACGGATCCTATCTTCAGGCGAATACATTCAAATGTCTGGTCGTGCTGGACGACGTGGCTTGGATGACAGAGGAGTCGTCATTCTCATGTGCGATGAGAAGCTCGAACCTGTCGCGGCGAAGGAGATGATCAAGGGCGAGGCCGATAGACTTGACTCAGCATTTCATGTTGGTTATAATATGGTCATGAACCTGATGAAAGTGGAGGGAATCAGTCCTGAATACATGCTTGAACGATGCTTCTTTCAATTCCAGAGCAGTACAGGAATTCCCAAACTACAACAAGGTTCATCATTGATTCAAGCTTCAGTGTGAATGTAGAACTAACGCTATAGTCCCAGATCTGAAAAAAGCGGAACTAGAGAAAGAAGCCATGGTCATCGCAGACGAGGCGCAGATCGCGGAATACTACGAAATTCGCCAGCAGTTGGACCAAATGACTGCTGATTTCCGCCAGGTTGTTACACATCCCACATACTCTCTACCCTTTCTCCAGCCAGGCCGGCTGGTCAAAATCAAGTATGGAAAATTAGACTTTGGCTGGGGTGTTATTGTCAACTTCCAAAAGCGTCTCCCTCCCAAGGTCATTTTGCTTTGTTTCTCTCTGTCTTTGAATTCTTTTGCTAAAGTTCTGGTATTATAGAACCGACCATCACCCAAAGCTGATGATATTCCTCCACACGAACAATATATTCTTGATGTCCTTCTAAACTGTGCTCAGGGAAGCAGCATCTCGCACCCACAGGACAAAAGCAACATACCAGCTACCCCAGGAGGTATCCAGCCATGCCTTCCCGGACAAAAAGGCCTACCATTGGTCGCTTCCGTTCTTCTATCAACAGTAGAAAGCATCAGTCATCTACGTATATATCTTCCCAAAGATTTGCGTCCAGATGCAGCCCGAGAGACAGTATGGAAAAGTGTGTTGGAAGTTCATCGGCGGTTCCCTGATGGAGTGGCGCTTCTTGATCCTGTACAGAACATGGGTATCAAGGATGATAAATTCACACTGCTCGTAAAGGTACGTGACACGCTGCGGACAACAACTCAAAAGCTCACACTGTAGACAGAAAATCGAAGCTATGGAGTCCAAACTATTCAAGCATCCAATGTACAAAGATCCACGCCGTCCCGAACTTTACGATCTCTACTCTCGGAAGCGCGAGGCCCAAGAGAATATCAGACAAATGCGGAAACAGATCCAGGCTACAGAGGATGTCCTACAGCTTGAAGAACTGAAGTGTAGGAAGCGTGTACTCCGGAGGCTGGGTTTCACTACGTCAAGCGATATCGTGGACATGAAAGGTCGTGTTGCATGCGAGATTAGCACTGGAGACGAACTGTTACTGACAGAGCTCATCTTCAACGGCGTTTTCAATACTCTTGCACCTGAACACATTGCTGCACTCTTGAGCTGCTTTGTTTTCGATGAAAAGGTTCGTTATTCCTTCCCCTTCATGCGGGTCAAGTATGTGACGCCCGGCTGAACCATTCTTCTTCTCCCCTCAGAGCGAGCAACAAACGAAGCTGAAGGAAGAGTTAGCAGCACCTCTCCGGATCATGCAAGAGTACGCTCGGAGGATTGCAAAAGTGTCTCAAGAATCCAAGCTTGCAGTCGATGAAGATGTCTACGTTTCCTCGTTCAAAGTGGAACTCATGGACTGCGTGATGCAGTGGTGTCGCGGTGCTTCATTCTCCGATATTTGCAAGGTATAACCCCCTTATGCCGTGCTCCACCCGTGCACAGCTACTAACAAATCCACCGTATTCCAGCTCACAGATATCTTCGAAGGAAGTGTCATTCGGGTCTTCCGCAGATTGGGTGAATTGCTGAGACAGATGGCAATGGCAGCAAAAGTGATTGGAAATTCGGAACTGAAAGAGAAGTTCGAGAAAGCATCAGAGATGTTGGAGAGACCAAATTCGGTGATCTTTTGTTCTTCGCTGTATCTATGAGCCTGTTTGTGTATCCATATCTTTTCGATGTTCCGGCCCGCACAGTGGGCTTGCATGAAAGATGAAAACGATATATTCACTATCCACGCTCCCGTTAACGGCAAGGTAGGAAGACTGAGCAAAAAGTGCCCCGTGCGAGGGTCGAACTCGCGACCACTGCATATCAATACGGTAACCTCATAAGTACAATGCTCTACCACTGAGCTAACCGGGCACACTTTTCTCCGCGCATTCTCAGAGAAGATTTTGCTGCGGCCATTATATTCCAACGCTGCCGGGTAAAGTAAACCCCAAAGACGACCGAATTCCGTGCTAGAGACTATTATAAAAGCACGGAAAGACGTAAGACATTATTTGATACTATCACAACACAATTACAGCGTAAAAACCAAAGAAGCACGACACAAATTATACACTATCTTCCCTCCTCTCTTCAAAGGACTTTTCATTATCATGATCCCCCATCGTCGTTGTCGTTGGCAAGTCCACAGTCCGACTCATGACAATACGATGCGCATTCCACGGTCGGACATCGGATGCGAACAGCTCGTGCATACGTTCCAAAGGAACTTGTCTCGTTTCTGGAATCAAAAACTGTCGCGGAACATGTCAGAAAGGGTATTGGAACACCCCGAAAAAGGGAGGACTCACGAAGACGTATACAATAGAGAGGACCATAAGCGTTGAGAAGAAGATGTATACTCCCCAGCTCATGGCATCGAACATTTGCGGTGTAAATCTCGCGATCAAAAAGCTGTAGCATATGGACAGTCAAACTTCTGATACAATCCGAATTTGACAAAGAAGAAGACATACGTGAAAAGCCAATTAGATGCAGCTACACAAGCTTGCGTGAAGGACCGAACATGCTGAGGGAAGAACTCGGCAGAGATAACCCACACCGTTCCATTCCATGTCGGCGAATAAAAGATGGTCCAGATGTAGAAAAACGCAACAGCACTCTTTCCACCAGCAGTAAGAGTCGGTGAAGGATTTTCTGTCGGCTTCGCAATGGCAATATAAGCGCCGATATAGTACATGGCGAACGCTCCTCCAACAGAACCGATCATGAGCAGTTTGCGACGACCTAATTGGTCGACTAGGTACATGAGCCAGACGATCGTGCAGACCATTTTGACTGTAAATAATAAAGTCAGTTTAATGGTTGAGAACAAAGTCTGTAATGAGAGAAAGAACATACTGATGCCATACACTCCCGTTGTCAGTAAAGTTGCGTTTTGTCCAGTGACACCAATGGAAGTAAATATCCTCGGTCTTGGAGGCAAGTCAGTGCCAATTTCGTACTGATACTGGGGATAGCTCACGAGTAGTAGTTAATCGCATTGATACCAGTCGCATTCTGCCATGCAAACAGACTAACTCCCAAGAACAAACGCCACGACAGCTGTCTGTTCGAGAAAACCGAACGTATGGGTCCCCAGAAAGCATTACCGAGCAAAGTCTTTTCGTGATCGATTGCAGCCTCAATCTCTGCATACTCCTCCACAACGTACGGAGCATCTTCAGGTAGATGGCGCAGATATGCCAGATTCTTCATTGCGTCCTCTTTCCTTCCTCGAGTCATCAACCAACGCGGTGATTCCACAATGAAGAGAGATCCGATGAACAGAAGACCACCGGGCTATCCATTTTTATCAGCCGAGTGCTTTGCTGAAGTGGAAATAGGCTTACAATGAGCTGTACGGCAAATGCGATAAGCCACTGCGTGTGTCCTTCCGGTAGATTCGTGCTTGCGCCGTAGTTAATCCAGAATCCAATAGCGCCTCCAATTTGCCAACACATCTCGTAAGAGCCAATAAGTCTACCACGAATCGCAGGCGGTGAAACTTCAGCAACATAGATCGGCTTCATAAAACCCACTCAGTCGAACATCCGTACGAGTAAAACATGGGAACTTACAGCCAAATTGGATGCAATCCCGATAGCGATTCCGGCTACAACACGGCCGCCATAAATAATACCGAGGCCAGTTGAAGCCCTGGGTAATCAAGTCAGATTTCCCCCCAACGTCAACAGTGCTGAGAAAAGAGTAATAACGTACGAAGCAGCGGTCTGTAGAGCTGCGCCAATCTGGAAAATGACAGCTGATATGAGCAGACCCCATTTACGGCCGAGGTAAAGGCCAATAGGATAGCCAAAGATGGCACCAAAAAAGCAACTTGATGAGGATCAGTATAAATGGTCTGTCTCTGTGCGTGCACGTAGAAGAGAAACTTACCCAGCTTGATATGTTGACACAATATTGGCACTCAAAAAGCCAACCTCTTCCGAGGTCATGTCAAGCATCCCAAATTCGGTCTTGAACGACTTTAGAGACAATGACGTCCCAATAAATGCTGAATCATAGCTAGAAAATCCTTTGCTCAGCTTCTTCTTATCACACACTTGAAGAAGATTGTATAATTACCCAATCATCATCGCTGCGAATGTGGCGGTAATGGCACTGAGATAGACACGCCAATTGTAGACCTCCTTTGGAGTCGGCCTATCCTCGATTCGTGCGAGCTTCATGGTGGGAGAGAGAGAGATGGCAGGATGCGGAAGAGGAGTGCTCTACACAATCTCAATCCCGGACCCTTTTTGAAGCAAATCTTTCCAACTTTTTAGCCTGTGGGGCCCCGCACAGCTCAGGCTTGGAAAAGGATCAAAGCGCTAGTGGCGGAACAGTAATTTGAAGGTCCGACGCTCGGCATCTCTGCCGATCCATTCAGTTGCTGCTGCCGAGTAGATGCGCTTCTCGGCATGCGCGAAGCTCACGGCTCCCTCCAGGAATGAATGAAGGAGATCTACGTGAGTGGGGATGCGGAGTTGTGGGGAGTTGTGCGGCCAAGACGCCACACTTCTCAGCTAGCCAATCACAGCGCAGGATGAGTCTGTCCCTGGTGCGTTCCCACCGGTCGCTCCCAAGTACCACTGTACTACAGCCACCGCCTCCAAGTCAGCAGATTGAAAGGCGGATACACCGCACGACCATCGACCGACCATTCGCATTCTACTACCATAACTACACTGGCTCTGAAAGGGTTACAGTATGTTGAAAAGCACTCTCAAACATTGTTTACGTATTGTCGCGAAGAGTCATGCACGACCCACGGTATCTATCTATAGACTCACTCTCTTTCAACCCACATCACTGCACCAACATGCCTGAGGATACAATCGAATTGGAACTGCGAACTGTAAACACCTCGAACGCGCACAATTCTGACAACCATTCCAGCCATCATGACTTGCCAGATTCCAGCGACAACCATCCAGTTTCACTCAGCGAATCCTCTCTTCCGCCTGTAGATGGCGGTTGGGGTGCTTGGTGTTTTGTATGTCCTCAGCTGCTCGGTATGGAGGGCTGTTCTGACGGTTCCAACGCGTAGCTTGCATCTGCTTTCGCTGTTGAAACTGTCGCCTGGGGTTTTCCTGATGTGTACGGAACTTATCTTGAAGCTATCTGCCTGCAATTACAGATAATTTACGTATTCCTCTTACTCCAATCTCCTCAGTATACCTGAAAGATTCAAGATATATTGCAGACAGCCGAGCGAACTTTTTATTACCTCTGATTGGAGTCCTGACCAGGGGCATCATGTCGTGTGCTTGTGAGCTACTTACTGGAGTTCATTATCTCTGGAACTGAAAACGTGCTTTATCCAGCTGTTTTTCTCATTCCTTTAGCCGGTCGATATCCTCGTTGGCGTAAATGGAGCGTCTGGATAGCTGTTCCCATTTGCTGGGCCAGTTTATTCGGGGCCAGCTATGCTCAGACGGTACGAGAAAGGTCTACTTTTTACGTAATTTCTTGCTCAATCCTTAAGAGAAGACTACTCAACTCGTGGCTCTTCAAGGCGTCGTGTACGCTCTTGGCGGAGGTGAGGCGCATAACAACCGGAAGGATGAAGATAGCTTACCTTCTTCTTTGCTTAGCTCTGTTATATGCACCAGCAATCCCACTGATGCAAGAGTACGCTTTGAACAAGATACATAAGTAAACTTGGCTTATGCGGGCCTCTTCCTAGATGGTTTTTCGAGAAACGAGGACTAGCGCAAGCTGTCATAGAATCCGGTACTATCTTGCATCATCTACAGTGCAACGTCTTAGATGCTGACCTTAGACACAGGAACTGCATTTGGAGGTCTCGTCCTTCCTTTAGTAATGTCTCCTATCATTTCCTCCGTGGGAGTATCTAAAGCATTACGATACCAATCGATCTTCCTCACCGTGATTATGGTCCCCGTTCTTTGGTTCTTCAAGCCTCGTATTCCCCCTTCCTCCAATGTAGCAGTAAACTCTAGCGCCCCTCGAGGAGAGGTAGTCACCAGGAAGAGTTTGTGGTTGCTCTGGAAAGACGTGGGCTTTGTTTCCTTTGTGGTGGTAAACATCTTGCACTCTCTAGCTTATTTTCTCCCTATGGTCTGGCTTCCAAGTGCGTTTATGCTATCACGATTTTGAAGGTCCCTGGAAACAAAACTCATCATGTTTTTCACCCAGCTTTTGGAGCCGAAATGGGTCTGAATTCGACTGAGGCATCAATTTCATTGGCTGTTCTAAACGGTACATATTTCTCCTCTGAACTCCGAAGTTTATAGTCTCATCTTTCACTCTACAGCAACATCAATGATGGGGCGACTGTCATTTGGATATTTCTCTGACAAGCACGATCCTGCTCTATTAGCCATGCTCGGCCTGGCGCTCACCTCTGTGTCCTCATTTGTTCTTTGGGGTGTTTTGCCCTACAACCTTGGTGGTCTGCTTGCATTTGGAGCTTTGTACGGATGCTTTGCCGGTGGATATTCCGCTCTCTGGACACGCTACATCAACAAATACGTTAGCAAGTACCAGAGCGTTTCCTGTGCGAACAACGCTAACTTCATACACGCACGTACAGATAAGCACGATAATCACCTATCTTCTGTGCTATTCGGCTACCTCGCTATGATACGCGGCGTCGGCGGTCTGGTGTCTACGCCTATCTCGTCTGCATTGAACAACGCTACAAGCGTGTCTGGACCTCGTTACGATGCAAAGACAGGATACGATGTGGCTGGAGGAAAGTATGAGAAGATGATCATATACGTTGGATCTATATTTGCAGGAGCTGCCGGAGTGGCAGTGCTTGGCTGGGGAAACGACGTGTTCAAAAGGTTTCGTGTGGAGAAGCGGAGTGCCCGAGGAAACTAATGAATCGGCACTTATTCGAGAACGTTGTGCTTACTAATAGAGCCCTCTCAAAACAATAGACATCGGACGCGCCCTCAGGCGGAGGAAATGTTCACAAAACCCAATATAAATTAGTGTTAAATACAATCTGTCATGAATCTGGAATGCACTATCCCAGTAGTTTAAGCAGCTCCCATGTTGTTCTTGATGTTGTCCCACTTGGAGTTGGGGTAGCTATGAAAGTACTCGTCAGCTTTAAAACAAACATGGAGGCGAGCAGAGATGCATACCTGATGTGGTTGTCGGATGACTCAAGGGAGCCAAGAGCGGCAGCAGCAGTTCCAACGAGTGAATCAGCGCCAACTTTGTCGGTGGAAAGCTCCCAGAACATGCCACCAGCCAACTCATTGTCCAAAATGTACTGGGACTTCATCTTGATGATGGCAGGGGTGTCGTAGGAGATGAAGAACTTGGTGGCAGCGTCATAGGAGTAGCTGGTCACATCGGTGGTGTTCTCAAAGACCTCAGATCCAGCGAGGGGAAGGACCTCGTAGGAGTAGATACCAGCCTCAATGGTTCCCTCACCCAGACCGTCGTAGGGTGCTCCCAAACCTTCGGTGTTGGCAAATGAACGTCCGTACAGAGGCATGCCCAAGTTGATCTTGGAAGCAGAGGCACCCTTGGAAACGTAGTCCTTGATCGCGGCGTCGGTGCTGATCTCAGTCCTCTCACCACCGTACAGGTTGGCCTGGTTATCTGTGAAGTTGAGCCACGAGCCAGCGTAGTCGTATGCCTATCCATAAAGGTTGTAAGCATTGTGTTTTGGTGTTCTAACAAGAGGGGAAACATACCATCAAGTTCCAGTAAGTCAACGACTCGTCCAATTGAGGGAAGACGAGGTTTGCGTAGTTCTTGGGACCAGCAGAGACAGCAGCAGTTATCTCGTAAGGAGTAGTGTCTCCCTTGGTGGTAGCCAGATCGTCAAAGGCAGCACGGAGCTCCTTGACAAGGTCTGCGAAGCCCTGACCTTCCTCGGCAGTTGCGGGGTACTCGAAGTCGATATCACTGGCAATGGCTTCAATACAATGAAGGGCGTTGGCTTGCAGTGCATGACTCACATTCCATCGAATCCGTAGTCCTCAACCAACTGGATTGCGCCGGTAACAAATGTGGCACGAGCGGCGGAGTCCACAACAAAGCCGAAGTGTCCTGTACATCATGATAAGGACGCTGACCGAAGAATAGCGAAGATGAGATTGCTTACCGGCTTGTGAGTACGTCCATCCACCAACGGAGAGGAGGACTTTCAAGTCTCGCTTTGCGAGTTTCTTGAGGCTATACGCAGGATCAGCAATCAGGTCAAAAGTTTGCATGGGAGTAAACGCACTAAAGCTGTTTCAGGCAACCGTACAAGTTCTTGCCTGCCTCATCCCATGAATCTCCCTCAAAGTGTTTCTGTAAATATGTTAGAACCAGGTGTTCCAACTTGTGAAAGAGAACAGTGAAAGCTTACCTCCTCGTCCGCATAGGAGTCGGTCATCTTCAATGCGCCCGTAGTGGGATCGGTGTCGGCAAAGGAATAAAGAATGTGGGTGATGTCTGCCTCGACGATATCCGTGGGCTCTGCGATGAATGTCAACTTTCTGCAATATGGAATACAGGTCAAAGTAATACTTACGGAAGTTTGCACCGTAGATACCCCAGTTCGTGAAATAGGCGAAGTTAACCTTCTCCCCAGCACGCTTGTGGATGGTGGTGGTAGTGAAACTGTCCTCAGTCACGTACTCCTTGGGGGCATCCTTGTAGTTCTTTGGGCGGTGCATCACTTGTGTGGCCTCTACTACGAGGACGCTAGTAGCGATAAGGGCTGCGAAGAGAGTGTTGCGACTGAACATCGTGAGGAGCTTGGAGAGGGAAGGGAGAGTGAGTGGGATCTGGGGGCTGATTGACCACCAAGGTGTCAGCCTTTATAGCAGGAAGTTTCGATGTCTATGGATACGAGACAAGGGATATTTGGCATGTTTCGAAGACAGTCCCAGTCCGCTGAAATTTGACCAATGTGGTGGCAACTGGTGGCGATGTTGCGCCATCAACCATTCATCAAGCACAGCGCTCGACGCTTCTGTATCCAAAACAGAAGTAGCCGAGCACCAGTAAGACATTTTAAGCTGTACAATTCCATGTTCTGGGAGCTTCCTCTTGGAAATGTCCCAGTTGACGACCTATGTGTCGGGGAATCGGAACAAGCAATAAGAGCATGCAGCACGAGCATTAAACACAATATTGGCCTTCAAACATCTGAGACGGCTTAGACGAGACCAAGTAATTCACATTTCAACCGAGAGCATACGAACATCTGCAAATGTCCTTGGAAACAGCCAGAAACAGCCGCTGCCTATCTTTCGCGAAGTGGGCATCAAGGCTTGTGAAAAATGGCAAATACACCAGGGTCCAGGTGGCTGGCGACAGTCACTGAGTATCGGACACCCCATGAATACATACAAAATAGACTGTGAAAGAGAGCAGTCAAGTCAAGGCTGTGCCTGTCGCGAGAGTTGAACTGCTAAGCGACACGTCCCACGAGGATGGGGGACGTTTTACCGGGATTTGATGTTCGTCTCCCTGTTCTCCCAATCAGTGGAGCGATAACTTTGCAATTAGAGCGTCGTGTATCTGCCAGTAGATGTATATTGCGATATCTTGAGCTCTCGTTGTTGCTCCCTGTAGTGTACGTTGACGTCGAGTTGGGTCGCTAACACATTGACAGTGCGAACGTAGGGCGAAAGGTGCACAAACTACCGTTTCGTTTCGAATGGGTCCAGCCATCCCCACGCAGTTGCAAGGTAGAAGACTTGTCAAAGATTTGGACCTCCCAAAATGACGGCGTAAATACAGACAAGATGGTCGTTCTGGGCTGAACAGCTGTGACGATGGATAGAGTGCACAGCCACACTGACAGTAACTCACTGTCGACCATCATCCTTTGACACTGCCGTCCTCAGTTAGAATCCCGAGCGTGTAGACTCTAGCTTATAATCAGGATGTCTTCACGAGCATTAAACGACGATGAAGTCGTCACGGAAATGAACAAGATGGTCCGTTGTTGTCGATTCATGCTAGTGCTCAAGCACTCACATACCATCGGTCTGGCTAGGTGGCGTTCATAAAGCAGGAAGCCAACGAGAAGGCGAGAGAAATTAAGATAAAGGCAGATGAGGAGTTTGCCATCGAGAAGGTGCGGACTAACATTCGCTCAGTCTAAGATTATCCTCTGACATCTTCGTTAGGCCAAGCTAGTCAAACAGGAGCAACAAGCGATTGACGCCCAATACGAAAAGAAACGCAAAGGCGCTGAGGTCTCCCAGAAAATGTGCGTCTAGCATCAACCGTATCTCTCGCGTGGATCGCTGACTATAGATGCCCTACAGTGCCCAGTCCACCTCGACAAACAAATCCCGCTTGAAACTCCTTCATCGCCGCGAAGAACATCTCCAAGACCTCTTCACTGCTTCTCGCGAAGCCGTCGTAAAGCTTTCCGAAGATGAAGGCCGATACCTTCAGTTCCTAGAAGGTCTCATATCTCAGGGCTTCTTGCAGTTTATGGAGGGAAATGTTCAGCTTGTTGTTCGCAAGAAGGATGCAGAAATTGCCCAGAAAGCTGCGTATAATGCTGCAAACACGTACAAGGAACTCAGTGGCAAGGAAGTAAAGTTCGAGATCCTGAGCACCCTCAAAGATGACAGGTATGAACGCTTGTGGCTTATTTGATGAACTATTCCTCATGCTGTTCTCTAAAACAGTGCTGGTGGTGTTAAGCTCATCAACGCATCTCGCCGAATCACCATTGACAACACGCTAGACGAGCGTCTACGTCTCCTGGAGGATCGCGTATGTTCCCTGAGTATCACTCTCAGGCAACAATTGACCACATTCTCACGCAGATGCTCCCGGAAATCCGCAAGGATCTGTTTGGTCCCAACGAGAACCGCAAGTTTTACACATAGGTAACAGCAATATCTTGTCGTTTCTGGACTTTCCTTCATGATGTATCGTTACGGCACTGAATATACCTTCGAAACATTTATGGCTCTTGTCCTTGGGAGCAGGATTCCTTCGATAGTGTTTGCCCTTGCAACCAATTCTCCAAAGAAAGACTTGTAATGTGACAAAGGATTGCGTGATTGTATTTACTACAATTCGAGTGTGCGGGACGATAAATATGATATGATATAATGCACTCCGTGCTTCCCTCCTACTGTCCCTCGCCTCTGTCTTACATTTACTTAAGCGCCAAAATCTTCGCGACTGCTTGCTCGGCCATGGACATGATAGCACCGTGCGGGTTACCCATAGGTAATGCAGGATACTACAGCGTGAGTCGTTAGCTCGCAAGGCGATGTACTTTATGAGAGCAAAACGTACAATAGAAGCGTCAACGACGAAGAGATTCTTGGTGTTATAAACGAGCGTGTTTGCATCGACGACTTTGAGGATACTGTTCGAACCGACCCAGTGATTGGAGTTCAGATCAGACTAAAAGAAAAACGTCAACCAAATTATGCTACGTATGAGGAACCAATACATACCACTTTGTAGTTATTGACATAGGCGTCAATTGTGGTGGTGTTGTCCGGAGTGATCATTTTCAGTCCAGGAACTGCACGCTTATGAGCCTTGGCCAATTTAAACAATTCGAGAATGAACATACCAGAGCTAAGGTTACCAACAAGCTCTTTGATGAATTGGATGTGGACTGCCTTGTCAACAGAGTCTGTGTACCACGGTGCCTTGAGGACTTGTGCTGTCAGAGCAGCGTCAATACCAACGCGTCCTCTTGAAGTCAATCCTTGAGACCTGTACAATATCTGTCAGCAAAAAGAAAGAGAGAAAAAGAACCAACGCACAAGTATGTTGTAATGGTCATGATCTGACTCTGATTGAAAGGGAAATCGGTATCCCAAGATGCAGCACCTGGTCGCACGGTTCCTTGTCCCTACGAACAGAGTAAGAGTTCTGCGTGCAAGCCTCTATGACACAAATAACGACATACATATCGAGTTTTGCCGTCGCTTCCTTTGATTGCTCTCCAGAAGTTGAGTCTGCGAGATGGTGAGCATTGCAATTAAAACCAGCGTAACTTAGATCCGTACCTAGGAGATGCCTGGGCAAGAACACCAGAACGATCCTTCAAGTACTGCGCAGAGTCCTTAGGCCGGGGGCTTGCCCAAACTTCAGCCCAGTTCTCGTATGCGTCCACGCTAGGGTGTGTAAATACCAACTGTACAAACTCATATTCAGTGATGGTCCATCAATTTTGCACGAAAGAACTCACGTTGATGGACGGGTTGTCGGACACATTGTCACCGACTGGAAGATTAATCCAGTCAGCCTTCGCTGGCAAGTACTTGGAGGCCGTAGCGTCTCCTTGTACGAGGGAAATCTGGTCCGATGGGCCGATACCGCTACGGAACAAGATACGAGGCGATGCGAAGGAACCTGCTGAGAGAATAACACGTCCTCCTGGGTTGAGAGGAATGAAGCCATTAGGCCCAGCGGTAGTGTCGTTGGTCTGCACTCCGAGGATCTGAGATCCATTACGTGTGACGCTCCAAACATTGGTGTACATCCTCAATTTGAAGTTGGACCTTGCCTTTGCGGTACGTAGATATGTCGCAACTGGTCCGCCTCTCTTTCCGTCAAGGAACTATGCGTGCAAGGTCAGCAGAAGTTCAGGTTATCGAAGCCATTTACGTACAGAATATGCGCTGTATCCCATAACATGATCTTTGGAGTTGACATCGTTGTTAATGGTAATCTGCCTGTATCCTTGGCCCTTGAGCAATGCCATAGCAACATCGGCAGTTTGCTCTAGGTATCGCTTTCCGTCTGTTGATGGTGCGTCTGTGCCAGGAAGTCGCGCTTTCAGTTTGTTGGTGTACGTTTGATGACTAGTCCACGAAGATGGCCATCCAATGCTTGTTGAGAAGTCAAGATCCGCTGGAATCCAGTAGAGACTGAACAAGTGAGATTAGCATTTTCTCGCATTCAATTAAACCTTAGAACATACGCTGCATTGATTGACGTTCCACCACCAACAAGACAACCAGCAAATGATGTGATATCTTTGCACCACCAGAACTGGTTGGGATCTGAGAACATCGTTTCGAAGAGACCAGGAATGTCGAATTTGGTGAGCTGCAAATCATGATATAAGCCAGTGCTCGAATATTGAACTAATAAGATACTCACGCCACTGCCTTTTGCCCATGCAGGACCGTACGTTCCACCAGTTTCAGCAGTACTGGGGCCACCACGCTCGAGGAGCAAGATCTTCTTGTTGGGCAACTGCTCTGAAAGACGATCGGCGACGACAAGGCCAGCAGCGCCAGCACCAACAACAATGTAATCGTAGGGCGTCGCCTAATATACAGGTCGTTTGTCAGCAAGATGCTAGAGCTTCAAATTCTTGAAGAAAGGCTTACTGATGCCGTTGGCCCGGTAGTGGGACTCGTAGTATCAGACGTGGTGCTGGTTGGGGGCTCAGTGCTTCCACCTGCTTTCCAAGTATCGTAATCCGCCTGAGAAGCGTGTGCAGTGGAAAAGTCAGCTCCGAAGAAACCAACTAGAAAGTGTGTTAATGTGTGTCAGAATAACGTGTAAGTGTGACTTACAGCCGGTGTGCTCTTCAAAGGATGAAGCAGGGTCGGATGGGTTGTCAACTCCAACAGTAGAAACTGCCCATGCCGGAACTGCATAGGCGGTGGTGTCAAATCCTCCGCTGCCACCAGTCCATTCTGAGGGTTGGTTTTAACTTATATACTAGGCTCTGCAGATGGTATGCTTACTGGTGCACTTCTGGCATCGATAGACCCACTTCCAGTGGGTGGAATTGACAGAAGTTGCAGGCAAATTAGTGATAACAGGCCCCGAATACACCGCCGGCAGAACATAGTCACTTCGAGCAGACAGGAAATCAGCATGAGAAGTGACAATGTACCAGCACACTTACGTGGCATATCGTGCCGAAGTGACAATCTTATTACCGTTAGGCCACGCGACGAAGAGGAGCTTGCCCAGCATGGTTCCACCAGGGGAAACACCAGCCCACTTAATGGAGTTGGGGGCGATAATTTCTCCAATGAACTCGTCCTGATCCGTTCCAGGAGGGAAGACATAACCATAAGTTACTTTGTTGGCGGCATCAGTTGTACCAATAAAAGTAATGCCATTGTCAGGATCCACGTAGGGTGCTCCAACCTGTGCGAGAACTATACGGGTGTGAGGACATCAACATGAAGCTGAACAAGACGAGTAGACAAACCCGTGCTGAGCAAAGGAAGGATGCTGAGAGCCAGTCGGAACATCTTGTGTTGCGCTGGACTTGGACAGGGAAAGGCAGGGAAGCTTCGAGTGAATGTCTCTGCTTGTCTGGTATTTAAGCGACAGAAAATTCTCAGGGCGAGAATCATCCGGGGAGATGCATTTCACCTTCAAAGTACCTGTTGATCCTTGCGACCAAGTGAGTGTGGATGGGTGCAAATCGCACATATACGGTAGTACGTCGGACAATTGAGACCAGCGTGACAAGGCTTGGGTGCCGGAACCAAAAACCAGCTCTCATGGAAACATGATAATCATGGCGGGGAGGAGTGCAGCTTAGCGCCATTCTTGCAAGGCACGCGGTCGCGTTTCTTGCTCCGGTCGACAGCGAGAACCAATCATAAATTGAGTATTCCGACGAAGCACCGACCTATATCCATTCGCAATGGCGTTCATGCGCTAGGGGATTTCAAATTCTTCTTTCTTCGATACAGCTTCGGACAATCAAAATCGACAACTTTCCCGGCAGGCTTGTGACACATGCCGGAGTTGCCGGAATAACCTGAGAATGCAGAAATGGAGGTTTGGGAACAAACCGAATCGATTGGCACGAGCGAAATTCCTTGCCGGGCTGATTTATTAAAATTTGACCCTC